>Ga0308163_10001407_pt1 | contig 26618 bp, 27 predicted proteins | sample PhyTR1_FD_201037 | JGI IMG/M metagenome (GOLD analysis project Ga0308163, IMG submission 201037) | Phyllosphere microbial communities from UC Gill Tract Community Farm, Albany, California, United States - DLSLT.R1 | ecosystem: Host-associated > Plants > Phyllosphere > Unclassified | place: USA... | reverse complement strand
AGAACGGACAGACTCAGGTCCAGCGAACCCTGGCCTCGTCCAACTTAGAGGCGCTGAACGCAGCGCTGGTCAAGGCCACGGCCGATCGCATCGATGCCGAAAGCCGTACCAACCAGCAGGGTGCAGCCGGTGCCAACGCCGACTCACTGGGCAGCGTGGCCATCGCCAACCTGCGACAGAAGCGGGCCGAGCTGGCCGCCGAATATGCCAAGCTCATGGTACAGTTCGAACCCGGCTATCCGGCTGCTCGGGCGCTGGCGCAACAGGTTGCGACGCTGGATTCCAGCATCGCGCGCGAGGAAGGCCGCACGAGCGGCGGGCGTGCCAATGCCTATCGGGAAGCGGTACAGCGCGAGGCTTCTTTGCGCGCCCAGGTCGATCGGTTCACCACCCAGGTCGGCCAGCAGCAGAACGACAGCATCCAGTACAACATCTTCCAGCGCGAGGTGGACTCCAACCGCCAGCTCTATGAGGGACTGCTCCAACGTTACAAGGAGATCGGCGTCGCCGGAATCAGCGCGGACAACATTTCGATAGTCGATCCCGCCGACGTACCCAACCGACCGTCGTCGCCCAATCTGATCCTCAACATCCTGATCGCACTGGTCCTAGGCTCGGCATTGGCCGTCGGCGCAGCGCTTGCGCTCGAGCAAATCGACGAGGGGCTGCGTGATCCCAAGGACGTCAATCGCCTGCTGGGCATTCCCCTGCTCGGCAGCGTGATGGAGGTCGAAGACCATGACGTGTTCACCGCGCTTAACGATCCAAAGTCGCCACTGACCGAGGCGTATCTCTCGATCCGCTCCAACATCGCCTTCTCGACGGATCATGGCGTGCCACGCAGCCTGATGGTGACCAGCACGCGGGCCGCCGAAGGCAAGAGCACCACGGCGTTCGCGGTCGGGGTCATGCTGGGTCGCACTGGCGCCAACGTGCTGGTGATCGATGCCGACATGCGCTCGCCCTCGGTCCACAACATGCTGGGGGTGAGCAATGCAGAAGGGCTGAGCAACGTCCTGGCGGGTGAAGACGACTGGCGCAAACTTATCTTGACCACGTCGTTCAAGGGCGTGAGCGTGCTGACGGCCGGACCGACGCCGCCCAACGCGGGTGAACTGTTGAGCAGCGACCGCATGGGCCGCCTGTTGAACCAGTTGAAGGAAAGTTTCGACAATGTGGTGGTGGACTCTCCGCCGATCTTGGGCCTTGCCGACGCACCGCTCTTGTCGCGCGTGGTCGAAGGATGCGTCTATGTGATCGAGGCCGAAGGGGTCTCGGTCCGTGGTCTGCGCACGTCGCTGGACCGGTTGCGGGCATCGCACGCGCACATCTATGGCGCGGTGCTGACCAAGCTGAAGCAAAAGCATGCCAGCTATGGCTACGGCTATGGCTATGGCACCCGCTATGGCGATACCGCCACCGTCGATAAGCGCCCCTAACGCGATGCGCCGTGGTGACAGTATCGGCTCCGCGGTATGACGCTGCGCCGCGCATGAGGATCGGCGTTTCCGGGGCAGGGGGGTTCGTCGGCCAGGCGCTGCTGCGACGCCTGCAACGCGTCGGTCACGACGTCGTGCCGATCGTGCGGGCCGCCACCGGGATGGCCGGCGAACTGGTGCTGGGCGACCTTGCCGCGGCGGTCCTGCCACCTGTCCTGCCGCCCCTGGACGTCGTGATCCATCTGGCCGCCCGGACGCATGTGGGCAGTAATGCCGCGGATGCGGACGAAGCGTTCCGAGCCGTCAACGTCGACGGTACCCGCGCGATGCTGGCGCTGGCCGAGCGCACTGGGGCACGACGCTTCGTCTTCCTAAGCTCGATCAAGGTAAACGGCGAGCAGACCCGTGGCCGGGCCTTTACCGAACTGGATCCGCCGGCACCCGAAGACGCCTATGGCCGCAGCAAGCTCGAGGCTGAAGAGCTGATCCGCGCGCATGCCGCGTGGCATGGAACCGATTTTGTCGTGTTGCGACCGCCATTGGTCTACGGACCCGGCCAAAAAGGTAATTTGCGGACGCTGGCCGAGGCGGTGGCCCGGGGTATTCCGTTGCCGTTCGGACGCGTCCGCAATCGTCGTTCGATGATCCATGTCGACAATCTTGCGGACCTAATCGCCGTTGCCGCAGAGCATCCGCGCGCTGCCAATCGGGTGCTGCTGGCTGGCGACGGCACTATCGTGTCGACTGCCGACCTGATCCGGGTCATGGCGCTGGCCAGCGGCAATCGGGCGCGCCTGCTCCCCGTGCCGACGACGCTCATCTCCGCGCTGGCGGTCATCACCGGGCGCCGCGATCAGGCAGAGCGATTACTTGGCGATCTGGAAATCGACGAAGCCACGACCAGAGAGCTGCTCAACTGGGTCCCGCCGATGCTGCCTGCTAGCGTGTCGGGTGTCGTCGCAGTAGGTTAAAGCCGAGGCCAAGGTTGATTGCCGACATCAGTCGGGGCGGATAGCGATCCCGCTCACGTCGACGCTGGCGTCCTGCCGGCCTTCCTGCCCGATCAGGTCGATCGACAGCATCTGCTGGGTGCAGTTCGCGCCGATCGTGAAGGACACGACCACATCACCCGGGCCGCTTTCGCGCGTCCAGGCCTCGCGACGCTCGCCCGCGGTTATACACTCGAGCCGCCATTGTATGGTTCCCGGCGCCTCGGGACGGCCGGAGGCCGTTCGTGCGGTGAACTGATAGGAGGCAGGGGGCAGGAACAGCGCCTTCTCGGCCATTCGGCCACTGCCATCGCCGTTCGCCTCGATGTGCAGGACCGGTGACGCACCCTCCAATCCGGCGTCCAGCGACGCTTGTGCGACCGGTGTGGTCAGCACGCGCCAGCCGATTGCACCGTCTGCCCCGGTCCGATCCCGCGCGTCGAGCGCCGGCGATATCAGCCGGCTGCGTGTGTTGCCAGGTACCGCCAGAAAGATACGTTGCGCCGGTCCGTTCCAGCCCCCCACCAAGAGCCGCTCGATCAGGCGCGTGGCGAGTTCGCGGTTGCGTGGGTCGGCCAGCGCGCCGGCATTGTTCATCATCGCGGCGATCCGTTCGGGATGCGTGGACTGCGCGATGGCATAGGCCAGGAACGCTTCCATCCAGAACGGGCGCGCGCGGGCATAGGGGACGAAGGCGGTCCTGACCGCAGGCTCGTCCAGCGCCCCCGTCAGGATGGGGAACAGCAAGTCGGCAGTGCTGTCGGTGGTGCGCAGGGCAATGTCGTAGTGATGCAGCGCGGCCGGTATGTCGTTGGCACGGACGGCCTGTTCGATCAGCCAGATCTGTGAACCACGATCACGGCGCGAGATTTTGGCCGACAGGTCGATCAGTGCGGCGGCCTTGGCGGATTGCCCCCGGGTGTCCGCCGCATAGCCCAGGATACGCAGGGCATAGGCGTTCAGTCCCTGGCGCCGTAGCGACTGCAAAGCCAATGCGCCCGCCGCGGGAGAATTGCGGACGGGGTTGGCGAGGATCTGCTGATCGGCGGTGGTAGCCAGGGCCAGCGCATTGCCCGGATCGACCTTACGCGCGATCTCCGGCGCGCTGCGGGCCAGGACAATCGCGGTCGTTTTCTGGATGGAGAGCGCCACACACGCCAGCGTGACCGCGATCAGCACCAGACGTCGGCGCCGACCGGGCAGGGAGACGACGACGGATGTGCGGGAAGGCTGAGTTGGCATCCCGATGCCGACTAGCAGGCGCATGATCCAATTTCCAGCAAGGCCTTGCGCCTGCGGCGAGCAAGACCATGCGTCTGCGGCGAGCAAGGATGACAAGCGCCTGTGCCGGGTTTAGAGAGCGCGCAATGATGCTTTCCCGTACCGCGATCGATCATGGATAAGCAGCGCCGAAGGCTCGTCGGCGGTGCGTCCGGGCTGCTTGGGCTTGGCGCGGTTGCCGTGGCGACGCGAGGCGCCGGCAACAGCGAGGTTGCGGCGCAGGCCGTGGCCGGTGTGCCCGATCCACGCGCGCCGATGGTGTCGGTCGCGGCCTTCGGCGCGCGCGGCGACGGCTCGGCCGACGATGGCAACGCGTTGCGCCGCGCGCTAGCTTGGGTAGGCGAGATCTATGCCGGGACGGGCGGGGCGGCCCCTCGGCTGTACGTGCCTGCCGGCACCTACGCCTACGACCGGTCGCCCAATTTCGCGGTCACCGCGCTGGCGCTCGAGTGCGCCCCTGGGGTCGTATTCCATCACCAGGGCGAGGGGCCGGCGTTTGTCCTCGACGGCGGGGCGACGGGGGGCGGGGCCTATCGGATCCACATTGTGGGCATGCCCACGATCCGCGGCAACGCCAGGTCGGGGATCGGCGTCGACGTGCGTGCCCTGCATCATTCAGTCGTCACCGCCAATGTCCGCGACGTCGCGACAGCAGTGCTTCGGACACGCTGGGCGGTCTCGTCCGAATTTCGTATCCGTTCCACCGGCCTTGGAATCAACGGCAGCAAGCCTGTGCCCGTCGACGGGCTGGTGCTGGAGCCACGCAACCGCAACGAGGCGACCTCCGACTGCCTGTTCCATATGCCGATCATCGAGCAGGTCAGCAACGTCGGCATCCGCCTGGTGGAGGCGGGCAACTGTACCTTCCTGTCTGGCACCAGCGAGGCCAACGGCGTCGGAGGTGTGCATGTTGGCCCGGCCTCGGCGGGCAACACGTTCATCGGGCTCGATCTGGAGTTCAACGGCAAATACGGCATCCTGTGTGAGGGGCTGCGTAACGGCTTCATCGGTATCTACGAGGACAAGCTTTCGACGTTCGCGGGGGCTGGCAACTGGGTGCGCGGGCATCTGTTCAACGAGATCGACAATCGCGGTGACGGCAACGCCTTCGAGACGCTCGGCTATGCTGCGGCGGGCGGGCGTTTCCTCGATACCGGTACCAACACGCGCAAGATACTTGCGCGCAACCTTACATCAGGTCGGATCGATCCCGATTATTACGGCGGTGCCGGCACAGCCATCGCCAAGCCTTCGGGCGGGGCGGTGCGCGATACGGAAGCGCGCGAAGCAATCGCCGCGCTGACCGCGCGGTTGGAAGCGCTGGGTCTGGTCGGCCGCTTACCGCCGCGCTGACCCGCACGTTCGCGCCGTTCGCTTGCCCCTTACCTGGGCAAGCGCTGGCGAACGGCTGCGGCAACTGCGTCCGCCCAAGCCGTCCAGTTGAGTCGCGCATGCGCATCCGCCAGCGCGGCCTGCGACATCGCCGCGTAGCGCGCTGGATCGGCTATTAGCTGTTCGACGACATCGGCGAATGCGGCGGGGGAAGCGCCGGGTGGAAGCAGCAGTCCGGTCCTGCCATCCAAGACCACGGTAGGCACGCCACCATTGGCATAGGCGATCGACGGCAGCGCAGCATGCGCCGCCTCGGCGAACACGATGCCGTAGCACTCGGCCTGGGTCGGCATGACGAAGAACGACGCCTCGGCGTACAGCTGATCGAGCAGCGCGGCCTCGTCCGGGCGATCCTTGCGGAGCATGCCGTGGATCGTCACGCCATCGGGCACCGGCCCCACCACGTCGGGGCCGACGCCGGCGATGTCGAGTTGCACCGCATGACCGCGTGCGCGCAGCTGTTCGACCATGGCGACGGCGATCCGGCCACCCTTGCGATTCCAGTCCTTGCCGACGAACAGCAGGCGCAGCGCGCCCGTCGGCAGCTGGCGTGGCGGTCGCGGTGCGATATCAGTGTTGGCGCCGAAGGGTATGGCCAGGACGCGGTCCGGATCGGCTTCATAGTCGGCGATCGCCGAGGCTCGCGCCCAGTCCGAACTGTATACGCACAGCAGTGCGCGTTCGATCACTTTGCGGTCGATCCGGTCCGCGGCCCGGCGCACGACGGGGGGCACGGTCAGGAAGTCCCGGCTCAGCTCGAACAATCCGCGTGGGGTCGCGTCGGCACAGCTCACCACCGCGAACTCGTCGATCAGCGATTCCGCCAGTCCGGTCGCCGATACAGCGAACACGACGTCGGGCCGGCTTCGCCGGATCGACGCGGCGACGGGCACCGCCGCGATGCGGTTGAACAGCGACGAGCGGGAATGGTCGAAACGCCGGCCGGTCGCGATCTTCAGCGCGCGACCGATCGCGTGATAGCCGCGTGGCCAAGGTCGACGGACCGCCAGCGCCACGTCGAAATGGCGTTCCAGCGCGTGCAGGATGTGGAAGGGGGTGCCCGACCAGGTATCGACAGATGTGATGTCGCCATCACACACGAAAGCAGCGCGCAGTCGTGCGCCGGTCGGGACAGTCATCATTTTATGGTGCTCCACGCCAACCTCCTCAGACGAACGGTCGCGCCGCGGCATCGCCGCGACCTTTACCGGTCGCTGTGGCGACGAGCAGCGCAAGATCGCGTCGCAGCGACCAGGGCGCCAGATAGGTGGCGTCCAGTTCGGCAAGCGCGATGGGTGTCGACATGTCCACCCCGGCGACCTGAGCCGGACCAGTAATCCCCGGCCGCAACGCAAACACGCCACGTCGTTCGCGCTCTTCGATCAGTTCCTGCTGCACCAGCAGGCAGGGGCGCGGGCCAACCAGACTCATGCTGCCGGTCAACACATTGAGTAGCTGGGGCAGTTCATCGAGTTTCAGCCGCCGCAGCCAGCGACCACTAGTAGTGATCTGCGCGGCGCCGACCTCGTGTGAGGCCAAGTGGCAGGTATCGGCACGCATGGTGCGCAGCTTGACCAGTCGGAAGGGGCGCTGATCCCGGCCGACGCGGTGCTGCACGAACAGCGGCGTGGCGCGCGTATCGAAATAGACGATCGGCAACACCAGCAGGCACAGCAGCCCCGATGGCACGAGCAACGCGAGGCACAAGAAGAGGTCGAGGGATCGTTTCACGGACGAGATCCTGCAGGAAAGAGACGCACTAATATAGGCCGCCAAGGCAATGCGGGCCTGATCAGCACGCGGTATGATGGCCGTCAACCGTAGGCGACGCCTCTTGCGTTCCGGTGGCCGGGACAATACGGCAGCTTAAGTACTGCGGACGATGGGTCCGCGGGCATTTTTTGCAGAGATAACTGTGCTGCGGACCACCGTAAAATCCGCCTTGAAGCGCCTGGGTGTGGACATCAAGCGGCTGTCGCCCTCCAGCAATTTTGGGCTCCAGATCTCGCGCATCGTTGTTGATAACGGTTATGATCTGGTCTTCGACATCGGCGCAAACTGCGGCCAGTTTGCAGCCGAGCTGCGCGAATATGGCTATCGCGGAACAATCGTTTCGGTCGAGCCCCTGACTGCTGCCTATGCGCGGCTGGTTGAGGCGGCCGCAGGTGACCCTGCATGGCAGGTCGCGCCGCGCGGCGCGTTGGGTGCCGCAGCGGGGTCCACCACCATTAATATCTCCGGCACCCATGCCTCCAGCTCGCTGTTGGCGATGAACAGCGCGCACGAACGAGCCGCGCCGGGATCTGGGCGGGTGGGCACTGAACAGGTCGACATCTCGACGCTGGACGTGCTTTTCCCACAATATGTTACTGCGGACGAAAAGGTATTTCTTAAGATCGATACGCAGGGCTTTGAGCTTGAGGTCCTGAAAGGCGCACTAGCGACACTGCCGCGCATCAAGGGCATGCTGCTCGAACTGTCGTTGGTCGAGCTGTATGACGATCAACCGTTGTGGACCGAGGTAATCGCTTGGCTGAAAGACAAGGGGTTTGAGCTGAACGCCATAAACCAGGGCTTTATCGACCCGGTCAGTTTCCGAACGCTGCAGGTCGACGGCGTGTTTACCCGCAAGTGACGACCTTGGTCGCAGCGGGGTCTGCCCCAGAGGCGCTGTATCGCGTTCCAGCCCAGTCTAATCGGACCGCGTTGACTCGGTTCAGACCAGCCTTCTTTCCGGATAGTGGCCAGCACTATTTGATGCTTCTCATCATCGTGTTGTTTCCGTTTCAGATTTTCGGATTGAACGTCGGCACTACCAAATTTGACTTAGCGAACATTGCATTTGCTGCATTCGCTGCTTGGGTCCTGCTCAGCGTCCCACGCTTGGGCCAATCGAGCAGGTTCAAGCTGTTCTTCGGAATCTATCTGACGGTTGAGATCATCATGTTTTTTGCCGGGCCGGCTCCTCCGGCTCGCTTTGGTTCGGCGTTTCTGTGGGTGACCAGCGTAGTTGTCCTGTTCGGGCTGCGCGACCACATACCGATTAACGCACGTGCCGCCTTCTGGCTGACGCTTAGCTGCGTGGCGCTGGTCGCGATGTCACTGCTCTTCGGATCCCTGATCCTAGGCGAGGATCGTCCCGCAGGTCTGATGGCCGAACCCAGTCCGGCGGGCTTGGCTCTGTTGGGTGCAAGCGCCGGTTTGCTGATATCGGTGCGCTGGGCGCCTAACCGACCGGCAGCCATGCTGTCGATTGGCGGGGCGGCAATCCTATTCGTCGTGTCGTTCCTCACCAAGACGACGCATATTCTGTCGTTCGCTGCTGCGCTGGTGTCGCTAGGGGTATTGTCGCGCTCGTTCAGTGTACGCACCGCGATCCTAAGCGTCGTGGCGCTCGGCGTCCTCTACTGGCTGTTCACCTACGACCCCCATTATCAAAGCCGGGTCAACGTCAGCGCGGCCTCGTCCAACCTTTCGTTATTGTCCTGGTTGCAGGGATACGATCAGATGGTAGCGTCGCTGCATCGCTATCCAGTGCTTGGCGCCGGACTGGGTGGAACTGGACAGTTCGAATTTTTCTCCGGCTATTCAGTTGATCTGTTCCGGGCTGGAATTGGCGACCTCAACCGGCAAGACGCTTTTTGCGGCCTGTTCCGTCTCACTATCGAGTTAGGACCGGTATTGATGGCAGTCGTGCTGTACGCGATCAGCCTGCGGTTGCGTCAGCTGTGGCGATCGACGGGGGAAGGACTGCTTCCCGTAGGATTAGAATCGCAGGCGCAGATGTTCCTGTTCACGTTCGGATTCACCCTAGTGATCGGCTTCATGCTCAAGGAGCCTACCTATTCACGATCGCATATCGTGCTCGGAGCGCTGCTGTTTACCGTGATCCCGTTACGGGCAGTCGTCGACGTACCGCGTCGCATGGCGCTGCAACTGCGTCCGACCGGACTCTGAACGGACCAAGCATCGCATGATCAGCGTTTCCATTGTCAGCCACGGGCATGGCGCGCTGGTCGCGACCCTGCTCCAGGACCTAGTCCGCGTGGCGCGCGACAGCCCGCTCGAGGTGATCCTGACCAACAACGTGCCCGAAGGCCGGATCGCGGATTTGCCCGCGGGGCTGGACGGGCATATTATCGACAATCCCGCGCCGCTCGGCTTCGGACACAACCACAATCAGGCTCTGGCGCTGGCCTGCGGCACGCATGTGTGCGTGATGAACCCGGACATCCGCCTGCTGGACAACCCGTTCCCGGCCCTGGAGCGGGAAAGCGACGGGGCCGAGGTCGGCCTGGTCGCACCCGCGATCCTGTCGGCCGCGCACAGGGTCGAGGACAATGCCCGCCGCTTCCCCACCCCCTGGTCGCTGCTGCGCCGTCGTACAGGCGGTGATGACGGGCGCTATCGCTACGTGCAGGGCGATGCGGCGATGGCGGTGGACTGGGTCGCAGGCATGTTCATGCTGGCCCGCACCGAGGCGTTCCGCGCGATCGGCGGGTTCGACCAGCGTTATTTTCTCTACTGCGAGGACGTCGACCTGTGCGCGCGGATGTGGCGGGCGGGCCGGTCGGTGATGCTGTGCCCGCAGGTCGCCGCGATCCACGACGCGCGCCGCGACAGCCATCGCCGGCTGAAATTCCTGCGCTGGCACGCCGCCAGCTATCTGCGCTATTTCGCCACCCACTGGCTGCGTCCGGCTCGCGCGACATGACCTCGCTGCGTCGCAGGATGACCGCGTTGCGCCGGTTCAGTGGCCAGGGACGGCAAGGGTTCTGGGCGATCGCCGAATATGCCGCCTATCCGGCGATGATGTTCATCGCCACGCCGCTGTATCTCAAGCTCTTGGGATCGGCGCAGTACGGACAATGGCTGCTGCTGCTGACCTTCAACGGTTTTGGCGGCGTGGCCGGGTTCGGCATGGGCACGGTGGTGGTGCGCGACGTCGCCGAGCAGCGCGCCCGCGGCGATATGTTGGGTGCGATCGCGACCGTCCGCAACGCGCTGGCGTTGACGCTGATATCGACGTCGGTCCTGTGCCTTGCCATCGTCGCGACGGGATTGACGGTTGGTCCGGCGCTGCTGGCGCGGATGGGATCGCCGGGCACGATCACCATGCTGTTCCTGGGCGCGGCGGGATTGATCGCGCTCGAACAGATCGACAACGTCTTCGCAGGGGCGCTGCGCGGCCTAGAGCGGTTCGACTGGTCGGCGCGCGTGGAAATCGGAAGCAAGCTGGTCACGATCGCCGGCGCAATCGCGGCGGCATGGCTCTATCGTCGGCTCGGCGCGGTCATCCTGGCCACCTTGGCGCTGACTGCCCTTCGGGCGCTGGTCAAGGCCACCGTGTCGGCGCGGCTGCTGGCCTCGGCTCCATTGCTGCCGGCCTGGGACGGCCGGCGGATCCGCGGCATGCTGTCGTTCGGGCTGTGGACATGGGCGCAGGTCATCGGTGCGATGCTGCTAGGCACGGTCGACCGGTTCCTGGTCGGAGGCATGCTGGGTCCCAGCGCGTTGACGCGATACAGCGTGTGCTTGCAGCTCGCCCAGCAGGTGCATGCGATACCGGCCGCGGCTGCTCAGATCCTGCTACCCCGGATCAGCCGGGGGGAGGGAAACATCGCGTCGATTGTCGGGCGCGCCTTCCTGGCGATCGGGCTGCTGGCAACCGCGATCGCGCTGCCGCTGATGATCTTCGGCTACGATATCCTGCGTTTGTGGGTGGGCGAGGCGATCGCCGACGGAAGCACGTCGATCCTGCGCGTCGCCACGTTCGCCTATGCGTGCCTGGCATTCAGCAGCGTCGCCTATTTCGTGATGCTTGGATTGGGCAGGGCCAAGCTGGTCGCCCAGCTCAGCCTGGCGGGCGGGCTGGCCTCTCTGGTAGCGACATGGGGATTGATCCGGTATCTGGACCTGACCGGTGCGGCGCTCAGCCGGGTCGTCTACGCGCTGATCTCTAGCGTGATTATCGTCGAGCTGATCCGGCAATTGCGCAAAGGCAGGGCCGTCCCGCTCGGCAGCGGTCGCGGCATCACGTGACCGGACGATCGCACTGGGCGAGGCCGCATCCGGACCAGCCTACGCGGGATTAGAACCGAGACACGCACCCCGGTCATGGTCGGCAAGGCTACGACGCGAACGCCGCCCGCATGTCGCGGCGGATAGCATAGAAGTTCTGGCCGGTGAACTTCTCCTTCATGATGTCGAAGGAGAAGGGAATCAGCCGGTTGGGATAGACGGTATAGACGTCGTAGCCGAACCGATCGAACCACTGCACGAACGTCTGCATCGTGTGGCCCGACAACAGGTGGCTGGGGCCATGCTCGAACTGCACGGTCTTGATCGCGCCGCGCCGGAAGGCCGCCTCGAAACCGTCGAGCACCGCGATCTCCATCCCCTCGACGTCGATCTTCAACAGCGCGACGTCGCCGATGCCCGTGTCCTGGATATAGTCGTCGCCGCGCATGACCGCGCAGGTCACGACGACCTGGTCCTGCCGATCCTCGATCAGCGGATAGGCACTCGAGATCGTGCTGCTGGAGGGCGAGTAATGGACTTCTATAGTCCCCGCGGCGTCGCTCAGCCCTTTGTTGACAGGAAAAACGTTGGCATGACCGGCGACGTTGCGCGCTAGCGCCACATAGATCGGCGGAACGACCTCGAAGCTGTGCAGCGACCGGTCGCCCAGATACGGGATCACCGCCGTCGCCCACTGGCCGGCATTGGCCCCGACATCGAGCACGTCGCCCTCGATCCGCGTCAGTACGTCGCGGATCGCGCGAAGCTCGCCATTGATGCCGATGTCCCAGTTGGCGACGTTGTCATAGGCATTGAGATACTGCTCGGACAGGCGTGCCAAGCGGTCCGCGACAAAGCTGCCATGGCGCGAAGCGATGAAACTGCGCATTCTAGCCTTCATGGACACAGGTTTTCATCACTCCACTGACGTACTGGGTTGCTCCCTATCATCAAATCCCGGCATGGCCAGTAGCGTAAAGCGGGACCGGCGTCAGTCGATCCGGGTGCGTCGTCAGGAACGCAGAAGCTGGGCCCAGAGATCGGTCCAGCCATCCGCGAAGGGCGGCGCCGGACGCTCCGCCACGACTGTCCCCCAAGGCGCCACGCCGCGCGCGGCGGCCGCGATCGCATCGCGCCATTGCAGCGGCTGGTCGGACGGCAGAAAGACCGCGGCCGGGTACGAGCCCACCGTCTCGCGCGCATAGGGTTCGTCGGCGACAATCATCGGCCGGTCGAACTGCTTGGCCTCAGTGATTGGCAGGCCCCAGGTTTCAAGCCGCGATGGGAACAGCAACGCGTCGCAGCGGGCATAGTGGTCCGCCATCGCAACGCGCGACTGGCGACCGACGAACCGGATGCCGGGTACGTCGCGATAGCGGTTGAGGATGAAGCGGGCGTAGCGGTTCTCGGTGCCGTCGATCGTCACCACCAGCTCGGGCCGGCGCGGTAGCCCGGCAGGTAGCGCCTGCATCGCCGCGCACAGAAGCTCGACGTTCTTGAAGCCGCGCGGCACCGTGGGATAGAATAGCGACAAGACCCCGGCGTCGCGCTCGATCGGCGCGGGCGGGGGAAGATCGATGACGTCCGGATGCGCGACGATCACGCGCGCAACGCCGAAGCGGTGGATAAATTTCGTGCGCAGCCATTGCTGCTGGACGACCACCGCGGCGTTGGCCCGGATGTTGAAGCGGTAGAAGAAGCGATAGGCCAGCCGGAAGGCGAGTAGCGTCGGGTCGAGCCGGATGTCCTGCACCGTGGGGCGGAAGAAAGGCACCGGGTTGTGGCAATAGACCGCCTGGCGCACCCCATCGACCAGCCGCGGACTAACATCGTGAAGCGAAAGCCAGAAATCGGGCGCGAGGTCGCGCGAGAGCGCATGGAAGCCCCAATATTCGAGCGCGATCCGGCGCCGCCACGAGGACTTGGCCTTGGGAAACGCGATGAGACGAATACCCGGCGTGTCGATCAGCGCGACGTCGTGGACCAATGCGACGATCTCGGTATCAGGTGGTAGGCTGGCGCGCGCCGCGGCCAGACAGTCGCGCAGCACGGTTAGCGGTCCGCCTTCGGAAAAATTCACAGCCGACACCACGATGCGCATCAGCGGGGAATCCGTTCCCAGCGCCCGGTCGCGGGGTCGAACAGTCGCACGACGCGCGCCGGCACCCCTACCACCACTGCCCCGGCGGGCACGTCGCGAGTAACCACCGCGCCCCCCCCGACGATTGCGCCATCGCCGATTGTGACGCCGGGCAGGATCAGCGCACCCTCGCCGATCCAGACGCGCGCGCCGATCCGCACCGGAGCGACCGCTAACGGGCGCCATGCGGGAGGAATATTGGGTCCGTTATGCGCGACGGGTCCGTCGAGGTCGCCGTGGTTATGGTCGCTGATGAATACCCGGCTGGCGATCAGCGTACCGTCGCCGATCGATACCGCGTGGACCGCGGCGATGTGGACATGGTCGTTGATCTCGACATCGTCACCGATCCGGACCAGCGGCCCGTCCCCGCCCCCGAAGGCGTCGATCCGAAGGCCCACACCGACGGTGAGCCGCCGGCCGAGCGCGATACGGCGCCGACCGCGCAGCCGCACCGGACGTCGTACGATGCGCGCGCCCGGGAAAAGCAGACGGGTCGACACAAGATCGACGGCAAGCCGGACCATGCCAAGCCAGCCATAGGTGGCGAGCATACCGGTCCGCAGCGATGCCACCGGCACCGTTTCAGGTTCGACCAAGGTCATGAGAGCAGCTTGGCCTTGTAGAAGGCGGCATAGGCGCGCGCGAGCTGGCGCAGGTTGTCGAGCCGCCCGGTCAGCCGGTGCGCACGCCTGACCTGGTAGGTCTCGCGCAACGGCATGGTCGAACTGGAACTAATTCCGCCAACGATATAGTCGCTGACGATCATGTCGAGAAAGTCAAAGCGTAACCTTTGCCCGACCCGAATCAGAAACTCGTAGTCGCCCGAGCTCCGATAACGCTCGTCAAAATTGCCAAAGCGGCCGAATAGCGCGTGCCGGTAGAGCAGCCCGGAATGGTTGACTGAGAAATGACGTTTGAATCGCTCGTAGTCGAATGGTTCACCCCCGATAACGTGGCGCGTCAGGCTGAAGATGTTGCGTGACCTGGACGATACGACATCCACCGGCGGGTCACCCGCGACCCGGCCGACCAGCGCCGCGATCGCACCCGGACAGAAGGTGTCGCCAGCGCCGAAGAAAGTGAGCCACGGCGTATTGACCCATTCCAGCGCCTTGTTCCAGGCATTGTAGATGCCGCGGTCGAACGACGCGTGAAAATCTATGTGCAGTGCAGAGCGGAATGCTTCCACCACCTCCACCGGCGCGTCCCGCGAGTTGGCATCGACAACCAGCACCCCTACCCGTGACGCACCCTCCTGTCCGGCGATCGAGGCCAGGGTGGTGCGTAGCCCCGTGGCGTCGTTCTTAAGCGCGATCACCACGGTGATAAGACGGCTGTCGGTCATCACTCAGGCCACCTTTTCGGGGGTAGTGGCGGACAAATCATAACGGCGCGGTCGGGTGATAAGGTATTTTGCGACAAACCGGGCGACGCGATAGGCGCTGATATGCCAGAGGTCGCGTTCGATCAGGCGATTGTAGGTCTCACTAGGCGCGACCGGTGCAGTGGCGAGATCGGCGGCCGGCACATCGATCTGGTCGGCCATCCGGGCGACGTTCTCGGGTGCGCGCTTCATGTGGGTGGCGTCGGCATCGAAGCCGATATTCTCGGCCAAGTTTCGGGTCGGGGTCAGCGCGAATGCGCGCTTGGCCCAAGCCATAAAATAATACTGGAAATCCCACCCGTCGACGCGGCCGCTGCGAATTAACAGCAGCAGCATCAGGAAATAGGCGCGATGGACCGGGCGTCCGGGAAAGGTGTTGGCCAGCACCCGACGCATGTCGGCGAGCGTATATTGCTCCAGCGTGATGCTATAGTCGGCAAAGGCATAACGCCACGTCGCCCATCCCCAGATGTTGGGATAGCGGGTCAAGAAGGTGGCCGGGAAGGCGGTCGGATCGAGGTTTACTAGTGGTCCACTTGAGATGCACACCACATCGTCACGGTTGCGATGCGCTTCCAGCCCGTGGTTGCAAAAGTCCAGAAACTCGCGTGAGATCTGGATGTCGTCCTCGATGATGATGAGCCGCTCGTGCTGCTCGAAGGCCCAGCGGATGCCGTCGATGACGTTTGCTCCGCATCCCAGATTGCGGTTCGCGAACTTGGTCCGAACGCGGTGCCGCCCGTCCAGCTCGCCGACGATGGCGCGGACCGCATCAGTCTTGACGCGTTCAGTCTCGGTGCGTGGGCCATCAGCCGCGACCAAGATGTCGAGCCCCTCAAAGGCAAGCAACTGATCTACTAAGGCGCGGGTCTTGCCCGGCCGATTAAAAACAACCACCAAGATCGGGGCGGCGCTGACGCTCGCGGACATGGAAACCTTCGTCGTTCAAGGAGGGAGGACGTACATGGCTTTGGCCGCCTTCGCGGACGGGATAGCTCCGGTCCCGATCATGCTTGTGATCAGGGCTGGAACTAGCGTCATCCCTAGCGGGAATTTTCTAAGTCGTCATCTAGAGGACGATCAGATCGACGTCCGATTATGACTTGCTTTAAACTCACCGACGATGCCGACGCCGATTATACATTCGCTGGGGTGCTAGCCATCCCCGATCGGGTAGATGCAACCCAATCAACCAGACCGGACATGGCGCTGTATTCGGGCACCGTAGCTTGCAGGATCGCACGAGCTCGTGCCGCATCTCCCTCTTCGATCGTACGGGTCAGCGCGATAAGCGCGATCTCCAGATCGTCCCACGGCAGCATTTTCTCCTGCGCACGCATGATGCGGGGATGGCCAGTCGGGGTCACATCATCGCCAATCAGCAATTCCTCGTAGAGCTTCTCGCCCGGGCGCAGTCCGACCACTCGAATCTCGATGTCGCCAAGAGGGGTGTCGCCATTGCGAGGAGAGAGGCCTGAAAGCTCGATCATGTTGCACGCCAAGTCATAAATCCGCACCGGCTCGCCCATGTCGAGAACGAACACGTCCCCGCCGGTCGCCATTGCGCCGGCCTGCAGAACGAGTTGCGCGGCCTCTGGGATCGTCATGAAATAGCGGGTGATCGCGGGATCAGTGATAGTCACCGGGCCACCCGCGGCAATCTGCTTGCGGAATAGCGGGACCACTGATCCGCTGGACCCCAGCACGTTACCGAAGCGTACCATCGACAGCCGTGTGGTGTTCTGTTCGACTTGTAAGGCCTGAAGCGTCATCTCCGCCAGTCGCTTGGTGGCGCCCATCACGTTGGTAGGGCGCACGGCTTTGTCGGTGCTGATGAGCACGAAATTAGGTACGCCATACGCGATCGCCTGCTTCGCCACGGTCAGAGTGCCAATGACGTTGTTGCGGACGCCTTCGATCAGATTGTGCTCGACCATCGGTACATGTTTGTACGCCGCAGCATGGAAGATCGTGTCGGGCCGCCAGGTGCCAATGATCTCAGCCATGCGGCGCTCGTCAACTACCGAGGCCAAGAGCGGCAGGATCGTCGGCACGTTGGTGTCCGCGGTTCCGTAGCGGCTCGCCAGTTCATGATGAATGGCATAAAGATTGGGCTCGCTGGCGTCGACCAGTAACAGCGTTGCGGGGCCGTTCGCCGCCACTTGGCGCGACAGTTCGCTACCGATCGATCCCCCAGCGCCGGTGATCAGCACGACCTTGTTTTCGATGTTGCGGCTAAGAAGGGCGGGATCTGGAGCCACCGCCTCACGGCCCAGCAGGTCCTCAATCTCGACATCCTTGAGGTCGTTGACCGAGATCTCGCCACGAGCGAGGTCGAGCACGGCCGGCAGCGTCTGGACGTGAAGCTTCAGTTTGTGGAGGCGGTGTACGATCTCAGTACGTCGCGCCCGGGTCCCTGAAGGAATGGCGAGCAGGATGTCGGTGATGCCACGCGCATGGACCAAGTGGTCGAGCCGATCCGGCGTCCAAATCCCGACACCGTTGAGCGTGGCGCCGCGCAGCCTCGCATCATCGTCGATAAACCCAAATAGCTTCATGTCGGCCGAAGTCTTGATCGCGCCGGCAAGCTGGCGCCCAGCATCACCGGCACCGTAGATCAAAACCCGGGACCGAGTGCCAGATGCCAATTGCCGCGGACGGATGTCAATACTGCTCAGCCCTGCGCGGACCAGCGCGCGTGATGTACAGGTAAGCACCAGCAGCAGCATTGGCTGGATAAGCCCGATAGTGCGCGGCACTCCAGTAACGCCAACGACCGTGTAAACAGTCGCATAGCCGATCGTGTAGATACCGATTGCGCGCACGATCGTCAGGAGGGCCGCTAATTCTGCATAGCGAAAAATCGTTCGATAAAGACCGAAGGTAATGAAAAGAGGCAATGCCAGCGCGATCGAGACAACTAGGGGCATGGCAGGTGGCCCAAAAATGGGCAGCCATTCGCCTAGTCGCAGATAGTACGCAAACCAGACGCTGAGCGCGCACAGCATCGTGTCGAAGGCCAGCACGATCGTTCGCTTTTGCCATCGATGCAAATGCAACAGCCGGCCGATCAGCCTCGCCACGGTAGCCCCTCGGCGCTGCTGCATAACGTACTCCATTCGCATGAACCGTGAGGTGCACCTCCCGCCGGCTACCCACGCGCTATTTACAGCCCTGTGATGCTACGTCGAGAGTGCTCTTTCGCCATTGTTGCCCAACTCGATGCCCCACCCCGAGGGACTGGCGCAGGCCTTCACGATCGGTGTAGATTTCATTGGCGATGACGACGTGGCGCTGGTGTTAGGCGATAACACCTTCTTCGGCGCTCACTTGACCGACCTTCTGGCAAACACGGTGGCACGCAAAGGACGGGCGACGGTGTTTTCATCCCGTGTCGATGACCCCGTTTGCTACGGCGTGGTGGAGCTAGGCGGAAGCGGACGCGCGCGTTCAGTCTGGAAGAAGAGCCTGAGAAGCCCCGATCGCATCACGCGGTGACCGGCCTCTACTTCTACGATAACCGAGCCGTGCAGTTTGCGGGCAACCTGAAACCGTCGGCGCGCGGCGAACTTTAAATTACTGATCTCAATTGTCCTTACATGAAGGCGGGCGATCTGTTCGTTAAACAGATAGGCCGTGGCTATGCCTGGATCGACACAGGCACGCACGACAGCCTGCTTGAAGCGAGCGAATTCGTCCGCACCATCCAGCACCGTCAGGGCATTCAAGTTGCCTGCCTTGTAGAAATCGCCTTCCACCAAAGGTTTATCATCGCCGATCAAGCCCGTGAGCGTGGCGAGCTATTCAAGAAGACGGCATATGGCCGCGCGATGCTAAATGCAGTCGACAACACATAATAGATCATGTCGACATATCGACGTGCCGATATGTCGTCACTTGCGCTATCACTCTCCAATCGGACTTTCGCCGTGCTTCCTCAGCACATCGTTAAATGCTTCCGCCATCAGCGCTTGGAGGCTCCGTCCTTGCCTTCTCGCCAGCGTGTGCATTGCGAATGACATTTCGGGCGTGAAGAAGCCTGCGATCTGCTTTCGACCCTGCCGGCTGGCGGGACCTGCCCCCTGCCCTCCCGCCGGTGTTAGCTGTGGCTGTGCTGTGATCGGTTCAGCGACCCCGCGGTCGCGTAGATTGGCAAAGGAGGGTTTGCGGCTCACCTGATAATCCCCTTATGATTCTGTGTCGACATGTCTATTTGTTGGCATGTCCACTTGTAGATATGTCGGATATCGTCAGCGGCTTTGCCTTGAGGCTCGAATTCCATGACGGTGCGACCCTCGGCGCTTGCATGTCGAAAGGCAGCACGATCGGGAATTTGGATAGGGCATGGTGGGGTACCATAGCTTTCCACCAATTCGCCCGCTTCCTGATAGACACGCGGCGCGTTAGGCGATCCGGCGGTGAATACGACAAAGGCCGGCTTGCGCAGAAGCTGGACGAGTTTCGCAGTCGTCTGGATTGCCGAGAGGTCAAACGCGCTTGGGCGACACGGTATAAGTACCAAATCTGCAATCTCCACCGCAGCACGCGCAGCGCTATCGGCGTGTGGTGGAGTGTCAATGACGATGAATTCAGCCCCCTGCCCTCGCGCTTGCGCGATTTTGGCGGCAAGACGGGGTGGCGGGCTGTCGATGACTTCGGGTGGAGAATCATGACGCCAAGCAGCCCACTGGCTGGCAGTTGCTTGGGGATCGGTATCCACAACAAGCGCAGTGCGGCCAGCATCGTGCGCAGCCGCGGCTAAGTGCAGCGCTAGAGTCGTTTTGCCAGCCCCACCCTTCTGGCTGATGATCGCGATTGTCGGCATGTCGGACTCCCTACGTGTCGACATGACGACAGTCTGCTCTCTTTGGCAAGCTTTTCTTGCTTTCGTGCCTTGTCGCCCCTCGCCATGTCGACAATTCAACATGTCTTATGTCGCATTCGTTACCCGTTGAACCTATATAATATATGATAGGGCTTTGAATTCCGGGCGAAACTGAATCGGTGGCTTGTCGACCAGTCGATCCCCCGCCGGCAAGATTTTCAATTTCCCTGTCGGAGTGCAAATTTCTAGCAGCTCAATCTGACATGTCGACGTTTCGACATGTCAGATTGAGGCTCGTTCCACTTCGTCAAGTTCACCTCATCATGACATCGATCGTAAAGCTGCGTGGTGTGGAACAAGGCGTGGCTAGCCATCAATGCCACACGTTCCAACGGACGATGGGCGACGGTCCCATCTGCTGCTGCGTATCGCGCGATACCATCTGGAAGGCTTTTACCAAGGGAAGGGGAAACAAACCTCTGACTTTCTGGCGTCACGAATGTTGCAGCTGCCGCGACAGGAAAACAAACGAAGTGGTGTGGGGCCACAGGAGGCTTTGGTCGTACCCGGCCGTCAAGTTTTTCGCCACGCTGAGACGACACACCTAGGCTTTGCAAGCTTGCGCTCGGGTCAGCAGGAACGAGGCCTCTCGAGCGTTGCGGGTCATTCGGGCCGCTGCCTCGAAGTGCGGGCGCGCCTCTGATCGGCGACCTGCCCGGAAGAGTAGGTCACCACGCACCGCGGATAGGGGCGGATAGGGGCGGATAGTTGCGCAAAACGGCTTCCCCGGCAATCTCCTCCACAAGTCGAAGGCCAGCTTCCGGTCCAAAGGCCATGCCGTATGCGACCGCGCGGTTGAGATCCACGATCGGCGAGGGCGCGGCCACTCTCAATCGGTCATAGAGGCCGGCGATACGCGGCCATTCGATATCGTCGGCCCTCAATGCTCGCGCGTGACATGCAGCGAGCGCCGCTTGCAGAGCGTAGGGACCATTGGCACCGCCCAGCGTTTCTGCCCGGGCCAGAGCCGCCAGGCCGCGCCGAATCAGCAACTGGTCCCAGTGGGCCGGATTCTGCTCGGTGATCGGCACAACGGCACCATTCGGTCCCGTTCGCGCCGCCAGACGCGAGGCTTGCAGTTCCATCAAAGCACGTAGCCCGAATACCTCTGCTTCGTCGGGCAATAGAGCGGCGAGAATGCATCCCAGCCGCTGCGCTTCGGCGCAGAGCACAGGGCGCACCAGCTCATCGCCTGCCGTGGCTGCGTAGCCTTCGTTGAAGACGAGGTAGATTACTTCGAGCACCGAGGACAGGCGACGTGTCCGCTCGGCGCCATGCGGCACCTCAAATGTGAAAGCCGCTTGGCCGATCGCATTCTTGGCACGCACAATGCGCTGGGCGATCGCCGTCTCCGTCGAGAGAAAGGCGCGCGCGATCTCCTGCGTCGTTAATCCACCGACGAGCCGCAGGGTCAGCGCCACGCGTGCATCGGCTGAGATCGCAGGGTGACAAGCTGTGAAGATCAGCGCGAGCAACTCGTCACCGACATCGTTGCCCACAGCCGCCTCGATCTGCTCGCCAATGTCGACCTGCGCTTCGCCAAGCTCGCGAGCCAATTCGGCGTGCTTTCTATCCACCATCCGCCGGCGTCGCATCGCGTCGATCGCACGGCGTTTCGCCACGGCGGTGAGCCAGGCACCGGGAACGCGCGGAACGCCGCTGCTAGGCCATTCGGCAAGCGCGACCACAAGCGCCTCCTGCGCCAGCTCCTCCGCCAGGTCGATGTCGCCGGTCATGCGGGCGAGGCTTGCAATGAGCCGCGGCCGCTCCATCCGGAAGACGGTTTCGATCGCGCGCTGAGTTGCATCTGCCGTCATAATTGCAAATTATGCGCCCATGACGGCAACGGGCAAGTTCATCAGTGCTCCGCCAGCTTCTTACCGACGCCGTCGTGGATCGCTGCGGCCTCATCGGGAATGAGGCCTGCCAAGTCGTCAGCCTCGTACAGGGGGCGGATCTCGATCTCGCTCGGCCCAAACATCGGATTGGGACATCGCTTCACCCACTCGACCGCCTCGTCCATGTCCCTGACGTCCCAGAGCCAATAGCCAGCTACGAGTTCGCGCGTTTCGGCGAAAGGTCCGTCGATTACCCTTCGCTCCGGACCGTCGAAGGCGATGCGCTTTCCGTGTGACGAGGGTTTGAGTCCATCACCAGCAACCAGGATCCCAGCGTTCACCAGCGCCTCGTTGAAGTTACCCATGTCCACGAACAGCTGGTTGAGCTCGGGCGAGGGCTTCATACCCTCCTCGCTGTCCTCGGTCGCTTTCACGAAGACCATCACGCGCATCTTTGTTCTCCTTGCGGGGTCGCCACTCTCCTGGCTGCTATACGACGAACGAAACCATCGACATTCGACATCCTTGCAGCAACTTTCCTCCGCAAGACCATCAACCATGAGCAAGGGGCCGCGTCGAGCACTGAGCGTGGATTGATGATGCGTTGCCGTTGTCGCGAATGCCCTAAGTTTTGCGACAGCATTTCAAAAATATGTTTTGCCTTGTTTACCGGTGTCGCAAAAGTCAGTTGCATAATGTCTTTATTTCGATACAGTTATGCGACATGTTGATTGGCTACGCCCGTGTGTCCACCGATGACCAAGATCTCCGGTTGCAACGCGCCGCGTTGAAGGAGGCTGGGTGCAAGCGGACGTTCGAGGAAAAAATCTCGGGCGCAAAGCGGGACCGGCCCCAACTTTCCAAGATGATCGAGCAACTGCGCGACGAAGACACGGTGGTGGTGACGCGGCTCGACCGGCTGGCTCGCTCGACCCGCGACCTGCTCGATATTGCTGAGAGACTGAAGGAGGTCGGTGCCGGTCTACGCTCACTGGCCGAGCCCTGGGCGGATACGACCTCGCCTGCGGGCCGCATGGTGCTGACCGTGTTCGCCGGCATTGCCGAGTTCGAGCGTGAGCTAATCCACCAGCGCACCAGCAGCGGGCGGGTAGCGGCCAAGGCGAGAGGGGTGCGCTTCGGCCGTCCGCCCAAGCTCACGCCCGATCAGATCGCACTTGGCAAACGTTTGGTAGACGAAGGCACATCGGTGCGCGAAGCTGCCAAGCTGCTCAAATGCCATCATGCAACGCTCTACCGAGCGCTGACTGCAGCGACGGTGGCTCCATAATGCGCTGGACTGCGAAACCTGACGCTTCGGAAGGGGAGGCCTGATGCCTATCCGCCCCGAGCACGTGTTCCTGTACCCGATCGACTGGGCGCAGCTCTCGCACCAGATACGCTTCGTGCGGGCAGGGGGACACTGCGAGCATTGTGGACGTCCTCACAGGCAAAAGGTCTTCCACCTTGGCGACGGGCGGTGGTGGGACCGGAGCCGGCAATGCTGGCGCAATGGCCAAGGCCGGCGCGTACGAAGGCCTACGGAGAACATCCTGCTGCAAGGACGGTGGACACCGGTGGTCCTGGCCTGTGCGCACCTCAACCATGATCCGAGCGACAGCGCGCTGCATCAGCTCGCAGCGCTCTGTCAGCGCTGCCACATGCTCCACGATGGTCCGGAGCATCGACGCCGTCGCTGGATGAACGCGCACTATCGGCGTGCGTTGGGTGATCTGTTCTACGGCCCATACCCCAAGCTGGGAGGCGACTGGATCACGCCCACGCCGATCAGCATGCGCAACGACAGCCGGTCGCCATATGCCTATATTCGACAGGACTGAGTCCTGCTCATAGGCGGACGTTTTCCCGCTTGCTCGCGCGACCAGCTCAGCCTGGGGACCGGTCAGATGCGGGTGCATACCGGTCGGCAGTGGAAGCATCGTGGCGACAGGCATGGTTGTCACTCACACACAGCTGGTCAGCTCTGATCCCACACCACGATCGTCAGCATCTCGTCGGGCGGGCAATGCGCCAACATGTCCCGCCTGATGGTAATCTCATGCGGGCGACGCATCGGCACGTCCTCGCCCGACGGCAGTTCGTCGCCGAGAAGCAGCGGCACGACTGATCCGGCAAGAGCTGTATAGAGGTTGGGGTATCCACCCATCTGCAAACATCGGGCCTCCCCGCGTTCCACCAATGCCTCGATCCAGTTGGTGCCCATCGCGCCGACCTTCCAGCTCGCCAGCACGGCATCGCGATCGAGCTTCAGCGGGTAATCTTCGGGCGCTTGCCGAATGATGGTGATCGACCAGCCCGCCATACCTGCTCCTGTTCCAGCACTTGCCTTTGGCGCCACGCATTCAACGCGAGGTACCACCTGTTATAGCGAATGCATGCCACGGGTATTCGGCATTTGTCGGTCCGTCATATGCACCGGGGCGTCATCACACGCGTGACCGCTTATCGACACCAGCGCCGCCCCTGTTTGCGACGGTCCAGAGCCCGGTTCGAAGATGCAGGAGCTGCAGGACGAGCATTTCAATTCCGACGGTTATGAGCAGGATATTGCGTATCCGGAGCTGACGGTAGAGGTCGGCTATTCCCGCACGTATGCGGTCTCCTGATCCCACCCTTTGCAGAATACTGGCGAGTTCCGGCGTCACGTTCTTGCTCCCATTAACGCGATCCGACGAGCGTGCGGGGCCGATCTGAACCAAGCGGATGCTTTTGATTCAGGCGGTCCGCGGCGCTCAACGGCTCCTTGTCGGTGGCCCTGGAATCCGGAAGGGTTCCAGTCCCTGTCGCTCGATTTCACCCGTAACCATCTGTCGATTTTGCGATGTTGAAAGGGCACGCAACAATAGCAGGGTTTCGATCTCTATCGCACCAGGCTCGCCAGTGGCCTCCCTGTCTTGGCCAGGTACAGCCAGCCGTTCTGCCACCTGATCACGCAGCTCATCCATCGCTTCGCCCATGTCGATCATGGCGGCACGGATGCTGGTAAGCTCCTCGCGTGTGACGTCCGCGCTCGCCAGTCGATCACGCAGATAGGTGCTGATCGGAATGCCGCGCGCTTCGGCCTCGGCCGTGTAGATTAGCATCTGGCTCTCGTTCAGCCGGACCCGCACCCAATTCTCAAGCTTCATACGACCTCTGGCACGCTATGTGTCCAGATGCCGTAGAGCAAACCTATGATAAAACGTCATTTATTATCTACAGAGGCACGCTTCAGGCACGCATATGCAAATATATCTGATATTTACGCGTGGTATTACAGCGACTTACATGCACCGGAAGGTGCGTATGGTGTACGACCCGAAATCACGGATTTAAGGGTCAGACTTGAAGCTGAGACAGGCCCGAAACGGGCTGCCCGAGCTTAAGGGGGTCCAAACTACCCTGATGAACGAGGTTCATCAGGCGAAGGTGAGGATACGCTGCCGGAGATGACAGACCGAGTGCGATGTGAGGACAGGCTGAGAACGCACATCACCGCAAATGACAGGATGAGTGCGAAGCGAGTGCACAGCAGAAACCAGCCCTATTGAACCGACCCCCATCGTCACAGCGGGAACACGTTGCGGATCGCAGTGTCGTCACCGATCCCATCCAAGGCGACAATCCCGATGGCGACACGACAAAGCCGGAAGTTGATAGCAGCGCACAACCTGAACTTCGGTTCGAGGACGTATTTGATCGTAAGAGACACGATGCCTATGCCGACCAGTTCATGAAGCTCCGGCCTCTGATACTCGGCCGCAATCGTCACAAGCCGTGATCCTGATTGCCGCTCGGTCAGCCCGCCTCGATGCGCCGGCGTATCTCCTGCCTGTCCCCGGCTATCAAAAGGACATCACTGATAAACCTTTCCAGGTTTTGCCGTAAATCGGCGACGATCTTTGCGAGCAGAAATCGCTGGTGGCCCGAAAACCCATCATGAAGTTCGAGCGTCAACATAGCTGCCAGAGAAACGAACTGCTCGGCTTCTTCAGCCATCCATTCGACATAGACATCTCTGGAACAGCTCATGCCGGTTGGCCGGTTGAACGGTATCTCTGTCATGGCTAGAAACAGGGAATTCTCGAGCGGCGTTGAAGCCGACCCAGGTGGGCGGCCTTCCCGTAGAACGTCCAGCAATTCTCGAATTTTATGTTCCGGTTTGCCTGTCACGATTGCCTCCTCGTTTGGAATGCAGGCGCGACCCGGCTCGTAAGTCGGGCGTTCGTAACCCTGCACAAGCACAAGGCGCTGCCGCCTTTGGGCAAGCCTTGGACATGCGTGACAGCCACCCGGCCGAGAAGCTCTCGACCGGACTTGTGATCATCGGGGTTACGACGCCCCACGTCCGGGATTTACCAAACCGCAAACGCATGGTCGCAGACGGTAGCCTCTTTCACAAGCCAGCGTGGGTTCAGCCGCTTGGCTGGTGTGATCCACCAACGACAGCAATGGCAAACTACAAGCGTAATGGATCCACACCAAGCCTGGGCCGGTTCAGTCAATATCGGGCTCCTTAAGGTCCGGAAAGATCACGTTTGAGAGATAATGCAGCAGAAGAAACTTGCCCCCATCGGGGAGCATTCGCGACGGCGTAGCCGTCGCGTTCCACAAGTGAAACCTGGTTTTGCCGTTCTGATTGTTTCTGGATTTCGGTCTTGTCTCTTTCAACTATGTCGTTGGCCGACAAAGGCCAACTCGTCACTCACCTTAAATAACAAAATCAGTAAGCGGTTTCGGATCCTTTTGAGCTTCGCGCTCTTTGCGATCGATCGAGGCGCCTAGTTTTGCCAGGACCTTTGCGAGTGGTCCGTCGATCGTCACTCGTGCCAGCTCCTGACAGGTCAGGCTCGCCAGCATGAGGTTCGTTTCCTCGATGCGGATAAGGTGACGCTGAGTTTCGTCATCGGGTATCGGTGCGGGGCGCATCCAGCGTGGAAGATAGGATTTAACGCTGCTGGGCAGGAGCGGGCGGTAGGCATTGGAGGTCTGCGCGTAGCGAGGCCCGGGGCCGTCGCCTTCGATCCGCTGGAACCGGCGCTGCCGAACGAGGAAGCCGATTGCCTCAAGGATCGCAAGTGCGCGTCCAATCGTCGCGCGACCCAGGCCCGTCGCGTTGGCGAGATAATCGTAGGATGGAAAGACCCGGCCGCTGTTGAGACGGGCAAGCGTCAATATCTCTTCAAAGATGCGGACAGCGCTGCCGGTGAGGCGCGCGATCCGCTGTTCGCAGACGCTAAGCGTTCGCA
>Ga0308163_10001405_pt1 | contig 26634 bp, 28 predicted proteins | sample PhyTR1_FD_201037 | JGI IMG/M metagenome (GOLD analysis project Ga0308163, IMG submission 201037) | Phyllosphere microbial communities from UC Gill Tract Community Farm, Albany, California, United States - DLSLT.R1 | ecosystem: Host-associated > Plants > Phyllosphere > Unclassified | place: USA... | reverse complement strand
GGCGGCGCCGGGCGGGTCGATTACTGTACGTCGAGCAGTTCGACGTCGAAGATCAGGTTGGCGTTCGGCGGAATCGGACCGGCGCCGCTGTCGCCATAACCCATCGCGGCGGGAATGATCAGGGTGCGCTTGCCGCCCACCTTCATGCCCTGCACGCCCTCGTCCCATCCCTTGATGACCTGTCCGCCGCCCAGCTGGAAGCTGAACGGCGAACGGCCGCTCGACGAGTCGAACTGGGCGCCATGCTGTTGCGGCGAGTTCGGCTCGTACAGCCAGCCGGTGTAGTGGACCACGGCGGTGGCGCCGGCGACGGCGTCCTTGCCGGTGCCGGCCACGGTATCGATCTTTTGCAGCGTGACCGGCGCGACGTTGGCGGCGTTGGGCACAGCCTCGGTCGTGGCAGGCTGCGGCGGCTTGGTCTTGTCGCAGGCGGCCAGCGCCAGGGTCAGGGTCAGGCCGATGGCGCAGGTGGAAAACAGCTTGTTCATGTGATACTTTCGTCTTGGTTGCGGTGCGGGTGGGCGCAGCATACATTGCGCGCGGGCGAATGCCAACACCCGAGCTCGCACCGACCAACACCCTGGCTCAAGACCGGCGCCTCAAGACCGCCGCCGCAACAGCTGCGCGCCGACTGCGGCAAGCACCGCGACCGCCCCCACCACCAGTACGGTCTTGGCCGCCGGCGGATGCAAGCGCTGCCCGCCACGGACACCACTCGGCCCGGCAGGCGGCGCGTACAACGTGCCGCTGGTTTTCTCGACGCGATCGGCCTGCTCCGACCAGGTCGTCATGAACCGGTTCATCAGATAGGCCGCCAGCGGATTGGCGACCTGGCTGAGCTTGAGCATGATCTCAGGCATGCCGATCACCGTCGTCGCGCGTGGCGCGCGCGCCAGCTTGACGATGGCGCGCGCGACCTTTTCCGGCGACAACGCCCCTGGAGGATAAGTGAGCTTCGCGCCGGTGTAATTTGCCGCGTGAAAGACCGCCGGGGTATCGACAAAGGTCGGGTAGACGTCGCAGATGTGAATGTCGGGATAGTCCTGCCATTCCGCCCGCAGCGCCGAGCTAAACCCGCGCAAGCCGAATTTGCTGGCGGCGTAGGCTGCGGCAAACGGCGAAGTGACGTAACCGCCAATTGAGATCATGTTGACCCAGATCCCGTGCCCCTGGGCCTGGAATATCGGCAGCACCGCGTGCGCGTCGTTCATGTGGCCGACCAGGTTGGTCTGCACGACGCACTGGTGGTCGGCAATCGGCACGTCGACGTATTTGCCGACGGCGCCGGTACCGACATCGCTGAACCACAGGTCGATGCCGCCGAGGGCGTCGCGCGCGCTGGCCGCGAACGCGGCTACGGCCGCCGCGTCGGTGACGTCAACGGTAGCGACTGCCGCGTCACCGCCGGCGGCGCGGCATTTTCGGGCGATGTCGTCAAGGCCCGCACGCCCGCGAGCGCCCAGCACCAGCTGGCAGCCTTGCCTTGCAAACGCGATGGCGGTGGCGGCGCCGATGCCGCTCGATGCGCCGGTGATGACGACGCGAAGATTGCTCTTTTTCATAGGGTGCCCTCATCATGAAAGAAAAGTTTATCCTCGCACGGGACGATGAGCGGCAGCGCCAGCTTGCCTGCGCACACGTTGAACCCGGAGCGGCTCAGCCGGCGCGCAGATCGGGTTACACGCCAACCATCGATATCGCCTTGGTGTTCAGATACGACTCCAGCGCCTCCGGACCGCCTTCCGAGCCGTAGCCCGAATCCTTGACGCCGCCAAACGGCAATTCGGCGCTTGGCGTGGCCGGCTGGTTGATCCATAGCATGCCAACTTCGACATTGTTCATCAGCAGATGTGCGTTCTTGATCGAGCGCGTGAAAGCATAGCCGGCCAGGCCGAACGGCAAACGGTTCGATTCGGCAATCGCCTCCTCCAGCGTTTCGAAGCCGCGCACCGCCGCGATTGGACCGAACGGCTCGTCGTTGAACACCATGGCGTTGAGCGGCACGTCGCCCAAAATGGTTGGCGCAAAGAAGTTGCCGGAAGTGCCGACGCGGGCGCCGCCGGTCACCACGTCGGCGCCCTTGCTGCGCGCGTCCTCGACCACCTGGCTCATCGCGGCCACGCGGCGCGCGTTAGCCAGCGGACCAAGCGTGGTGCCTTCGGCCATGCCGTCGCCCAGGGTCAGGCTCTCGGCGTGCGCCGCCAGCGCACGGGTGAACTCGGCCTTGATGCTGTTGTGTACCAGGAAGCGCGTTGGCGCGATGCAGATCTGGCCGGCGTTGCGGAACTTGGCGCCGCCACTGGCCGCCACGGCCAGCGCGACATCGGCATCCTCGGCCACGATGACCGGGGCGTGGCCGCCCAGCTCCATCGTCGCCCGCTTCATGTGGGCGCCGGCCAGCGCGGCCAGCTGTTTGCCGACCGGGGTCGAGCCGGTGAAGGTGACCTTGCGGATGATCGGGTGCGGGATCAGGTAGGCGGAAATCTCGGCCGGGTCGCCGAACACCAGGCCGACGGTTCCTGGCGGCACGCCGGCGTCGACGAAACATTGCATCAGCGCGGCAGGCGATGCCGGCGTCTCTTCCGGCGCCTTGCACAGGAAGGAGCAGCCGGTGGTCAGCGCCGCCGCCAGCTTGCGCACGATTTGGTTGATCGGGAAGTTCCAGGGCGTAAAGGCAGCCACGGGGCCGACCGGTTCCTTCAACACCAGCTGCTGCGCGGCGGGATTGCGCGCCGGCACGATGCGGCCGTACACGCGCATGCCTTCGGCGGCGAACCAGTCAATGATGTCGGCGCCCGCCATCGCCTCCGCGCGGGCTTGCGCCAGTGGCTTGCCCTGCTCCTGCGTCAGCAGGCGGGCGATGTCGTCGGCGCGTTCGCGCAGCAGGCTGGCGGCACGGCGCATGGTAACGCCGCGCTCGAAGGCGGACACCTTGCGCCAGGCGTCGAAGCCGCGCTGCGCGGCCGCCAGCGCGTGATCGAGGTCGGCGATGCTGGCGTGGGCGACGTTGCCGATCGCTTGGCCCGTGGCCGGATTCAGCACCGGAATGGTCTTGCCGCCGGCAGCTTCGCGCCATTCGTTGTCGATCAGAAGGCGGATATCGGGATAGCTTGCGTTGCTCATTGAAAATCTCCAATCAGGTGATGAATCGGTGCCGCGGTCGCCCGCTCCACCCTCTACTTTGCCAGAAATACGACAAGTGGGTATCACGGCACTTGTCATGTCGATTCTGGTAGACCGCGCCCGGCGCCGTGGCGCAAAATGGAGTCATCGCGTAAAGGGACTCCAGACCATGAACTCGAATGTCGCAACATTAAAACTGGCCGCCGCACCGGCCCTCAGCCGTATCGCAGAATCGCTGGCGGCGCTGCGCGAATGGCAGCGCGCCGGCACCGTGCTCTCATTCCTGTATGCGCGCTCGCTGGGTGGTTTGATGCAGACTGGGCACGGCCGTATCGTGTCCCTGACCGACTCCGCGCTCACCGTGGAAACCGGCGGCTCCTCGCTGTTCGTGGCGCTGCTGGACGCCCGTTATGACGACAGCCCGCAAATGTTCTTCACGCCGACGTCGAGCAGCCACTTCATGGTGCCCGGAGTCAGTATCAGCCTGGGTAACCACGATTGGTTGTTCTTCTCGGCCGATCAAATGCCGACCGGCGTGGTGCTGGCGCGCGACAACGTGCCCAAACTCCGATAGCGGCGCCGCGCCTGCGGTTCAGATCGGATCGAACATCTTGCGGTCGACATAGCACCAGCCCCACGTCTCGCCCGGTTCCTTCGAGCGGATGATGGGGTGGCCCGTCTCCGCGAAATGCTTGCTCGCGTGCTTGTTTTTCGAGTCGTCGCAGCAACCGGTCTTGCCGCAGATCATGCAAACCCGCAGGTGTACCCAGCTGTCGCCGGTTTTCAGGCATTCCTCGCAGCCGGCCGTGTTGGCGCCGCGCGTGTGAATCAAGGTCAGGTGTGCACAGCTATTGCCCATGGTGGTTCCTCCGTAAGATGTGGTCATCTTACCGCGCCGCGCGCAACAGGCGTCCTGGTCTTTTGGTGGGCACCATACCAAGGTATAACTATCGGCGCGAGGCAATGTTGCGCAAAATGAGCTCATCAACAACACAGAGGAGCTCGACATGAACACATCCGCATCCATCGTCATCGCCGACGTCCATCCGCTGATCCGCGCCGGCATGGCGTCGCTGATCGAATCGGAGGACAACTTCAAACTGTTGGGCCAGGCCAGCAGCGGCAGCCAGGCCGTTGAAATGTGCGAGCGGCTGCAGCCCGACCTGTTGCTGATCGACCTGAACATGCCGGACTGCGACGGCATCGAAGCCATTGGCCGCATCAGCGCCCGCCGGCCGGACGCCAAGATCATCATTCTCAGCGGCCACGAGCGCGAAGAGGACGCCGATCGCGGCATGCGCGCCGGCGCCAGCGCCTACATGCTCAAAAGCGCCCCGCTCGACGACTTGATGGCATGCATCCACACCGTCCTGTCGGGCAAAAAATACATGATGCCGGAACTGGCGCTCAAACTGGCCAGCCGCATCCACGGTAATCAATTGACGCCGCGCGAACGCGACATCCTCGGCCATCTGGCCACCGGCATGAGCAACAAGGTCATCGCGCGCGCGGCCGGCATCGGCGTCGGCACCGTCAAATTCCACGTCAAAAGCATTATGTCCAAACTCAACGTCTGCACCCGTACCGAGGCCGCCATGGTTGCAGCGCGTCGGGGACTCGTGCATTTGACGTGATCGGGTAGACTAACTAATCAACAACAAGGAGAGATCATGATCGATCGTCACGCGGCAAAATATATTCCGGTGAGCACGGAACGAACCAAGGCCGTCGTCAAGGAATTGCGTCCTGGCATGCGGGAGAAAATCGATGTCGTCAGCCTGGCCGATCCGCACAAACGCGCCGAAGTGGACGCCTGGATCGTCGCCGACGTGGACGGCCCGGTGCACTTCATGTACCAGGACGGTCCCGATGGCCACGAAGTGCAATTCGGCTTCGCCGACGAGGTGCGCGAGACCATCGCGGAAGCCGAAACCGACCTGTAATCCGGCGGGGAAGCCGGGTAAAGCTGCAATAAATTATCAATTTGCCGGGAACCAGCGGATATCGAGGTGAGCTGGGCCCGGACCACCGAGTGTCAGGTGGTCCGCCACCTGATGGAGCTCTAGCAGTACGATTTTTCGGCGTTTGCCCGGTCAAGAGAACGCGGTGGATGTCGAAGGACGACCATTGGCATGCCCCTGTGGAAACCATGTCCCCGACGCGGACAAAAACGTTATGACCAAACACGCGGTCATGGGCATGCTCGACGCTTCCGGGGCGACTCGCGCTCCAGTCAACGCCCTGCCCTAAGACAGGGGCCGCCGGGCTTGTGTTCCGCTAGCATCAACGCACCCATCGTTGATATTGGAGCACGCTCGAATGAACCGCAAAACACTCTTGGCCGCAACACTGGCGGTCGCCTGCACATTGCTGACCACTGCCGGCCATGCCGCCGCGCCGCTGGTCGGCACCCAGGCGCCTGGCTACTACCGCATGATGCTGGGCGACTTTGAAATCACCGCCCTCTCCGACGGCAGCCACGCCTTCCCCATCGACACCGTGATGACGCACATCACGCCGGCGACAATCAAGCATGATCTGGCCGACGCCGATCTGGCGCAGCCGGTGCAAGGTTCGATCAATGCGTTCCTGATCAATACCGGCAAAAAGCTGATCCTGGTCGATGCCGGCGCGGGAGCACTGTACGGCGATTGCTGCGGCAAGCTGTTAAGCAACCTGCGCGCGGCAGGCTACCGGCCGCAACAGGTCGACGAGCTGCTGATCACCCACCTGCATAAAGACCACGCCGGCGGCATCATGGCGCAAGGCGCGGCGGCGTTTCCCAACGCGGTGCTGCGCCTCTCGCAAGCGGAGGCGGACTACTGGTTGACGCCCGCCAACAAGGCCAAGGCGCCGGATTTCCTGTCGACCTTCTTTGACGCGGCGCAGGCCGCCGTTGCGCCCTACCAGGCCGCCGGCCGCTATAAGCCCTATGGCAAGTTCGGCCAACTGGAAGCCGGCATCGAGGCCTTGCCCGCGCCCGGCCATACCCCGGGGCATGCGATGTATCTGGTGCAGGATAAAAACCAGCAACTGCTGATCTGGGGCGACATCGTCCACGTCTCCGCCATCCAGCTGCCGAACCCGGAAGCGACCGTGAAATACGACAGCAGCGAGGGCGACGCGCACGGCACGCGCGTGCGCCTGCTGCAGATGGCCGCGAGCAAGCACATGATGGTCGGCGCGGCGCACATCGCCTTCCCCGGCTTGGGCCACATCCGCCAGCGCGACGGCACGTACGACTGGCTGCCGGTGAACTACGACGGCGCGCCGGCCGCCAACAACCATTGACGCCCACCCAAACGTCGAGTCACGCACTGGACTTTTGGCAGGAGCTTTACTTCGCTGCGCTGACTACACTGCTATGGCAGCATCAACCAACACACCAAGGAGCTTCAAATGTCTAACAGCAAACTCTCAGTCGACAGCGTCATCACCGAAGACGGCACCCGCATCCATTTCAAGGACTGGGGCACCGGCCCGGCCGTGGTCTTCAGCCACGGCTGGCCGCTGCAAGGCGATGCCTGGGAAGACCAGATGATTTTCCTGGCCAGCAACGGCTACCGCGTCATCGCCCATGACCGCCGCGGCCATGGCCTGTCGAGCCAGCCATGGACCGGCAACGACATGGACACCTATGCCGACGATCTGGCCACCTTGATCAACGCGCTGGACCTGAAGGATGCGACCCTGGTGGGCCACTCCACCGGTGGTGGCGAGGTGGCGCGCTACATCGGCCGCCACGGCACCGCCCGCGTCGCCAAGGCGGTGCTGGTGGGCGCCGTGCCGCCGCAGATGGTCAAATCGGACAGCAACCCGAACGGCTTGCCGATGTCGGTGTTCGACGGCATCCGCAGCGCCGTGCTGGCCGACCGCTCGCAGTTCTTCAAGGATCTGACCTTGCCGTTCTACGGCTACAACCGCGACGGCGCCAAAATTTCGCAGGGCGTGCGTGATACCTTCTGGGCACAAGGCATGCAGTGCGGCATCAAGAACGCCTATGACTGCGTCAAGCAGTTCTCGGAAACCGACTTCACCGAAGACCTGAAAAAAATCGACGTGCCGACCCTGTTCGTGCACGGCAGCGACGACCAGATCGTGCCGATCGACACCGCCGCCAAGGCCGCCGTCAAGCTGGTCAAGAACGCCACGCTGAAGATCTACGAAGGCGCGCCGCACGGCTTGCCCACCACCCACAAGGACAAGCTCAACGCCGACCTGCTGGACTTCCTCAAGTCCTGACCGTGGCGGTGCCGGCCCAGCGCCGGTACCCCTATCGGGTGATCCATTTCCCTCCCCAATGCACTTTCCACGTCACTCTTTCGGATAAGGGATTATCCGGCCGCGCGCCGGATAATGTCAGTACCGGGTGCCCCAGCCGATTGCGGCGCGGAACAATTTGAAAGCACATCATGAGCAACGAAAAATCCTCCGACATCCTGCAAGACTTCGGCGCGCTGGCCGACGTGCGCATCGGCCTGAGCGCGGAAGTGCGCTCGCAAGGCGTGCGCGCGCTGAACCGCCTGCTGGCCCACACCATGGCCATGCGCGATGCCTACAAGAAAGCGCACTGGCAAACCTCGGGCGCCACCTTCCATCAACTGCACCTGCTGTTCGACAAGCACTACACCGAACAGGTCGCGATCATGGACGCCATCGCCGAGCGCGTGCAAACCCTGGGCGGCGTGACGTTCGCGCTGGCGCAGGACATCGCCGACGAGTCGACCATCTCGCGCACCGCGCCGCGTGGACGCGAATCGGCCAAGGCCCAACTGAGCCGCCTGCTCGATTCGCATGAAACCATCCTGGTCGAAGCGCGTCCGCTGGCGCGCGCGGCCGCCGAGGCCGGCGATGACGGCACCAACGACCTGATCGTCAGCCAGGTGGTGCGCAGCAACGAGCTGCAAAGCTGGTTTATCGGCGAGCACCTGGCGGCGCAAACGCAGTCCGCCAAGTAGCGATGCCCAAGCCCATGGATAACACGGCGGTATTGGCGCTCGATAACGAGCAACTGTACCGCCGCTTGCAGGAGGAAAAGGCGCGCCGGCTGCAGGCGGAGGAAGCGCTGCAGCATGCCACGGAAGAATTGGCTCGGCTGGCCCGCATCACCTCCATGGGCGAGTTTGCCGCATCGATCGCACACGAAGTCAACCAGCCACTGGCGGCGATGGTGCTGCACGCGGAAGTCGGCCTGAACGCCTTGACCCAACAGCCGCCGCAGCCCGAGCAGGCGCGCGATGCGTTGAAACTGATCAGGCACATCGGCGCCACCGCCGGCGACGTCATCCGCAGCATTCGCGGCATGTCGAGCAAGTCCGGTCCGGTGCCGACCTTGTTCGCCGTCGACGACGCGCTGCGCGAAGTGCTGCGCCTGCTGCGCGCCGAGTTGTACAAACACCGTATTGAAGTCTGCGACGGCCTTGCGCTGGGAGAGCATCAGTTGCATGCCGACCGGGTGCAGTTGCAGCAAGTGATGATGAATCTGGTGCTCAACGCCATCGAGGCGATGAAGGATGTGCACGACCGGCCCCGCAAGCTGGAGCTACGCTCTGCGCTGGCCGACATTTCCGGCACCCTGCGCATCAGCGTGGAAGACAACGGCGTTGGCGTGTCCGCCAAGCTGGCCGAGCGGCTGTTCGATCCGCTGTTCTCGACCAAGCCGGGCGGCACCGGGCTGGGCCTGTCGATCTGCCGCACGATCGTTCACGCGCATGGCGGGCGCATCTGGAGCACCTCGCGCCAGCCGCACGGCACCGCTTTTCACATCAGCCTCAAGGGAAACCCGACATGGACACCATCTCCATCCTGATCGCCGACGATCATCCGCTCATCCTGGCCGGGCTTAGCGCCCTGGTCAATTCAATGCCCGAGTTCCGGCTGCTGGCGCAGGCGGCCAACGGCTTGCAGGCGGTGGAGTTGTACCGGCAGCACCGTCCGGACGTCGTGATCATGGATCTAAGCATGCCGGAGATGCACGGGGTCGATGCGATCGGGCATATCCGTGCGTTCGATGCCGAGGCGCGCATTGTGATCCTGACGACTTATCAGGGCGACGAGGATGTGTATCGCGGCCTGCGCGCGGGCGCCATGGCGTATCTGTTGAAGGATAGCGGCTCGGAACAGTTGTCCAGGTGTATCAGGACCGTCGCGGCCGGGAAAAAATTCTTGCCTCCGGACGTGGCGGGCAAGCTGGCCGAGCGCTCGGAGACGACCAGGTTGTCGCCGAGGGAGCTGGAGATACTGGCGCACTTGGCTTCAGGCAAGAGCAACAAGATGATCGCGCGTAGTGCGGCCATCGAAGTGGGGACGGTGAAGTTCCACGTTAATAATATCCTGGCAAAGCTGAATGTTGCCAGCCGGACGGAGGCCGCGACCGTGGCGGCGCGGCGGGGTCTGTTGAGCGTGTTTTGATGGCGGGATGCGCCATCGACGCTGCATGCATGGCGGATTACGGCTTCGCCTAATCCGCCCTACGTGACTCCGTGGTTCGGTGGCTTATTTGGCCGGGATCGGGGCCAGGGTTTTGTGGTCGCTGGTGGTGCGCGGGGCTGCTTTGTGGACCATCGTGTAAGCGTAGTCGACACCCATGCCGTACGCGCCCGAATGCTCGCGCACCACGGCCATTACTGCATCGTAGGTTTCGCGGTGCGCCCAGTCGCGCTGCCATTCCAGCATGACTTGCTGCCAGGTCACCGGCACCACGCCGGCCTGGATCATGCGCTGCATCGCGAAATCGTGCGCTTCCTTGGTGGTGCCGCCCGATGCGTCCGCGACCATGTAGATTTCGTAGCCGCCTTCCAGCATTGCGCACAGCGCGAAACTGTTGTTGCACACCTCGGTCCACAGGCCGGAGACGATCACTTTCTTCTTGCCGTTGGCGGCCAGCGCGTCGCGCACTTTCTGGTCGTCCCACGAGTTCATCGACGTGCGTTCCAGGATATCCTTGCCCGGGAAGACGTCCAGCAGTTCCGGATACGTGTGGCCGGAGAACGATTCGGTTTCAACGGTGGTGATGATGGTCGGAATGTTGAAGATTTTTGCCGATTTGGCCAGGGCGACGGTATTGTTTTTCAACACCTGGCGGTCCATCGACTGCACGCCGAAAGCCATCTGCGGCTGCTGGTCGATGAAGATCAGCTGGCAGTTGGTCGGGGTCAGGACTTCGAGTTTTGGATTCATCATGATGGCTTCCATAGTGGGTAAAGGAGAACCCCCATGTTAGGCGCTGGGCCTGGTCAGCACCACTATCTAAATGTAGGCTTCCGCGCGCTCGCAACTCTGCTAAGCTGCTCGCTGAAAATCACCTAATGGACCTAACATGACCACACCGGACGACACCGCGCAACGCGCGCAGCTGAATGCGCTGGCGCGCGGATTGCGCGACCTGCACAAGCAATTGCTGCACATCGAAACCCAGTACTTCGGCGCGGTCGGCAGTCCGCTCGAGCTGCTGCAGCTGGTGACCAACCATCCGCATTTCGCCTGGCTGCAAAAGCTGTCCGGCCTGATGGCGCAAATGGACGAGCGGCTCGACGAACCGGAACCCATCGCCGTTGCCGACGCGCTGGTGTTCCGCCGCGCGGTGGAGGCGCTGATCGGCCCTTCGGAAGAAGGCGACATGGATTTCCGCGCCAAGTACAACGCCTTGCTGCACGATGCGCCGGAGGTGGTCATGGCGCACGGAGCGGTGCGCAAACTGCTGGCGGCGATCGACACGGCGCCGGCCGCATAGTACACGGCTGAACGGCGCCCGGCTAGCGGCGCCGCAGCAAACGGCGCAGCAGCCGCTGCCACCGCGACTGGCCGACATACGCCAGCGCGGCGGGAATCGTCAGCCTCACCCGCGTGCCGATCACCGGGCTGTCGATCGCCAACGTGGCGCCGATGCGCGCGGCACGCTCCGCCATGCCCGGCAAGCCCCAATGGCCGGCGCGTTTGCCACTCGACAGAATCTCGGCCGGAATGCCGCTGCCGTCATCGTCGACCTGCATGACAAATTGGTCGGGACTGTAGCTCAGCGTCACCTGGATCGATTTCGCGCCGGCGTGGCGGAAGGCGTTCATCAACGCCTCGCGGCCGATGATGTAGACCTCGCAGCTGACATCGGCCGTCAAGTCCAGGGCGGCGCCCTCCCTGCGCAGGCTGAACACGCTATGGTGGCTCTCCTGCAGCAGCTCGCCGACGATCGCCAGCCCACGGTCCAGATCGCCGTCGCTCATCGCGCTCGAACGCAGGTCCTGCACCTCGTCGCGCCCCTCTTCGATCACGCGGTCGGCCAGCAGCAGCGTGCGCTCCAGCCGCGCGCGCGTGGACGAGTCTCCCGGCATGGCGTTCATCGCGTTCTGGAAGCCCAGCACCAGGCCCTGCACACTCTGCAGGAAGTTATCGTGCAAGGTGCGGGCGATGCGCTCGCGTTCGGCCATGCGCTCGGCAATGCGCATCGTGGCCTGCCTCAGCCACAGGCGGTACAGCAGATACAGCACGCCCGCCGCCATCAGCACACACAGACCGTAGAACAGCGGCGTCTGCCAAAAGGTCGGCAGGACGGTCAGCGTGATCGCGGTGTCACGCGTATTCCACTGGCCCAGCTGGTTGACGGCGGCGATCCGGAAGCGGTAGTCGCCCGGTCCCACATTGGTGTACGACACGGCGCGACGGTCGCCGGAATCCTGCCAGTCTGCATCCACGCCTTCCAGCTGATACCGGAAACGCACCATTTCCGGCATGCTGTAGCTGAGGGCGGTGAACTCGATACGGAACGAGGTCGTGCCCGGGTCCAGTTGCACGGTCTTCGAAAAGTCCAGATGGCGCTTGTTCTTGGTCACCAGGGTTTCGACCACCACCTCCGGCGCCTGCGGCGGCGCATACGATCTCTTGGTGTCCAGACGGGTCATGCCGGTGGCACCGACAAACCACAGTTGGCCATCGGCGTCGGCCAGTGCCGTGGGACGGCGGATGCTGGTGTCGGCAAAGCCGGGATAGCCGTCCAGTACGCCATATAAGATATATTTCAACGGCACTCCAGGCGCGACCGTCGCGGCCTTCCAGTCGGCCGCCATGACGTAGACGACGCCTTTGCTGCCGTTGAGCCACCGATCACCGTTGGCACCAACCACAGTGCCCGAAACCCCGGCCAGCACATCGGGATCGGCGGCGGTCAGGCGATGGAAGGCGCCCTCGCGCAACACCGCCAGGCCACCGATGCCACCAGCCACGACTTCATCGCCGGCGACGTGCAGGTGGGTGATGGGGCCGATATCGTTGTCCGCCGAGGCCCGGTAGCGCGTGACGCGGCCATGATCGAAATACACGATCGATCCATCGTCGTAGCCGAGCCACAGCGTTCCCGGGCGCGTGCCCGCCTCGCCCATAAATGTGCCCGGCGGCAGGCCCAGGTCTGTCTGGCTGGTCCATTGTCCTTCCACCAGCCGGAAGGCGCCCCGCCGCGCGATCGACACCCACACCCCGGCGCCGTCGTCGAACACGCGCGTCACCCGCACCGGCTCGTTGCCGTCGACCGGGTCCGGCGGATAGGCGATGCGCTCGGAGCGGTCCGGATAGCGGCGTTCAAGCCCATCCGGGCGGGCCAGCAGCAAGGCACCATCGCGGGCGTTGCCGATGGCCCCGGCGCCACCTCGCGGGTAGCGCTCATCGATGGGCTGCGCGCCATCGGCCCGCAGCCGCCACACTTGTCCGCTCGGCAGCGTCAGCGCCAGCACATGATCGGACTCGTCCCGCGCCAATTTAAACGACCGTTCGCCGCCGGCCAGCTTGACCGGCACCAGGCGGTTGTGGCGGAATCGTTCCACGCCAGCCTGGGTGCCGATCCAGATGCTTCCGTCGCGATCCTCGAACAGGATGTTGCCGGTCAAACTGCTGAGCTGCCAAGGCTGATCGAGCCGGCTGCGCGCACCGGCGTTGGGCGCCATCTGGCGGCTGGGCATGGCGCCCACGCCCTCGCTCCGGCAAACGCCGACCGGACAGGCCAGCGACCAAAAATTGCCGTCGCGGTCGAACAGCCCGTTTTCCTGGCCCTGCGATTGCGCCAGCCAGGGCGGACGCGGTTTCTGCGGCCCACGGTGCTGCGCGGGGACCGGAATCAGCCTGTCATGCAGGTCCTGCCATAGCCGTCCATCCGGCGACTCGATCAGGTTGACGGTATGTTTATCCTGGCGCTGCACTTGCCGGAAGCCCTTGGCGCCGGCCGGCATCACATACAGCGCGTGGCCCACGGCCACCCAAACTTGTCCGTACTGGTCGGCGACCACGTTCGACACCTCGCCAGCAGGCAAGCCCAGCTCCGGCCCGATGTTGCGCCAGGCGCCGTCGCGCAGTTGCAGCAGCGCGCTGGTGGTGGCGACCCACAATGCGCCGTGCTCGTCGGTCGTGGCGCTGGTGACCGGCCCGATCGGCGCGGCGCCCACCATGGCCGGGTAATGCGTGATGTGTCCGCGATGCAGATGGCTGAGCCCACCGAACAGATAGCCGATCAGCAGATCGCCGTCGCGCAGCGCCGTCAGCGCGGTCACCGGACGCTTGGGCGCGGTTTCGCCGTTCAATGCCTCGAAGCGCCGGAAGCGCATGCCGTCGAAACGGTAGAAGCCGTCGACGCTGCCTATCCACAACCAGCCGTCGGTGGTCTGGGCCATCGACGACACCTGGGCCGGCGCACCATCCTTGCCGGTCCAGATATCGTGATGCAGCTCATCTAGGGGAATCTTGCCATCCAGCGCCATCGCATTCGCCGAAGCAAATACAAGCAACATGATTAGGCGACGCAACGACAGCAACATAAAGCCTACCGGGAGAGAACATTAACAACCAACCATGATATGCCATTTTCCCAGCAGCTACACGTAGCTAACGACCGGCAACGTTGATCACTATCGGAATCATAGGAATAATATAATTTACCTATTGTGCGTCACGCCGTAAGCTAATGACTCTTCCCCAGCCTAACGAGTATCATCATGAACAAGTCCCTTCCAGCCACATCGGTTCGCCCCCTTCCCGTCAGCGGCATATTACTGCTGCTCGCTTACGTGGCAGGCTTGCTGGGGGTTGTGATGCCGGGGTGGGCGCTGTTCGCGGCAGGTGCGGCAACCTGGATGATGGTGGACGGCAGGGCCGTGATCCGCATGCTGACACGGCACACGCCTCACCACGCCCAGCGCCTGATCACGTACAGCACGCCACCGGCGATCGCGTTGCTGGCTTACATGACACTGGCCGGCGGCCAGGCCGATGCGGTCATCGGGGGCGCTCTGGCGCTTCATGCTTTGCTGGTCTGGGCGGTACTGATGGGTGCGGCCTATGCCGTATCCGAGGAAGCGTCGGTAAGCTAGCGTATTTAAAGCGTATTTCGCAGATATCCACACCAACTGTGGATAAGGTTGTGAATAACCCCCACTTGACAGCAGAGAACGCCTTTAACGGCGGGGGTTTTAATAAAATGCCCAATCCGAAGGCAGATTTTTTATTCAATAAAATCAAACACTTACAACATCAAAGATTTTCGTGGCGGCGCTTTTCGAGGCCGCTTGAAAAATATTTTTCTGTGCATAAGTAGGAGTGGAGACAACTATGTCACGCCGTGCTTGGAATCCTTTGACAAAAGTACGTGCGAGGAATAGTGTGACTCTGGAGGTACGCATGACCTTCATAGACTCGCCTCGGGATTGATGCATGAACCAGAATGATGAAGACACGGATTGGATGATAGAAGACGAGGTGGCTCCAGTCGGCGCACCGCAGGCGGGGGCGCCGTCGGCGCCACCACCGTGGCGGGTACTGATCGTGGACGACGACGTCGACGTTCACGTGGTCACCAAGTTCTCGTTGAGTAATGTGTGTTTCCTGGGACGGCGACTGAGCTTCCTGCATGCCTACAGCGGCGAGGAAGCGCTCAACACCTTGCGTAACACCCCCGACATCGCGCTGGTACTGCTGGACGTCATCATGGAGACCAGCGACGCCGGGCTCAACGTCGCGCGCCAGATTCGCGACACGCTGCATAACCAGCTGGTGCGCATCGTATTGCGCACCGGCCAACCGGGACAGGCGCTGGAACACAGCATCATCCTCGACTACGACATCAACGATTTCTGGTGCAAGACCGACCTGACCACGCGCAAGCTGTTCACGACGGTGATCTCATCGCTACGCGCCTACAACGGTCTGGAGGAAGCGCACCGGCAAACGGTGGCGTTGCAGACCGAGCTGGACCACGCGCACCGCCTGCTGGCCGCTGTCGACCAGCACGCCCTCATCATGACGCTGACGCCCGGCGGCGACATCGCCACGGTCAACGACAAGTTCTGCAACGTTTTGCAGTTTAGCCGGGACGAGTTGATCGGCTCCGACCTGCGCCGGCTGCATCCGCCACCGTACCCGCAGGATCAGCTGGCCGATGCCTTGCGGGCGATCAAAGAAGGGGAAAGCTGGACCGACGTCGTCACGGCCTGGCGTCGCGACGGCCAGGAGGTGCGCTTGCGGGTAACGGTCAGCGGTCTGGAAGAGCAAGACACGCCATACATCGTTGTCGCCAGCGTTTTGCAGCCGCTCAAAAAATCCATCTAAGTAACGGATTGTTAAGCACTTTTTAGGATATCCACAGGCTCTGTGGATATCTATGTGGAAAACACCCCATTGACAATGCGGGAGGCCTGTAACGACGCGGGCTTCTACAAACTGCCCGTCCAGCAGGCAAAATTAAAACCCTTGAAAATCAACGACTTGCGGTGAGGTCGATTGTTACACGAAATTATCTAAAAAAAATTCTTATCAACATGATGTGTGCATAACTGAACACAAACCGGGTTCATACGCCGTATCAGTGATGTGCCTGGCGACGTTGCTCGGGACGCAGCAACACGCGTTCGATGACTTCCGGCGCAACGTTATGGGATTTCATGTATTCAATCGCGCAAATCGTATTGAAGCTTGCTTGCACGGTGATGCCACGTTCGACGATGGCGCTGCTTTGCTCATCTTGTCGCTGCTGGTTGAGGTCGGCTCTGGGAACGGATTCCAAGTGGGGGGATAGCAGTGCGTTCATCATAGTCCTTCGCAAGAGGTTGAGGGAGTTTGATCCCGATCAAAGTGACGTGCAACGGGAGTATGAGCGACATCAATCCAAAGTCAATGTCAGGTTTCTATCATTCCAGAATTAAAATATTGCCCCGGTGAACGTAATGGACACGAGGCAATAACCGGGGTGATAATACCCGGATGATGACCGAGACACCGCGCCCCCGCCCCACTTCGCTGTTTGATTTGTTCTTGTCGTTCACTATTTTGGCCTTGCAAGGTTTTGGCGGCGTGCTCGCGGTTGTGCAGCGCGAGATGGTCGAGCGCAAGCGCTGGCTGACACAGGAAGAGTTTATCGAGGACTGGGCGGTCGCCCAGATCATGCCGGGCCCAAACGTCGTCAACCTGTCGTTGATGATCGGCGGCCGCTACTTCGGCCTGCGCGGCGCCATGACGGCGCTGGCGGGCATGCTGACGGTGCCGCTGATGGTGGTGCTGTGCCTGGCGCTTCTGCATGCGCAATACGCCAACCATCCGGGCGTGGCGGGCGCGTTGCGCGGCATGGCGGCGGTGTCGGCCGGCATGATCGCCGCGACCGGCGTGAAGCTCGCCTCGGCGCTGCGCAAGCATCCGCTGCCGATGTGGCTGACCGGGTTGATCGCCATGCTGTGCGTCGGTTTCGTGGTGGTGCTGCGCCTGCCGCTGGCCTACACGCTGCTGATCCTCGGCAGCATCGCCGTCACACTGACCTACCGCACCATGAAGGGAAAGCGACCGTGAGCGCAGCGCCCATCCATATCGTCCTGAGTTTTGCCGACTGGCTGAACCTGTTCGGCCACTACATGCTGCTGTCACTGCTGTCGATCGGCGGCGCGATTTCGACCACGTCGGAGATGCACCGATTTCTGGTCGAGGAACATCATTGGCTGACGCAATCACAGTTCAACGACTCGATCGCCATTGCCCAGGCCGCGCCGGGACCGAATGTGCTGTTCGTCGCGCTGATGGGTTGGAACGTGGGACTGAACGCGGGCAGTTACACGGCTGCGTTCGCCGGGGTCGTGGTGACGATGTTTGGCATTCTGCTACCCAGCACCACCTTGACGTATCTGGCCGCGCGCTGGGGCCACCGCAACCGCGAACTGCTGGGCGTGCGGGCGTTCAAGCAAGGCATGACGCCGGTGGTGGTGGGATTGATGGTGTCAGTCGGAATCATCTTGGGCAGCGCCAACAGCGACTGGACCACCGACTGGCCGTTGTGGCTGTTGTCGGTGGTGGCTGGCGTGATCATCTGGCGCACGCGGCTGCACTTGCTGTGGTTGCTGGGTGCGGGCGCCGCGCTGGGCTGGTACGGCTTGGTGTAAACCCTGTATGATTTTAGAGATACGCTTGCCCTACCTCTTAGGGGTCGTACCCCGTGGGGTACGACCCCGCCTGGCAGTGCGGGTTAAAACTACTTGTTCTGATAGCCGCCGTAATACCTGACGGGACTCCACTCCGGCTGCACCGCTGGCACCACAGGCGCCAATTGCTTGTACTCGGGCGCGGCGTACACCACCTTGCCGTTAACGATGGTCAGGCTGCTTTCAAGATTCTTGATCTTCTCGACATCCATTGAGAAATAATCTTGCGGCAAGATCACCACGTCCGCGTACTGGCCCTTGGCCAGCGTCCCCTTGAGCTTTTCCTCGCCGCTCATCCAGGCACTGCCCTGCGTCATCAGCTTCAGCGCCTGATAACGGCTCAGCACATCGCCCGGCTGCCACAAGCTCAGCCCGCCCGCCGTCTTGCCCGTCACCGCCCAGTAAATCGATGGCCATGGGCCGTAGCTGCTTACCCGCGTGCCGTCCGTGCCCAGGCCGACCGGAATCTTCATCTCCAGCATCTTCTTAATCGGCGGCATCTGGCGTGTTTGCGCGCCGTATTGTTTCCAGTACAGCTCGCCCTGGAAGTACATGCGGTTCTGCACGGCGATACCGCCACCCAGCGCTTTGACACGCGCCAGCTGCTTGTCGCTGATGGTTTCGGCATGGTCGAAGAACCAGCGCAGGCCGTTCAGCGGCGTGTCCTGGTTGACCTTTTCGATCACCGCCAGATCGCGGTCGATGCTCTCGTCATAGGTGGCGTGGATGCGGAACGGCCAGCGGTTCTTGATCAGCAGGCGCAGCACCGGCTCGAGTTCGCTCTCCATCTGTTCCGGCATGGTGGGACGCGGCTCCAGGAAGTTCTCGAAGTCGGCCGCGCTCCACACCAGGTTCTCGCCGCCGCCCTCGGTGTTGTAGCCGTTGGCGTAGAACAGGTGATCGTTCTTGTCCGGCTTGGTCTGCGTCAGCCAGCGCTGGTAATCCTCCAGCTCCTTGCCCGGCTTCTGCGCGAACAGGTAGTAGGACGTGCGTACCGTCAACTTGCCGTTCTTGGCGAGTTCCAGGCTGACCGCGTAATCGTCCGGATATGCTTGCCCGCCGCCGCCGGCGTCGATGGCGCTGGTCAGGCCAAGGCGGTTCAGTTCGTTGTAGTACTGCTGGGTGGAATTGATCTGCTGCTCGCGCGGCAACACGTTGGTCTTGGCCAGGGTGGTGTACAGGATCATCGCGTTCGGCTTGGCGACGAGCAGGCCGGTCGGCTTGCCATCGGCGCCCAGCTCGACCACGCCGTCCTTGTACCTGGTGTCGGCGTTGTAGCCCAGCGTGGCGATGCCCTTCTGGTTGAGGAAGCCGAGGCCATACAGGTAAAGAATGAAGACCGGCTTGTCCGGCACCGCCTCGTTAATTTCCGCCAAGGTCGGCAAGCGTTTTTCCTCGAACTGGAATTCGTTCCAGCCACCGACAACCTTGACCCAGGCGCCATCCGGCGTCCGGGCTGCCTGCTCCTTGAGCATTTGCAGCGCCTTCTTCAGCGATGTCACGCCATCCCAGCGCAGCTCGGCGTTGTAGTTCAAGCCTTCGCGAATGATGTGCAAGTGGGAATCGTTAAGGCCGGGAATGACGGTCTTGCCGCCGGCGTCGATCAGCTGGGTGTTGGCCGATTTGAGTTTGAGGATGCTGGCATTGCTGCCGACGGCCTCGATCTTGCCGTCCTTGATGGCGAGCGCCTGGGCGAAGGCGCCCTCCTTCGTCATCGTGGCGATCTTGCCGTTGGTGATGATCAGATCCGTGGCCGCCTGTGCCAAGGTGGACAGGCCGGCGGCGTGGATCAGGGTGACCGCAAAAGCGAGCTGCTTCAATTTCATGTACTACTCCTAAAAATAATGGGCCGGCGCGGAACGCATCCGCGCCGGCCCATCTCAGAGGCCAACGAATCGAGCGAGCCCGGTTCGATTAGTCCTTGATGGCTTCGACCGCGAAGGTCAGGGTAACGTCGTCGCCGACGTTCGGTGCGTATTTGCCTGCGTTAAATTCGGTGCGCTTGATGGTGGCCGTGGCGTTCGCGCCGCAAGCCATTTTCTTCATCATCGGGTGGTCGGCGCACTTGAAGCCGGTCACGGTCAGGGTCACCGGTTTGGTGACGCCCTTGACGGTCAGGTTGCCTTCAATGGTCGACGGTGTGTCGCCCTTGAAGTTGACCTTGGTCGACTTGTAGGTGATGGTCGGGAACTTGCCGGTGTCGAGGAAATCCTCGCCCTGGATGTGCTGGTCGAACAGTTTCGAGCCGGTATCGACCGATTTAGTGTCGATGGTTGCTTCCACCGAGCCGGTCTTGGCGGCGCGGTCGATAGTGATCTTGGCGCTGGTGTTGTTGAAGCGGCTCGTCTGCAGCGAGTAGCCGAAGTGGCTATACGAGAAGCTCGAGAAGGTGTGGTTGGCATCGGACGAGAACGTCTCAGGTGCGGCAACGGCGGACATCGAGATACCAGCGGCGACCAGCAGGGCAAAGATTTTTTTCATTGTAGAACTCCAGAATGTTGACATACGGATGAGAACGCGACGGGGTGGTTTTGCCACCCCGCAAATGTTCTCGAGTGCGAACGATTATGCTCGCGACATCTAAAGTTGTAAAACGAAAAATTTACCGCGTTACTATCGATAAAATCGATCATAGCGGAGTTTGGAGGGCGGCGAATCCGCCAAAAGGCGGAGGGAGGGGGTAAGAGTGTCTAATCGTTCAACCCGCAAGACGGCGACGTGGGGTCGTACCCCGTACGGGGTACGACCCCGGGTGGATGTGCGGGTTGGAGGCGGCTCGCCAGTCTAGGCCGCAGCCGCCTGGGGCTGATGCAGGATACTACCCAACAACCGTTGCTCGAGCGCGGCGAAGGCTGCGTTGCCCCGCGCCCTCGGACGCGGCAGATCCACCTTCAAATCCAGCGTGATGCGGCCATCCTCGATCAGCACCACGCGATCGGCCAGCGCCAGCGCCTCCTGCACATCGTGGGTGACCAGCACCGCCGTGAAGCCGCGCTGCAGCCACAACGCCTCGATCAGTTGCTGCATCTCGATGCGCGTCAACGCATCGAGCGCGCCGAGCGGCTCGTCGAGCAGCAGCAACTGCGGCTCGTGCAGCAAGGCGCGCGCCAACGCCACGCGCTGCCGCTGGCCCCCGGACAGCTCCGCCGGCCAATCGTCGGCGCGTTCGGCCAGACCGACCGTCGACAAAGTAGCCGCCGCCGCGTTCAACGAGCGCGGCAAGCCCAGCGCCACATTCTCCAGCACCGTCTTCCACGGCAGCAGACGCGCTTCCTGGAACATGATGCGGATGCTGGCGCCAATGGCGCCCTTGCCGATCGCGATGCTGCCCTCGTCGGCCGTCTCCAATCCCGCGATCGCGCGCAGCAAGGTACTTTTGCCGCAACCGCTGCGCCCCACCACGGCGACAAACTCGCCGGGTTCAAGCTCCAGCCGAACGTTCTTCAACACCTCCCGCTCGCCGAAGGATTTGCTCAAGCCCTCCAGCGCCAGCGACACGCCCTGGCGCTTGGCCGGCGCGGGCGCGGTCATGGGCGCGCTTTGCCTGCCCGGTCGGATCACGCCCGGGACATCGAATAATGCGGTCGAAATGTTCATATCATCTACTCCATCAAATCAACGGTAGGCCGGATTCCAGCGCAGGAAGCGCTTTTCCAGACCGCGCGACAGCAGGTCGGCCGCCTTGCCCAACAACGCATATAACAGTATCCCGACCAGCACCACATCCGTTTGCAGGAACTCGCGGGCGTTCATCGTCATGTAGCCGATACCCGCCTGGGCGGAAATCGTCTCCGCCACGATCAGCAGCACCCAGACGAGACCCAGCGAAAAGCGCACACCCACCAGTATCGACGGCAGCGCGGCCGGCAGGATCACGTCGCGGTACAGCGGCCAGCCGGACAGCCCATAGCTGCGCGCCATTTCGATCAGGCCCTGGTCGGCCGAGCGGATGCCGTGGAAGGTGTTCAGGTACACCGGGAAGAACACGCCCACCGCCAGCAGGAACAACTTGGCCGTTTCGTCGATGCCGAACCACAGGATCACCAGCGGTATCAACGCCAGCGCCGGGATGTTGCGCACCATTTGCAGCGTGGTGTCGAGCAGCGTTTCGGCACGGCGGAAGCTGCCCGTCAACAGGCCAAGCGCGAGTCCCAGTCCGGCGCCGATGGCGAAGCCGCTGATGGCGCGCCAAAGGCTGGTGCGAAGGTGCACCCATAGCTCGCCCGACACGGCCAGCGTCCAGAAAGCCTTTGCCACGGCCCACGGCTCCGGCAGGATGCGGCTTGACAGCCAGCCCAGTTGCGATGCCGCCTGCCAGCCGGCGATCAGCAGCAGCGGCAAGATCCACGGCGCGAACACGCTGCTCTGCGTACGCCCGCCGCTGCTGGCCGCACCCTTGCGCGCCGGTTTGCGGGTGCTCTTAAGCAGCGGTTGGGGTAAGACGGCCGCCATCTCACGCCGCCTTTTTCGGCACGATATCGCTGGCCATCACTTCGCCGAACGGACCGCTCAGCGACTGCTCGCCCACGGCCTTGCCTTTGCCCAGCAACGGGAACACCAGCTCGGCGAAGCGGTAAGACTCCTCCAGATGCGGGTAGCCCGAGAAGATGAATGTATCGATGCCCAGGTCCGCGTATTCCTGGATGCGCGCGACCACCGTTTCGGCATCGCCGACCAGCGCCGTGCCGGCCCCACCGCGCACCAGGCCCACGCCGGCCCACAGGTTGGGCGAGACTTCCAGCTTGTCGCGGCGACCGCCGTGCAAGGCGGCCATGCGCTGCTGCCCGACCGAATCCATTTTGCCGAACGCCGCCTGCGCCTTGGCGATGATGTCGTCGTCCAAATGGCTGATCAGCTCATCGGCCGCGCGCCATGCTGCTTCGTTGGTTTCGCGGACGATCACGTGCAAGCGGATGCCGAACTTCACGGTGCGGCCATGCCTGGCGGCGCGCGCGCGGATGTCGGCGATCTTCTCGGCGACGGCGGCCGGCGGTTCGCCCCACGTCAGGTAGACATCCATCTGTTCGGCCGCCAGTTCGTGCGCGGGTTCCGACGAGCCGCCGAAGTACAGCGGCGGATACGGTTTTTGCACCGCCGGATACAAGGTCTTGGCGCCCTTGACCTTGATATGCTTGCCCTCGAAATCGTAACCGGCGTCGCCGCCCTCGCCCGCCAGCGACGCCCGCCAGACGCGGATGAATTCATCCGAGATCTCATAGCGCTTGGCGTGGTCGGCGTACAGGCCGTCCGCTTCCAGCTCGCCCTGGTCGCCGCCAGTGACGACGTTGATCAGCAGGCGGCCGTTGGACAAACGGTCGAAGGTGGCGGCCATGCGCACCGCCAGGCCGGGCGTGGTCAGGCCGGGACGAATGGCGACCAGGAACTTGAGCTTTTGCGTGACGCTGATCAGCGACGAGGCGACCACCCACGCATCCTCGCAGGAACGGCCGGTCGGCAGCAGCACCCCGTCGTAGCCCAGCGTGTCGGCAGCGACCGCGCATTGTTTCAGATAGTCGGCATCGACCGGGCGCGCGCCTTTGGAGGTGCCAAGATAGCGGCTGTCGCCATGGGTCGGGATAAACCAGAAGATATTCAATGACATGATGTACTCGATTCCTTTATTGCGCCGCCAGCTGTTTCGCCGGCAGTTGTGCGTCCTTGACCACAATCGGTTTCGGGATCAGTTTGAGACTAGAGAAAGCGTCGGCCAGCTTTTGCTGCTGCTGCAGAACGTCGGCGGTGATCGGTTTGACGCCGTAGGCATAGCGCGAGGCGGCCAGCGCCACCACTTCCGTATCGAGCCCGGTCTGCGCGGACAGGATGGTGGCGACTTCCTTCGGATTCCTGGCGCCCCACTCATCGACCCTGGCGATTTCCTCGAGCACGATGCGCACCACTTCCTGGTTTTTCTCGGCGTACGGACGCGCGGCCAGATAGAACTGGTGGTTGGCGACCAGGCCTTTGCCGTCGGCCAGAACGCGCGCGCCCAACTGCTTCTCGGCGGCGGCCAGGAACGGGTCCCAGATCACCCACGCATCGACACTGCCGCGTTCAAAGGCCGCGCGCGCGTCGGCCGGCGGCAGGAAGACGATATCGATCTCCTTGTAGCCGATGCCCGCCTTTTCCAGCGCCTTGACCAGCAGGTAATGCACGTTGGAGCCCTTGTTCAACGCGACCTTCTTGCCTTTCAGTTCGGCCAGGCTGCGGATCTTCGAATCCTTGGGCACCACGATCGCCTCGCTGGCGGGCGACGGCGGCTCGTTGCCGACATAAACCAGGTTGGCGCCTGCCGCCTGCGCGAAGATCGGCGGCGCCTCGCCAACGGTGCCGAAATCGACACTGCCTACATTTAGTCCCTCCAGCAGCTGCGGGCCGGCCGGGAATTCGGTCCATTTGACGGTGATGTTCTTGGCCGCCAAACGCTGTTCCAGCGTGCCGCGTCCCTTCAGAAGCGTCAAGGTGCCGTATTTTTGATAGCCGATTCGGATGGACTGCGCTTCCGGCTTGGACTGCGCCGCCGCGATGGCCGGTGCGCCGGCCGCCAGCACACCGGCGGCAAACAGCAGACCCAATGTGTAACGGCGCGTCGCGCGTTTTTGTTCGATACTCATGAATTCTCCCTTGAAGATTGACTTAGCTCGCCAGGCGAATCGGTTCGGCCTGCACCACATAGCTGTCGCCGATACGGCCACTGAGGGCGTTCAAGCCTGCTGCCAGTGCATCGACGCCGGCATCGACCCGCCAGGAAATCGCCTGGTCCAGCGCCAGCCCCGAGCCTTCGACCCACACCAGTTGCTGCGAAGTGGCGTAGACGCTGGTGAGCACGTGGCGCGCATCGAGCGCGTGCAGCACCGGCCGCAGCGCGTAATCCAGCGCCAGCATGTGCGACTGGCTGCCGCCGGTGGCTAAAGGCAGCACCAGTTTGCCCGCCAGGCCGTCCTGCGGCAGCAGGTCGAGGAAGGCTTTCAAAATGCCCGTGAACGACGCTTTATAGACCGGCGTTGCGATGACTACGGCGTCGGCGGCGGCCACCGCAGCCAGTGCGCGCTTGATGGCCAGGTCCGAGGTATCGGCATGCAGCAGCGCCTGTGGCGGCAGATCCCGCACCTGCACCTTGCTGTGGCGATGGCCGTGCGAGGCCAGCTTTTCGCCGACATGATCCAGCAAGCGGCCGGTGCTCGATGTCGCCGCAGGGCTGCCGCCTATAAGTAGAATGCTCATGCTCTGGTCCCCATTGATGTTGTGGCGACCAGAATAAATCCGCACCTTTGAAATCAAAACGAATAGTTTTACGCTTTGATATGCGGAGAACGTTCCATGATTTTTCCAAATAAGGTAAATTCAATTTCTTCTACATCATCCAAACCATAGCCTCGGGAACTTAGATGGAAAGCACGCTTCTTCACTGGCTGGACCAAACCGATCTCCCCTACGATCTGGCCGAACACCCGCCGGTGCACACCATCGAGGAGGCACTTGCCGCCGCGCCGTCGATGCCCGGCCTGATGACCAAGAATATCTTCGCGCGCGATGGCGGCGGAAAAAGGCACTTCCTGATCATCGTGCCATTTAATAAGCGCATCGACCTGGCGGAGCTGGCGCGCGTGCTGCCATCGACAAAGCTCGGCCTGGCCTCGCCGGAGCGGCTGATGAAACACTTGGGCATCGTGCCCGGATCGGTCAGCATCCTGGCGCTGATCAACGACAGCGAGGGCGCCGTGGAAGCGGTGATCGACCAGGCGGTGTGGGACGCGCCAGCCGTCCAGGCGCACCCGTTGCGTAATACGGCCACGGTCTCCATGCGCCACGAGACGCTGGAGCGCTTCCTGGAGTACACCGGTCACCTGCCGCGCGTGCTGGAGGTTCCCGGGCAGCTCGCCTCCTGAGGCAACGCGTCGCTAATTTTCCGCATAAGGAAAGCCGGTTTTCTTCGTGTACGGCTTAAGGGGGTGGGTGCAATACTGGCGGCACCGACTCTTTTAAACGGACATACCATGTCTACAGCATTGCTCAAAACGGCGGCGCATCCGGCACAGGATGCGGCACCGGACCCAATCGGCGTGGCCACCGATCTGGCGAAACGCCTGGCGGAAACAGCCAACGCCCGCGACCAGGCCGGCGGCCATGCCGCGCAGGAGCGCGAGTGGATACGCGAATCCGGCCTGCTCACGCTATCGATCCCCACCGCATTCGGTGGCCAAGGCGCGGACTGGCCCACGGTCTATCAGGTGATACGCATCGCGGCACGCGCCGACAGCGCGCTGGCGCACGTCCTTGGCTTCCACTACCTGCAATTGGCGGGCGTGGACCTGTATGGAACGCCGCAACAGCAGCGCCGCTTTCTCACCCAAACCGTGGAGCAGAATCTGTTCTGGGGTAACGCCCTCAATCCGCTGGACCGCCGCACCACTGCGGTGGAAGCGGACTACGGCTTCGTGCTCGATGGCGTCAAGAGTTTCTCCTCCGGCTCCGTGGGCTCCGACTGGCTGACCATCTCGGCCTGGCATGCGGAGACCGAGACCGCGTTGATCGGCGTGCTGCCGACGCGCCAGGAAGGCGTGTCCGTGCAACCAGACTGGGACGCCTTTGGCCAGCGCCAGACCGACAGCGGCAACGTCCACTTCAAGCAGGTGGCGCTGCCATCGACGCAAGTGCTGCAGGCGCCTGGCCACACGCCGACCGCACGGGCGACCTTGCGTTCGCAGATCGCGCAGCTGATCATGACTAATCTGTACCTGGGCATCGGCGAAGGCGCCTTCGAAGCGGCGCGCGCCTACACGCTGAACGAGGCGCGGCCATGGTTCGCCTCCGGCGCGGCGTCAGCCGCCGCTGATCCGCTGATACAACACCGCTTTGGCCAGTTGTGGCTCAAGTTGCGGCCTGCTGCGGTACTGGCCGACCACGCGGCGCAAGAACTGGACCGGATGTTCCGACTCGGAAGTGCGATCACCTCCCGCCAGCGCGGCGAGCTGGCCGTCGCCGTGGCCGAGGCCAAGGTGCTGGCCCATACCGCCGGCATCGATGTCAGCAACCAGATGTTCGAACTGACGGGCGCGCGCTCGACGTCGGCCAAGTATGG
>Ga0308163_10001403_pt1 | contig 26689 bp, 29 predicted proteins | sample PhyTR1_FD_201037 | JGI IMG/M metagenome (GOLD analysis project Ga0308163, IMG submission 201037) | Phyllosphere microbial communities from UC Gill Tract Community Farm, Albany, California, United States - DLSLT.R1 | ecosystem: Host-associated > Plants > Phyllosphere > Unclassified | place: USA... | reverse complement strand
GGCGCGACCGATGTCCCGCGCCGAGGCGTTGGCAACGGCGCTTGCCGCGCGGGAGGCCTGGATATGGGCCGGGGTATCCTCAGCAGCGATTGCGGTGTCGATCATGGCCGCGATGCCACGGCCGGCGTTGCGAACAGTCGTTACCGGATTTGTTGTTAGCGCAGCATGGACTCCCGCCACGGTTCCTTCCCCAACATCATAAAGTCCCTGACCGACGCCATCAACGAATTCGGCGACGGGGTTCGGCTGACCACCGGGCCGCGCTCCCGGGATCCGCGTGGACTGCACCTTGGCCGACCTGCGTTCTACCGATTTCGGGTCGTCGCCCGTGAGCGATCGGGCGCGGGGCGTTTCAGCCTTTGGCGGTTTTGCGGTCCGCGATGTATGATTATCCCCTGGGCTTGGAGCGCGACCGCTCCCAGAACGCGCACAATCGTTTCTGGCGCTCGTCGTATCGGTTTGGGTCGATCCATCATGGCGCCCCGCGCCTGCAAATGTAAACCGGCCGTCCGCCGGATCTGCCATGGATTGAATTTGAGTTCGAGACCGTCAGGACCTAGCGCCGATGGCACCATGCCCGTCCGTAGCCACCGTGAAAATGCGGTCCGCTTACGGGTGCCTGATGTCTGGACCATGCCATCCCCCGCCCATTGCGGCGGTGAGAACATAAGAGCAACATTATCCTACAAGCCAAGCGCAACGCAAGCAAATCTTAAAATTCGCCCCGCTCAACCGCGCTTCTGTAGTATGGTGCCGCTTACAGGACTCGAACCTGTGACCCCCGCATTACGAAGGCTAGTGACGCACCGCTAATAATCTAACGTTTACATATACTTAGGTGGCAACAGCGCCTGCCCCGGCGGCAGCACCCAGCCGCTTCCCAGTTTGGCAAGAGACCACCGGTCGGCCGCTTCCTAGCGAAAGCGCTTTGGCTTGGGAAATCCGGAAAAGTCGACCTGCGCTATACCTGCGAGGGAGTGGCTGAAAGGCCGCTTCAATCCGATCGTTATCGCCCTTGGAATGCCGGAGATGGAGTGGAAAGCGGTTTGTCTGCTTGCGGGAACGAGGGTGGCAATAGCCGACGTTGCGGGCTGCCAGTTTTTGCAACGACGGTATTTCGGGTATGGTCGAGCGGCAGCATTCGATCAGAGCTGAACGCCTTTGGCCGTCCATGCTGCCATCTCGCCATCGGCTATTGTCAGTGATACGCGCCAAGTATCGGTACGCCGTAGGACATAGACATGCTCCCACTCGGCCACCGGAACGTCATCAGCACCCATCATGCGATAGGCCATGCGGGCCTGAGCAACGCTCGGGAACAGCTCGTCGGCGGACATGAGGGTGCCTTCCGGCCGCACGACGCCCTGAGCTCGATAGAAATCGAACAGCGTGGCGCAATGGTCGCGGAAGGCGGATCGCGGCATAGCGAAGTTGCCGGTGGGGGTGGGGAACAGCCCAACCTCGTCCCATAGCTCGCTTAACGTGTCGGCGTCCTCGCGCGCGAAGGCATCGACGTAGCGGCCGAAGAAATCCGTGATTTCGTAGTGAAAGGGCATGTCAGTCCTAGTAAGTGGTCGGGATGGTAGACGGCGCTCGATCAAGCCGCGATTGGCTGGACGAGGCGGACGTTCGCCTCCGCGAGTTGCGCCTTCACGATTTCGGTGAAGGCCATGGTGGGATTGGCCTCGGCGAGCATTCCAATCTTCATCCAGAACTCGGCCTGGGCGTTAATCGACCGGCACATGACGGCGCTAGCGCGGCGGGCCTCCTCGTGCAGCTCATCGTCGATCTTTACTAAACCCATCGCTTGATCCCCACACCTAAAATATACGCTACGTGTATGTATCATATATTTTGGGTCAATAGCTGTTGGGCCTGGCGTGGCACCGGCGTTGACCTGTTCCTGCTGTTCGTCGTCTCGCCGCATCGCGTTCGCTGCCGTGCGTCGGTCGGCAGCGCTAAGCAGAAACCCGACTTCATCGTCAGTCCATCGATACGGGCTTCCCCTGTGCACCAGGAGGACAGCGACCGTCCGATCACGTTTTCATCGATGTGGCAGCGCGACACACGACCGAAGGCCTCCGGCAAACCAAGGGCGGCTGAGTTGGAATCTAGGCGATCTGGAACTTAATTAATTGTTAAGATTTAGGTAAATGCGTCGGTCCGGCGCAGGGGAGAGCGGAATGAAGCAGTTGCTGGTGGTCGTCGCCGGCCTGCCCCTAATCGCATGTGCTGTTGGATCAGCTGAAGCCCAGCAGTCGCGCGAAGGGAACGAAGGCGCGTTTCAAAGCGCCCGATTTGAAACGACCGGTCTTACCTCTCCATCGTCCGCTACATCAACGGTTTCTCCAAGCACCGTGCCCCAGACATTCTCGCGATTAGATGACAGTCAGACTGCCCTCGCCCTCTCCCTGGGGACGAGCTATGCCAGCGGCAAGTTCGGCACCGGCTCGACCACCACAATTTTAACGTCGGCGTTAGGAGCACGGCTGCGCGTTTCCAACTGGACCATCTCAGCTTCTTTGCCTTGGATGCGTATTCGCAGTCGATCGACGGTGTTCACGGGAATCGACGCTACACCAGTTCTCGTAGCGCCCAACTTGACTTCGAGGTCAATAGTCTCGGATGGGTTTGGGGACGTTACTTTAGGTGGATCTTATTCGATTGCGCCGAAAGCAACACCGATCGAAATCGAGCTGTCTGGTCGCGCCAAAATTAATACCGCAACCAAAGATAGCGGCTTATCGAGCGGAGAAAACGATTATTCCGTAGGCGGCGATGTATCCGTCCCGCTAGGTCGCGTGACGCCGTTTGCGTCTTTCAGCTACCGGTTCCTCGGCAATACAGCGCAATATAATCTACGCGATGGACCGGCTGGTTCAGCGGGAGCATCGTACTCATTGGGACATCAGAGCTATTTACTGGCATCCTATCACTATTCATCGGCTGCAACGCACCTAGTTAACGATGCTCATGAAATATTTGGAGGCGCATCGACCAGAATTTCGCGGTCCCCACTGCGCCTGACGGCATACGCGACCGCCGGCCTTTCAGACGGTGCCCCGGCAGCGTCCGGCGGTTTGGCGCTCTCGATCGACGTTTCAAGAGCGACCGCCAGGCGGTGACTTTGTGCATAGACACCGATAAGCTACCGACACACGGCAGTACCGGGCAGGTGAAGCATAGCGAACGCGTTTATGCGATAGGCGACATTCACGGCCGCTTTGATCTGTTCAGACGACTGGTAGCGCAGGTGGCACGTGATAACGCCGCTCGGCCGATAGCAAAGACGCAGATTGTATTGCTCGGCAACATCATTGATCGGGGCCCCGACGCCGCCAGAATGATCAAAGGGTGCATGCAAATCACCGCTTCAAACGATAACCTCGTCGTCTTGAAGGGCAACCATGAAGATATGATGGCTGATGCGCTTGGCGGCAATTTGACCGTTTACGGCCATTGGCTACATTTTGGCGGACGTGAAACTCTGCTGAGCTGGGGCGTTCATCCGAACATTGCAAATGGCCCAGCCACAAAAGATAATCTGGCGGCCGCCGCCCAAGCTGTCGGTGAAGGGGTTATTGATTGGCTCCAACGTCTACCATTGCATCATAAACATGGACCATACCTTTTCGTCCATGCGGGAATACGCCCGGGAGTTGCAATTGACGAACAGGAACCGGACGATTTGATGTGGATCGAAGACGAGTTCCTAAATTATAAAATGTCACATGACTTCATTGTCGTTCATGGGCATTCGTTGGTGGGTGATAGAGCGGTTATCCTTCCCAACCGCATCGGCATTAATACCGATGCGTACACGACCGACAGATTAACCGCACTGGGGATCGACAACTGCAGCACTTGGACACTGTCGACTGCTAACGGTATATCATCTGAGGCTTACCGTATGGCGCCGTTAACAACGAATTCAAGTGCGCCAAATTTATGTGACGCTCATCATTCACCATCAAGGGGTGCTTGATGGCCAAGCCCGTTGCCTTTGCCGATGAACAGATTGACACTGACCTGTGGCAGATTGTTGGCCCATGGGATCACGTGCAACCGCGAACGTATCGTGACAGCATTCGCTCCCCAACACGAGTTGCACCAGTACGGTCGGGTCAAGACGAAGTACCATTTTCTATTCGCGACGAGATCGGACCTGGCGGCGAGAGAAGCTTGCCACACAGTGTGCCGGGATCACGTAGAAAGTCTTTAGTCAGACGATTAGCTTCACAACGAAGCGCAATGATCACGGCGACCGTTTTCACTGCATTAGGCGCGGGTGTTTATGCCCTTACAACTGATGTCACTGAGCAGCAAAAAGCAGTTGCGTCTCAATCTGCGAGTAATAGCGCTAGGACCGTTGTCCAAGCACGTGTCGGAAATCGGCCCGCCTATCCAAGAGAAATTGCGATCCTCGAGCGAGCGACGGAACCACCTTTTGCACTGCCAAAAACCTCAGGTTTGGAAGTTACCAATCGCGCCGCGCAAGGGCTGCCGATCAATAAGGGCACAAAACGAAAGGCTTCGGGCGTTGGTAGGTTAGCTATCGCCAAGCATAACACCTTAAAATCAAAGGCCTCCGCCGACGAGCCATTGTTAACTAGTCTTTCTTACGGTTTTGTAGGATTAATTCCAACGAAAGCGTCGCCATCAAACAGTCCTCTAGAAGAGCCAAATAGTATAACAGAGGCGACTACGCCCAACACAAAAGAAAACAGTGTAACGGATCGTCGCGATAGCGTTCAAGCCATGCGATCTCTTCGAAGGCAATAAGGATTTCACTTAATAACGTACTGAGCTTTTCGTGCGGTTACCGCAGCCATCTTAGAGGGGCCGCTGCCGTACCTGTCGGATTACGTTTTTGATCCCACAGTCTGATGAGCATCCCTTTTCCGTCGAATGGAAGGGAGCCATGTGTGAGAGGTTCGTCACGAGAGGGCCGCCACGACGCATGGCATCCGAACAGCAATACGGCGTTTCAAATCCGAGCGGTCGACGCTAAGCCGGGAACATCGGGATCAACCCGAAGATGATATTGCAATGGCGTAAGCGGGCGACGGTCGGGGAGCCGAAGACCAGGCCAAAGGCCCTTCACTTAACCACCCGCACCGGATCGAAAGATACGTCACACATTGCTGCCGCTCGACGACACCCTCTAGATAACGTCGCATACTTATATGTAGATGTTTCGTTGCTCAGCCCACCCTCCTGACCTTGGAGCGGGCCACTTAAAATCTCTCGGTAGGAATGTTGTCGACCAACGCCGCCAACGCCTCATCCTGAAAAGAACGCGGGCGAACGCCTCGATCAGGCAGCGACAGGCGCAGGCGGCGACGGTCGAGCGGCTTCATGGCCTTGACCTTCAAAGCGAGCGCCAAAAACGGGCCCTCAAACAATATCTCGGGTGACTGATCGTCTGAGTGACCGGCGGCGGCCATACGCACCAACGTGGCGTTTTCTTTCCACGGAAAATTCATTAATTATGTCCCCCAGGGGGCATCGGTACACCTAGTTTGCCCAAGAAGATCACTTATCTTTTTATAACTTGCAGACGGCGACTGCCTGAATAGGGGCTGACGACGGCGAACCGTTTTATCAACGTTCAGACCGGATAGCGATGCGAACCGTTCTGAAAGCGCAGCCATTTCTTCAGAAGGGCACGCATACGAAGGGCGGTCGACCAAATGACCGACTTTGGGACTAGCTTGATATGCGGCGAGAAGCGAAAGTTTCTATTTGGAAATGTCGTGTCGACGGTCGATCCTGTCAGAGAATGAAGTTTATGCTTTTTGGAGCACCCTCATCCCGTACTCCTACGAGCCGGATGAACTATTCGTTATCGCCGACGCTGCGCTCTCCGCCGCCCAGCGGAATCTACGACGCGCTATGAACTTTGACGACAGCTAAGCTCAAAAGTTATTGATCAGCGTCAGAAGATGACGGTGGGGGCAAGCGCAAGAGCGGAGAAAAAAGGCGGCCGCGCATCATCAGTTCGCGGCTTCGGCGGACTTATGACCGCGACCATGCGATTTCCCTGCCAGATTTCGAGTCCGCAACGATTGACGTGATTTGCAGCTTCAGCGATCGATTGCTCATCGTGCAAGGCGGAGAGGTCAGCGCCACTCACGATTTCGCCACAACTGCCCAGCTCATAAATTCGATATCGCATACCGTGTCCCCCACCCGAGTCCTGCCGGGAAACGGTGAACAACGTATTAACGCCCCCAGCTAACCTGTGAGCCACCAAAAAAGCGTGAAAGATTCATTTCGCGGTCGACGAGTCTTTGCTTGTGCTGCGCTTCCCTCAGATCAGCCGCGTATTCGCCGAGCCGTTGGCGAGAGAGCTCATCGTTCAATCCTCCGACGATGCGCCGTACCCGATCGCACTCTGTTTCGAGGTCTGCATTGGTCGGCACGTTCGTCTCCGTTACATCGCAGGGAAACGACGAAGCCGACAAACACTCGAAAATGGTTTACGAAAAGTTAAGCCGCTGTCAGCCCTTCGACAGGCGGAATCACAGACGCGACGAACCGATCTATCGTCGGCTATACCCCGACGGAAGGTTGTTACCGGCTTTGCGCTTAGGTCGAACGGCACAGCGCCGGCTGTTAGGTTGCAGCGGCCATGCACTTACGGATGGGTGGTCAGCTCGGGAGACGGGCTGTCCAGACTTGACACATCACTGCGCGATCCAATCAATGACGTCTTCGTTCGGCAGTGTCATGATTGTCAGATGAGTAATGATGATCATGTGGTCGACAAGCCGCCGCCGTATGCCGGCGGGCTTCGAACTCGCACGTTTGATCCCAGTCCTCGCCGGCACCGCTTTAAACACTTCCACCTTGCTGCCACAGTCAGGGAAGAGCGACACAACATTTGCATCGCAGGCTTGCCTCTTTCACATGCTTGGATAAGAACTTTACCGACCTAGAACTTGCTCGAGTTCGACTTTGAGGCTTGTAGCAATTTCCATTCCCCGTAGGGGCTGACGTAATCTAGGCAGCAATGAAAGATTTCGCGGCTCATTGTTTGCAATGAACTCTTCTCTAGTTGCGCGTTCTATTGACTTCAGGAGGGCCTTGCCCTTTATAGTCAATACTCCAAATTCCCCCAACTCTGCCCATCTGCCGCCTAAAGAACTTCGGTTCTCAGCCGGCAAGATGCTTATTGCGCCGGAGAGCGCATTTTCGAAATCCATTCGAATATCGCGCTGATTGAAAGACGCTAGTGCATTATCAACGATACGTTCGGCAACAGGAGCCAACACATTTAGGGCCGCTGCGACATGTTGAGGTGAACAGAAGCAAGACTCGATGTCGCTTCCGTCTGGCGTCCAAAGCGGCACGTCATATTGAGTGAGACCCCGTTTATCCTCCCATGCTTCCACATCGGCATCGGACATGAAGTCGCGATCTCGGTGGACTAGGACTGGTATACCGTGACGCTCCCGGAGTTTCGCGATCGTTTTTCCGTGCGGGATGCTGGATTGCCCGAACGTCGGCCACAGTAAAACCCTACGAGCAAGGTCTGGCCACTGGGCTAAAATAGCTTGAATAGCGGAAACATCGTCATCCTCTGTGAAGATCATCACCTCTTTGTCAAGAGACCCCCACCCCATACGAAGCCTTATAGTACTTTCGTTGTCTCGACGTAGCTGTCCGTCCTCCATCCACTGAACGCTCGTTCTTGGGCCGCAATTTCTAACCAAATGGGGCGAATGTGTCGTGATGAGGAACTTCGTCTCGGGAAATGCGACGGCAGCCTCTTCTAAAGCCGATATGAGACGTTCTTGAGTGCCAGGATGAAGGTGTGCATCTGGCTCGTCGATCAGCAGCAGCGAGGGACGAAACTTCAACAGATAGGCGAATATTTGCACCACTTGGAGATATCCGGTTCCCGCCATCTCCAAAGGCCGTCGCTGGTTCGCGATTGTCCTCCCGACTTCGCGCATAGCAGGAGTCAGAAAGTGAGCGTCGATCCGAACGTCTCGTATTCGATCAAATTTGACCCAAAACTGCGAACCAGGAAGAACCTTCGAAACCCATTCCGCAAGCTCCATCAACTCAACATGCTCAGTTCCCCCAGCAGCGTCTCCCGCCAAGTCTAGTAAGATGTGACGCAGCACCGACCCACCTTCGCCTGAGGATGCTCGTCGATGTAAGATCGGTGCCGCTAAAACTGTCTCAAATTCTGCTAGACCAGCAATCCCGGGTATATAGGCTGTCGCTGGATTCTCGGAGGTCAGCGTCGTTGTAAGAGGTCCATCAATCGAAACCTTGGCACCCGCGTCATTGCGCGCCGAGCTTATAGCTATCTCCGTCTCGGCGCCCGTAGCATCAAGGAACCCCACCTTTATCTTCGGCAAATCCGCTTTATTTTGAATTCTTTTTTTATGCGCCAACTCTTGGAAGGCCCTACTCGGCGTATAGTCCATCTGCTCAAGCGTCGTATTACCCCGCCAGTCGCGCAGGGCCGCGCATCTTACTGCCCAATGCAGCGCCTTTAGCACAGATGATTTTCCCGAGCCGTTGCCGCCGACTAGAACTGTTACTGGATTAAGATCAATAGTGACACGCTCGTCGATCCGCATAAAGTTTTCTACGTATATAGTTTCAATCATCTTGACCCCCGCCTCCCCCCGCTCAACGTGAGCACGAAGCTCCTCGCCGTTTTGTTCTTAACCACCGCCGATCGAATGGGCGTTCCTTGGCGCTATTCAACGAGAGACTACTCTGGAAGCCTCGAAATGTCGTACGGATTTCCGTGACGCTGCCGAGCCGAACTAGCAAGGCACCGAGCAAAGCATCACTCCGACGCAACGTCCATCCGAGCGCGTAGGTGGCCGCGTCCTCGTCTCCGCCGAACAACGAAAAGACGGTAGTTGCCTCTGCGCCGCGGATCACAAGCGACGTTGTCATCAACTAAACGGTCTCCGTCGGGCAGCGAAGGTCCGTTGTTCGCATAAGGCGCGCGTCACCTCTTTAGACGACAGTAAGCCCAACCACCGGCTCCAGCGACTGCAACCGTGGCTGCTCCTGCGATCACAACAGGCGCGCTGACAAAACCAAGAGCAGTCGCTCCAGCGCCGCCGAGGGTACCTGCTAAATATCCGGTCCCGCCGGCCCCAACCGACGTAAGGATCGCTGCCCCGCTGCTATGCGCCACTGCGGCGACGCCAACGGTACTCGCAAGCGCACTTGCCCCCGCTACTGTGGTCCCGACCGTCGCAGCTCCGGCGGAAACTTTCTCACAAAGCGCGGCACCCATCGACGTGGATTGACGGGCCTTGGATGGCTGCCCGAACGCAGGTGTCGTAAGCAAGCAAGACGCTAGAAGAACGCTAATTTTGATGCACTGAACCGTCATGACCCGATCTCCCCAAGCCGACTCGATACCACCTTCACTAAATTACTATGAGGTCTATTTGCGGGCTAATCAAAGCGGCAACGCAAGCTGCCCCGTCTCGACATTTAAAGGTTGATACAAGGCAGTGTAAACGTGCTCAGCAACTTCGCGTCGTGCGTCCGCCCGCAAGCGCTCCTGGGGGACCGTAAGCGCCACAAGCGCCCAACCGGGAGCCTGCTCGATCAGGTCTGCAATCCGTTCGGCGGTAATCACGCCCCCCATTAACTGAACGTCATTGCGTGAGGCGATAGACCGCGTCGTGCGAACTCCGCCTCGATCGGTGCCAGCAAGCTTTCGGGGCCGTCCTCAATGCATTGGAAGTAGACCGTCTGCATCTCAGCAGGCCGCAGTTCGGGCAAGATTTCTGCGATCAGATTGTGCGTATGAGACAGCGGTTCAGCGCCATCGCGCATCGGCTCGGGTGTGTGGATCATGAGAACAGAGGTGGAACACTCAATGAGATGTGTCAACGTCTGCGCGTCAGGTCAGCTTGCTCTAGGAAGCGCGACATACGAAGACCGAGCCGGGGCCAAAAAAAAATAATTAAAGCAATCCCGCTCCGCGAACCAGCCGAAGCCAGCGCACGAAGCGGGAAAGAGGTTATGTCGTCATAGCTTGCTTCGCAGCGCCCGCCTCGACAGCAGCGAGCAACGTGTCCTGCGCCAAGTGTGAGTAGCGAGCCGAACTGGCCACGTTGGCGTGCCCGAGGACCTTGCCGACCGCGAACAGGTCGACGCCTGAGTTGACCATGAAGGACGCAGCCGAGTGCCGCAGGTCGTGTATGCGCAGCCCGGGGAGGTCGGCGGAGTCCCGAGCGGTTTGCCAGCCGTGCTTGATCGTCGTCAGGTGCTTCGCGGGGTCGTTAGGGCTCGGAAACAGGAACACGGCACCCTCGACATGCGGAAGCCGCTTAATGATGTCGACAGCGGCCTGGGCCAGCGGGACGTGCCGCGACCGCCCCGTTTTTGAAGTCGGTATGTACACGCTTCGTCGATCGACCTTCACGTTCTCCCATCGTGTCGACAGCAGCTCCGAGACGCGCATGCCGGTCAACAGAAGCATTCCAATCACCGATGCAAGCTGAGTGTTCCGGGACTTCGATGCCGCCGCGAGTAGGCGCCTTGCCTCCTCAGTCGATAGGAACCGCTCTCGAGCATTATTTAGCGGTTTGCTCTGCACCTCGCGGACTGGGTTTTTGTCGCATCCCGCGATGCCCCAACGCAGGCCCAACTCGAACGATCGTCCAAAGATCGCCTTGATCTTGACCACGGTCGCGGGTGCCAAACCTTCGTCCCGTTTCGCCGCGAGCCATTGCGCGACTGCGCGACCGTCGATGTCAGTCAGGCGTACCCTCCCCCACTTCGGGATGATGTGCCGTCTAACGTACATTTCGGTCGTGGCGTAGGACCGTTGGTGAAGCTTTGCGTCTGCAAGATGCATGGTGGATAGCTCAGAATACAACGGAACAGCTTTGACTGCAGCCTTCGCTGCCGCAGGATCTCCACCAAGCGTTACCTCTGAGCGAAGCTGCCTTGCTTTGCGACGCACCTGGTCGAAGGTCGCGTCTTCTACCTTGGCAAGCTTGACTTGACACTGGCGGCCCTGCGCATTCTCGAACCGGAGGTGCCAGGTAGACTTGCCGGACGCGCGGACCTCAAGAACCAGCCCGGTGCAGCTCGTTCCATCGTCATAGTAGTCTGTTTTGCGGCGGCCTTCCTCGCAACAAGCGGTGAGAGCGAACGCGGCCGATAATTTGGCTTTTGGCATAAAGGAATCCTTCTGAATTTCGATTGACGCGCGGCGCTAGAGCGGCTCGAGGCCACGCGCGACGATGACTGCATGGCTGGCGCTACCGCTGCGTTGGGTCGTTGCCGGGCGGGGCAGATTGGGAAACGGCTGGCAGGCGGTTTACCAGTTGCCGGCCCCAGGGCGGAGACGCATTTTGGGCTGGGTCCCAGCACCGACCGTTGAAGACCGAAGCTGGGACCCGGGGCTACCGATAACCTGACCGGAAGCTTAGCTTGGCATCGATGCTTTATCGTGGATAAAGTAGCTGCCGTCCGCGCTGCGTCGCCATTGGTGCACCTCTGGGTTCTCGCCGGTTCCTAGCTTAAGAACGCTTTGTGGGTGCCCGTCCTTGAAACCTAGGCGGCGGCACGCGCCAAAGATGCGACCGCGGGTATCGAACCCGAAATCGATGCACTCCATGATGGCGATCTGCAGCAAGACGTTTTTGTCTTTACCGTAAGAGCCGGATCTGAGCATCGCCCGCACTTCTTCAAAGAAGGCTTCGACTTCCTCAGGGGTCCGACTAGGCGGCGCCGGCAACGATGGCACGGTGGTTAGTACGGAAGCCGGCAAGGTTTTTGCCAACGGGGGGAACACGATATTTGCGCCCGACGGTCGAGCAGCTAGTTGATCATCATTCCAAGGGACGCCAATATCCGCGGTGGAAGAACGAGGTGTAGTTTTAGATTCTAACATGTAAAGTTCCGTTTGATCTGAGTAAGCGCACCCATCCGCCCCCGCCCGAAGGCAAGTAAACGGCGTGAATGCACGTTAGTTTCGGCTATCACTCAGCGAGTCCTGCCATTTAATTGAGATGCAGCTATGTATTAGCTGTTCACAATCGGCGAATCGACTCAGACAAATGCTCCGAGTATGCGGTTAAATTGCCTCCGACGATCTCGTACGCAGAATTAGATAATTTAACTACTTACAAAACTCGTCAGTAATGGCGACAGTTCGCTTGGGAAGCGCGTTGGATCGTATGAGTCGTCGTTCGGGCCGGTGACGCATAAAATAGCGTATTCACCGTCGTTGTTGACGCACCAGAGATGGCGCGTTGGATCATATCCGGTAAGTTCGTCGAGCACTAATCTAACAGCTTGCCGCTTGCATCGAGCAACGCGAGCTGCCGCACCAATGATTTCATCTTGACGAATAAGCCGGTGTTCTAGGCACCCGATAATTGCACCGATCGAAACGATGATCCCCCGAGGGCGAGCAAGACCGGCGGAGTAAGCCCCCGGCGCCCCGTCACCGCAAAGTTGCTGCTTGAAGCAAGCTCGAAAGGCAGTGCGTCCTAGTTGGATCAACTCAGGCGTCAGCCGACGACGATGCCATCGGCCGGAGTCCTCGAAATCTGGGGAAGCAGTCAAATTTACGGGTGCTGGAACATTGAGCGACCCGTCGGCGCCGCTTGCGCCAAGGCGGTCGAGGACACGCCGGAAGAAAGCCTGAAGCGTTGAAGCTACAGGCAAAGTCGTAGAAATAACGGTCATATTGAATTCCCGCCGGTCGCTCGCACGGCATGAGAAAGAACGTCCTTTCGCGAGCGATGCGAAAGGCCGAACTGGCACGCGATGGATGCAGACTGGCGATGTGCCCGTGACGCAGTTGTGGCGTGTTCAGTTCGAACAACGCCCTCAATGCTCTTGCAAAGGACTTCCTGGAGGTGGTCAACATGTGGACGGATCCACGCTCTGCCGTTTACCAAGCTCCACTAGTATGATGATGCCGCTGTCGGATTACAAGTGATCTCGTTGCACCGTCTCCAATGCCGGCAGTTGGATAAATCCGGCTGACGGCCCGAAGTAGGGAGCACCGTTGCTCGTCGCAGTCCGGACCGAAAAGCTGGCCGGGGCCGGAAACCTGGAAATCTGGCGTCCTGCCCCGACCTAGCGACTTAGCCGGCAGCTCCCTCTGCAGCCGGCAACATCACATACACTTTCTTCCCCCGTTCACCGACGCTGAAGTCCCATCGATGCAGCTCGGGATCCTGCCCGGTGTACCGCTCGATAAGCTTGACGACGGACTGCCGCCCAAGGCACTCGCGGGCGCCAACCGTTCGGGCCAGCTCCATCTTCGTGTTAATGCCTTCCCCGATAGCGGTTGAGATTGCCGCGATGATCACCGCATCCGATCGGATTGCCGCCTGCCTGTGGAAGGCATCTACGGCTGCCGGGTCAACTTCGCGAACCGATGCAAGCATGCCCGCATAGGATGCCTCGCTATCGAGCGTGAAGGCGTAAGCAACGCTCTGGGCAACGTTCCCGCGGCGTTTTGTGCAATCAAACTCGATGACGCGTTCCTGCGTATCGCCGCCTCCAGCGAGCTCGTCGATGACGTAAGCGCAGTCGAAGTCTTCCATAACATCGCTTGTGCCTGCGTAAACGAGCTTGCCATCTCCGCTGCGTTGTTTGTTGGTATGCGCCAGCGCGAGGAAGGTCCCACCCTTCATGGTGAACTCTCGAATAAGCGCTCCGAAAGCTCGACCCTCATTCTTGTCCATCAGCGACATAAACTTCTTTAGCGTGTCCGCAACGATATAGATGCCGCTTGCAACGTCGTGATGGATCATTGCCTTGATAATCTTCGTAAATTCCTTCGTCTTAAAATTGGCGTGGCCGGGAGCTATAACGTTTACTCCATATTCTTCCATAATATGGAGCTTATCGACTAAGCCATGAGCGCTATCATCCGCCGCTATATAGAATATGTTCTGCGGGGTGATGCCGCCCTTAGTTGCCGCTTCGATCATCAAGTGCATCGCGAGTAGGGTCTTGCCTGTATTCGGCTTTGCGTACCAAACCGACGATTGACCTGATAGGCAAAGCCTTCCCAAAAATGGTCGCTGCTCTTCAATGGCTTTCTCCAGCTCGCTTGCCATACCGGTTAACGTATAGTGCTGAAGGAGGTTGTGCGGGTGATGCTGATGCTCTGCAGCGAACACCGTCTCAGAAACCTTATCGGGCTTCGGAGATATATCGACGTCAACTGCTTTTACGTCGTTTATGCTGACCACGGCTTCCCGTAGTGCATCTTTGTTGAATGTAGTCACATTGCACCGATCTCAGGCGAATATCGCTCTGGATTATGTGATGGCCGCTATGCGGAAGGCGCAAACAAAAGGCAGTCATTCGCCCGAGGTGTCGACCCATCACGTTATCGGCCCGAGCGTAGTAGTTAAATGGTGTCGTTGTTCATGCCGGTCAAGGCGCAGAGCGGACCAGGATTTCAGCTTTCCAGAATTCCACCCCCCCCTCCAGGATTCCGGGGCTCGGTGAGTGAGCGCGAACTGCCGATGCCCAGAAGCCGATCATACCATCAGACTCTATCGGTCTTGGCCCAAACCCCAGCCAACTATCGCGATAGCCCGCCACCCGCCCCGTCACCTGTGCGTATCCTGGCAGCGACGGCAGCCCCAACCGACAAGATCTTAATTAAAATCGGGCCCCTTAGGCACCCTCCACGCCCGATTTTGATGGTCCAAAGCTCGGCAATTTGGGCACCGACACCGGAGGTAATGCCGGTTGCGTGACGACAGGACGCTCCCGCTGCCGCTGTATCAGTGTCACGATCATGGCCAAGCTGATCAGCCAGATTGCCCCGACGGGATGGGCCTGCATGAGGCTTGCGAACACTCCGAACGCGAGCAACCCGAACGTTTCGGTGGGACGGACGAATACCCCAATCAGCAAAGCGATTAGGCCTACGATCACTAGCACCGATAGCGCCGCCTGAAGGACGCTGAGAACGATCCCGACGAGAAGCAGCATTCCCAGCATTTTCATGGTTTTTTCCTTTCTACGGCGTGCGTCTTGCACAGGGTGAGGAGATCAGGATCGACCCCATCGGCGTCTTGGATCAGGAGGATGTATGCAAAGCCGGTATCGCCGACGGTCATGATCATCTCGAACCAGCCGCCAAGGTCCTGCAGCCAGTCCCAAAAAGGATGGAAGGCCCCCGATCCGGAACAGACACCGTCGATGATGTTGGTGGTCGGATAAAAGCCGATCTCGCGTTCGATAGCGGACTCGGTGTCACCGGGTTGGACGACAAGAATGTGTGTAGCTGAGGCTAACCCAGCGGCAGCGTAGTGGACGATCCGGGTAGTTAGTAACGCGCGAAGCCCGGGATCAATCGACAGCGCCAAGGCAGCCTTCGTCGTTGCCTCATCATATAGAGAAAGCATGGCATTCCTTTCAGGCATAAAAAATGCCCGCTAAGCCGATGGGCTTGCGAGCTGCGGGCCGTTCAAGACGGCGAGGGTTGGTGGTTCAGTTACGTGGCAGGAGCGTACTCGCGACACACGGCTAGTAGATCGGCATCGACGGCTTCATCGTCCTGGATGAGCACCACCCAGCCAAACCCGTCATCTGACAGCACGTACACAAGCTCGAACCAGCCTTCGTGTCGCATAATCCACTCCCATGATGGCTCAAATTCGGGATTACCGAACCGAGCCCCATCAACGAGGTTTTCGAGTATGGAGAAACCCAGCTCGCCTTTGACGGACCGATCGTCGTCACCAGCTTGAACAATCAGGAAGTGAGCGATGTCAGCTACGTCGCCGCCGCCGTCCTCAGTTAGCTGCGTGAGCCGTTGGTTGATAATCTTGCAAAGAGAAGTCTCACTTGAAGGCTGACACGCTACCAAAATGCATTCAGTCGAACGTAGTTCAATCATAGCCAATTCCTTTGCGCAAAAAAAACGCCCGAGGATTCCTCCCCAGACGCAAACTTGAGATTTAAATTTCTTCTTTTACCTAGAATACTCGACGATGATGTTTCCACCACCGCTAACGTGCGCGCCGGACTTCACAACACCGTACCCTTGGCTCCATTCGGCATCGCCGCGACATTCAAGTCTGAAGCCAGGACTATTTGTCCATTCGCTTACATTGGTAAGCTCCAGAATTTTTGCATCCTCATTCTGAGACATTTCAACCACCTGATCAACTAGATCCGGGCAGGTTCAGTTGTGTGACGTAAATCCTTCCCCGTTTGAGCATGCGGCAAGACATGGAAGGACGATTGCTGATAGCCGCTTCATAGTCACTGCTTCGGCTTCACACCGGCGTTTGTGCGGGCCTTTTTCAGTTCTTCCCACATGCCTACCATAATCAACTTATCTTGATCTGAGATGTTGTCTCGGTACTGGTATGCCTTTGCTGTTTTTGCGGCCATCTCGGGGTCGGTTGCCTTCTGCTCTTCGTACATCGCTTCAAACCGCTGCTCAGGCGTCTTGCTACATGCAGAAAGGGCCAAAGTGGCGCCGACGAAGGCCATAAAAATACGCGTGTTCATTTACGTTCTCCCTGTTGATGTGATGCGGACGCGGGAAAGGGCGTCAGGACGCAGGTGCGCTGACGTATGGCTTCGATGCGTTCATTGGATTGCCCCCTAGTGGGGCGACGTGCGGCTCAGACCTTGCGCCACCCCTATGTTCCTCTCGGGGCGACGGCCGAAGCCGGATGTTCGAAACCTGATCGATGAGCAGGCGAATGCGCCTTTACCGATAAAACCAGCTGGACATGCGCGCATGCCACCCGGCCGCAGGAATACTGTCGACCGAGTTCATCGATTGAGGTTTCGAAGCCCCACCCCCTGACTTTCACAGGAGGCGAGACGACCTTGGAGGGGTTGGGTGCCGTTCGCGATAGCCGTTGCGGGCGATCGCGGCGTGTTTGGCCAGTCTTCCATATAAGATGGCTTGTTTTGCGCGTCGAAAGCATACGCTAAGTTCGCTTTTTACATCCACACGAGCGTCATCAAGCCGAGCCTATGGGCATACCGCCGGGGCGACTGTCAGCCTGCCCGGCGTTGAGGCAGCTCAGCCTGCTTAAGCGTTCGTGGTAATCTCTAACGGTTTACCGTAGCTTCTCCACGGTCGCAGGGTATCGGTGTTGCGACTGTCAATGGGTCAGCTCACGTTCGAAATCAAAGCCACCATGTGAGCTATCGCCTCAACGACAGAAAATTCCTATATTGAGATGAGCTCATGTCGGACTCGAGTACATGATTAAGCTGACTTCCAGTTTGGACTTGAAATGAGTCGGATCCTATTACGTTTCGAATTGTATCGATCTCCTCCATCAAACTCTTAGTAAAGTTTTTATCGTCTATATGTATGCCGTCCAAAGCAAATTCCGGATCAAAATTTAATTTGAATAGTTTGTCCGCAACCTCTCCGTTAAAGGCGCCCATTACGCGATCAAACCTATCGCGATAGGAGGTTTGCTGCGAAGAAAGTTGCGACTCTCCGACAAATGTTGCGACTCCCCAGCTCGCGACACTTAAAAGATCCGGAGCGACCGCCTCCTCATAATCTTCACTCAACTCATCAACCTTAGATCGAACAAGTATGGGACTAACCTTGGCTCGTCTGACGTAGTTATTCGTCAGTTCATTCTTAATGAAATTAAACCTCCAACCGAATTGCGCACTATTTTTGTAAGAAAAAGTAGCACGCTCCGTTACAATCAAAAGTCCATGCCTATATGGCAGCCATACAGTACTACCAGTCCGGTCTACGGTTTCACTAGGTCTTGTGAATTTAAATGTAATCGCGACAGACAACGCTTTGGCAATGGGAAGGGCCGACCGCACTAACTCACCCCCGAGATCATTGCCGATTGGGGCTCGCTGGCAAAGGCGCTCCATAGCGTGTCTTGTCCAAAAAATGCAGAGCGGCGCTTCAAAGATCGAAGCTTTCTTATGGGAGAAATTCCCACCAACGCGAACAACCATCAAACTCTGCTCAGTGAAGGCGGGGTCCGTAGACGTCGTGTTTCTTCCAAAAGTAATGGGCCATAAAACATTCCCTTGGATAGAGAATGCTGTTTCCGCCTTTAGCTTTAGACGTTCTGCAGAACCAAGGCGCGCAACCTCAAATGCGCCGGCATCAACCAGTTGCTGATCGTACGCGGTCGCGAGAAGCCTTATACGCCCCCGCCGATCATATCCTTGGCCACCCTGAGTCGCCCAATCTCGATCATATATGGCCTGAATTGAGCGAACGAAATGCGCTCGTCGATGGCGCTGCTGGCGAAGCAATCGCCGAACGACAATGGCAGGGGGGAGGTCGACATCCATACCCACTAATACGACGACCCTTGGACTTCGCTACAATCGAAAGTGCGTCACCATCGGAAGTCGAGGGGCATGTCGCAGGAACGGTTGGCGCTCGATGCGGGTATGGAACGCAGCTACGTGAGCGATCTCGAACGCGGCACTAGGAACCCATCTGTGCGAGCACTGGGGCGGCTGGCGGACGCGCTTGGGATCGAACCGAAGCTGCTGCTGTAAACGCCCGTAGGTGGGGCTTCCATTTAAGGTACCCAGATACCCGCGTGGTCTGTTTGCTGATAGGCACTGGATTTGACGCGGTCGAGTTATGCTCTTGCCAACGAACGCCGGTCCGGCACTAAGCGTTGATGGCAAGACAGCATGCAACACCGATTCTAATCAGCGAGTCGATGACTAATACACAACCGCTGACTCCCCTTGGCTATCAAGCTGGGAAAGATGCGATGAGTGAGGCCAACATTCAGTCGCTGGTACACCGACATCCGGAGCTGTTACCGATCATCGAAATCGATCCAACGTTTCGCCACCCCGTGGCAGTCTGCCGCGAATTGAACACACCCGCGGGACCGATCGATAATCTTCTGATCACTCCCTCCGGATTGCCCATCATCGTCGAATGTAAACTGTGGCGAAATCCGGAAGGGCGACGCGAAGTGGTTGGCCAAATCCTCGATTATGCAAAGGAGCTAAGCCGCTGGTCGAGCGCAGATTTGCAACGCGAGGTCGCCAAGCATCACAAAGGCGTACCGAACCCGCTGCTCGCGTGTGTCCGCCAAGCCGGCCATGATGTCGACGAGATTGAATTTAATGACGCCGTCACGCTGAATTTGAGGCGTGGACGCTTCCTCCTTTTGATCGTCGGCGATGGCATACGCGAGGGTGTCGAGGCCATTGCGGAGTACCTTCAAGCGCATGCAGGGCTGCACTTCTCTCTCGGTTTGGTCGAGCTGCCCGTATACGTTCTTCCGAACGGAGATCGGATTGTCTGCCCTCGCGTGCTTGCGCGTACGGAGGTCATAACACGCCATGTAATCGCACTGCCCGATGGCGCGGCCCTGACGGTGGCAACTTCCGATGAGCAGGAGCACGATACTGACACCGCGGTATTAGCTGACGAGCAGCTACGCTTCTGGGCCGAGTTCTTGTCGGGCCTGCGCCTCGACGACCCGGAACAGCCGTTTCCAAAATCGTCGCGGCAAGGGTACATATCTTTGATGCTGCCCGCCCCCGAGGGGAGTTGCTGGATCACGATATACCGCGTCGCGCGATTGGGTGCGGTTGGGCTAACGTTGTCTTTCGCGCGAGGCTACGTCGGCGAGACCGCGGTGGCGACGTTGATAGAAGATTGGAACGACGTCGCACACGAGCTTGGCGGCGACGCTGCCGTCGTAAAGATCCGCGAGCGCGATCGGATCAACGAGCAACGTGTCTTCGGAAACTTGACCGATCCTGAGGTCAGGGGGCGCGCTTTCGAATGGCTTCGGGAGCGGGCTAACATCTTTGTAAACGTCTTGCGACCCCGAATCAGATCTATTGTAGCAGACCAACAGGGATCGGAGCATAAGCTTTAGGGCTCAGCTCTATTACGAACTTGAATGATTTTATTAGCCGCGACGCCGCCCCAATCGGATGGCGCTAACTTCTGACAAACAGGTTGCGATTTTTCGAAAGGGCGGCATGAGCCCGTAGTACGCCGCTCGAAATAAGAGGAATTTCAGGTGAACGAGATGCCAGCGGCAAGTGACACAGAACTCCTACCTTCGGGAGACTTCAAGCGTGCTCAGCCACGGAAGACAAGATCAGCATGACCCGTGCCATTGGCCGCTCGCTAGAGCTTTACTATATCGACGGTCGTCCCGATGGGATGTTGACCGCCGAATTGTTTGGCTGGACCGGTCACGTCCTGATGGCGCCCCGAACGCAGATCGCAGCGGCGCTAGCCCGTCCAGAGGCTAACTACGCCGGCGTCTACCTCCTGATCGGCGAACTCGATGGGGAGCCCCGCGCGTATGTGGGAGAAGGCGACGACATCTCTGCCCGCATCAAGAGCCATGACGTCCGCAAAGAGTGGTGGACCAGCGCTATCCTGATCACCGCGGCGGCGAACAAGCTTAATAAAGCGTACGTTCGCTATCTGGAGGCGAGACTGATCGCCGAAGCACGCTCGGTCGGGCGCGTGCCGCTCGACAACGGAAACAACCCAACCGTGGCATCGCTGAGCGAAGCCGATATCGCGAAGATGGAGGCCTTCCTGGAGAACCTCTTCATCGTCTTGCCGGCCGTACGCGTCGACATGTTTATCCACCGCTCTAGGCCCGTTCTGAGTCCAAGGGCTGCCACGTTACCCAATAATGAGACTGGCAGTACCTCAGGGCCTAGCGCGCCTCGATTCACGTTAGAGACACGAAAACATAGCCTTCATGCAACGGCAGCCCTCATCGACGGTGAATTCATCGTTGAAGCTGGCTCGACGGCCCGCAAGGAGTGGGCGGGATTGAACCATCACAACTATGCCTCGCTGCATCCGGAACTCGTCCGTGCCGGAGTCCTCGCGATTGACGGCGACCACTGCGTATTTACGCAAAATTATGCATTCAGCAGCCCAAGCGCTGCCGCCGCAGTTATCTTCGGTCGTGCCGCCAGCGGTCCGCAAGCTTGGCGACTTTTTGGCAGCGGTATCACCTACAAAGACTGGGAGGCAGCACAGCTCGAAAGTACCGTAGCCTGACGCGTGAAGAGGCGGCAGGAGCGGTCAGCTTCCCTCTGCAGGCGCGGTGGGCCGGATAGCTAGACGGAATGGCATCCCTTCGCCAATTGACCAGAGTTCCGCGTGGCGAAAAACGCGACTGACCGCTAAGGCGTATCTCAAAGCCACGGCTTGGGGATATTGAATGCAGCTGAGTGAAATCATCGAGCGAGGGATCGATGCCAATCTAATCTCGATCGATAGCGAATTTAAGAGCGTTTCGTATCGCGTCCAAAATAAGAAATATCGCCTGAGCGACCCAGAAGAGATTGTCCGCACGGGCGCGTATGTTTCTCTGGTTTTAGACTATGGATATCCCGCTGAACAGATAGATGTCGAATTTCCAGTTCCACATCGCGTTCCGAGCCTGACCGCTGACATTGTTGTTTTTAGAGACAAGGCCCGAAAGTCCCCCCTCATCGTCGTTGAAACGAAACGCGAAGAAGCCAGCAAAGGCGAACTCGACCAAGCCGTAGAACAAGGCTTCGGCTACGCTAATTCTTTGGGCGCCGAGTTCATGTGGATGACATCTGGCATTCGCAATGATTATTTCAAGGTTGCCGGATTTGGCGGCATGGAGAGGCTTGAGAACAGACAGCCAGACATTCCCCGCTTTGGCAAAACTGAGTCTGCCGCGTACAAATATTCAAAGGGGGGTATTGACGGCTTTGAGCTTGAGATTGTCCAAGAGAAAGAACTCACTCGCAAGTTTAAGCAGGCGCACGATGCCCTGTGGGCTGGCGGGAAACGCAATCCTGCGGAAGCGTTTGACGAACTCGACAAGCTGATCTTCTGCAAAATATGGGACGAGCGAGCACCCCGCAAGCCGGGTGCGCCGTACGACTTCCAAGTTTTCAAAAGCGATAAAGGCAACGACCTCAAGCAGCGCATTCAGGCTATTTATGAACAAGGTCGTGCTAAAGACAAAGAGGTCTTTCAGGATGACATCAGATTGTCCAACACGGAATTACAGACTGTTGTTGGATACCTAGCTGATACGAATTTGAGCGAAACGGACCTAGACAGCAAGGGCCGCGCCTTCGAAACGTTCATGACGGGTTTTTTCCGGGGCGAGTTCGGTCAGTACTTCACGCCGCGCAACATCGTGAAGTTCATCGTCGATGCTCTTCCGATAACCCATGAGAGCGCCGTGATTGACACGTCATGCGGTAGCGGAGGATTTCTCCTCCACGCGCTCGACAAGGTGCGCCGTGCCGCCGACCAGATGGCCGATGACGGTTATTTCAAGAGGGACGATCGCCAGCACTGGAAATACTGGCACGATTTCGCCGAGAACAAACTGTTCGGAATCGAGATTTCTGAAGGCATCGCCCGCACAGCCAAGATGAATATGATCATTCACGATGATGGCCATACGAACGTAATATCCCATGACGGCCTGGAATCAATCGATGCAATGCGCCTTGCAACGGGCAACCAAGGCTTCATCCCAGAAACGTTCGATTACATCATCACCAACCCACCATTCGGGTCTAAGGTGAAGTTGTCCGAAAAGAGTTACCTTCAAAACTACGACCTTGGACGCAAGGATATCGACTGGATCGATGCCAAGATGAACAATGTTCGCGTCATCCAGAAGAAGGTTGGAAATACGGACGAAGTTATCCGGCTGACCTTCACCGACAAGCACCGCGATCAGCAGACCACCGAAGTCCTGTTCATCGAACAATGCCACCGCTTTCTGAAGCCCGGCGGATATATGGCTATGGTCATCCCGGACAGCATTCTGACCAATTCAACGATGCAATATGTCCGCACTTGGATTGAGGAGCATTGGCGGATTGTCAGCGTGGTGTCGCTGCCGCAGTTTGCGTTTGCCGCCAATGGCGCGGGCGTCAAAAGCTCGGTTCTGTTCCTAAAAAAGCATGATGCCAACACGACTGCCGCGATCCAGCGGATTAAGGAGCAGGCTCAGGACAAGCTGCACGAGGCAAAGGACGGCGGCACCGCGCTGGAAAAGCTGATTGCCGAAAAGAAGGCTGTGCTCAAGCGCGGCGATGCGACTTGCCAACGCATCGATACAGAGATGGTAGCAAAGGCAGAAGCGCTTTCCGCGCAGGGTACGCTGACCACAGCAATCCGCAAAGCGCTAAAGAAGGAGGCAGAGGCTGCTAAGGCGGAGCATGAAAAAACCGAAGCTTTCGCCCAGTGGAAGGCCGATACGAGTGACGATTACAACGAACGCGTCGAAAATCACCGCGAGACTCTGAACGACCGGTACCTAGCCGAGGTCAAAGCCAAGGTTTCCGATTATGAAATCTACATGGCAATCGCCGAGGACATTGGCTACGACGCCACTGGAAGGCCGACCTCCGTCAATGAACTGGAGGACGTGGCGGCAGAGCTGAGCCGCTTCATCACCCACATCGAAGCGGGAGAAACGCGCCCTTTTGTGTAAGCCCCGATCTTGACGGAGAGCGTTTCTTCGTTGCGGGTTGGGGTCAGCTTACCGGCAAACTGATGCCACGCCTTTATTCGCCAGGTGTTGTGGGCTTTCACGAACAGCTGTGGGCGGCGGATGGCGCGCGCCATCTGCGGGATTTGGTCTCGCATGGCTATTATGGGTTGCTGCCACCGGGCGACAGTTACGCTGATGATTTACCCATTCGGTTTATCCGGTCGGCAGAAATGAATAGCGATCTGGACGTTGATCTGGCCGATTGCCCATTCGTCGAAGAGCAATACTATGTCAAGAAGGCCCAAGTTAAGAAAGATGACGTGCTTCTAGCGGTAAAGGGCGCAACAATCGCGTCCCGCAAATGCGTTGCACATGTCCGTGAAGATGTCGGTAAGGCCATCGTCAATGGTTCAATCTATCGAATGCAGGCGAAGCCTGAGATAAATCCTCGATTTCTAGCAATACTACTCAGCACTGAAATGCTGAAGCGGCAGATGCGATTGGCCCTAACCGCCAACAACGGCGTCGACTATCTCGACAAGTCGCTTATCCACCACCTCGTGGTGCCTGCGCCTGAGCGGACAATGCAGGACAAGCTGGTGGCAACATATGACGCCGCGATGGCTACATCAATTTTGGCAAAGGCCGACGCCGCCGCGTTGTTGGCGTCGATCGATGATTACCTCTTGTCAGAACTCAACATAACCTTACCGCCGGAAGCCGAAAACACGCTGGCTAACCGCACCTTCCGCGTCGCCGCGCACGAACTCGGCGGCCGGCGGTTTGATCCCACTTTTCATCAACCATACTTCAAAAAGTTGATGGAGGCGCTTGGAGAATGTCCATTTCCGGTTGCAAGGCTCGGCAAATTGTCGCCCTGCTTGGCGGGAGGAGCGACTCCTACCAGAGGGGACTCGGAACTCTATTCTGAGGACGGAGTAAACTTCTTCCGTATCATGAACGTCCGACCAAACAGGCTTGTCTTGCATGACATGAAGTTCATTCAAGAGCATGTTCATAATGGCGAACTTCGTCGATCTCAGCTTGCGTTGAACGATGTGTTGATGACAATCACTGGGCGGGTAGGGTCCTGCGCGGTCGTGACATCTGACGTTTTGCCAGCCAACATCAATCAACATATTGTTCGTCTACGGGTATCAAAATCGGTGGCTCTACCCGAGTACATCGCGTTTTATTTCAACAGCAAGTTTGGTTATGCGCTCAGCAACCGCGGTGTCACCGGTGGTACTCGCATAGCCCTCGACTACGGTACAATTCGAAGCTTACCCGTCCCATTGCCTGACGTAGATCGTCAGCGGCGGATCGTCGATGAAGCTCTGAGAATTCAGGGCGAAGCGCGCCACCTTGAAGCCAAAGCCATCACCGAAGTCGAGTCCGCAAAGCGCGAGATTGAGGCAATCCTGCTGGGAGGTGCGGAATGACAATAACCTTTGAAGGTAAGTATGGCCTGTCACTTGGCGGGTTTCCGTGCATCCGGGGATACGCCACGTTGCGCGATATTGCGCGCGTATCCTCTGCTGACCCGGCCTACCAGCGCGAACTCACGCCGGAACACGTGGATGAGATCAAACGGTATTTCGAAGCAGGCGAGTATCTTTTCTTCCCCGAAATTATCCTCGCCACTGCGCTGGACGTGGATTACGAAAAGACTGGTGCGCCAGAGGATGATCCCCTGCAGATGGTTATGCGAGGCCAAAAATTCACGTCCAACGCCAACGATCTGCGTATCACCCCGCGCACCTCGCGCTATGACATTTCGGTGCCCGACGGTGAACGGCTGTTCAAGCGCATCGACGGCAACCACCGGCTGAGCGCGCTGGAGGCGTTGAACGACGAAAAATATGACCGCTTCGTCGCCCCGTTTTGCATTATTCTTTTCAGCAAAACCGACGCTGCTCGCAACGAAAAGGCACTATTCCACAACATCAATTCAAAGGCGCGCAAGCTAACGAGCGAGGAGTCGTTGCGCGGTATTATTGATGACGAAGACGGCTTCCCCGACGAAGTTCTAAATCTGCAATTTGGCGCGGAATATCTTCTATGCCGTCAGCTGGGAGCTCGATTGAATTTCGATTACTTGCCGCACCTGCGAGCCGTGTTCGGCAAAGTATCAGGGGCGCGGGAATGCTATCGCACCACCCTGATCCAATCATTGCAGGATTTGCACGGACAGTTTGCCCGGCTGGGGTTTGGTGATATGCCGGACGCCGAGGCGCTGTTCACAGCCATCCGAGCAGTGAACGATATCTATTCTGACGAACGCCTTCAGAATTCGCGAGCGCAAGGGCTGTTTGCCGCATTCGTGTTCTGGCAGCTGAGACCGGGGGCGAATCATGGCCAGATCAGTCAGTTCACTAACTGGGTCTTAAGGACGCACCAGTATGAGCTAGGCTCCATCAATGCCGCTGACCTGATCAAGATTTTTGAGAAGATCGCGGAATCGCGGAAGCGGCAGATTTTCATCTCGATGTCATTCGCTGAAGAGACGAAACAAAACTTTGACGCCATCAAGGACGCGATTGATGACCTGAACCGGGAGCGCCACCTCGGCATCAGGCTTCACGAAATCCGTGTTGATCAATTCGATACCGGCTATTCTTATGAGATAAATCAGGAGATCCTCGACCTAATCGAGAATTCCGGCCTGATGATTGCGGATCTTTCCGGCGGCAATAAAAATGTTCACCACGAAATTGGCTATCTCATGGGTCTTAATCGCGGGCGCGGGCTACGCAATGAGAATTTCCTGTTAATTCATAATGAAGCGGTCGGCAAACCGGCCGTAGACATTGGTTTTAACTTAGCCGGCATTAAACAGCTACGCACAAAAGATACCAATACTTTGCGCGAGCTTGTAAAGAAGCAGATCTCAATATTTTACGGATTGTCGGGGGCGTGAATGGCACGAAAACCGCTTGGAGAATACTGCGCATCGGTCATCAGCGCTTCCGTTGAAGAGTGGCTGAGGCGGCTCCAATCGTGCGCTAAGATGGTTAAGAGGCCATGCGGCGCGTTCTAAAGCGGTATAGGAAGCGCCCCTGTCGTCAGCAGGATCGCACTGACGCATCGATGCCGCATCGCCTGAGTGGATAACTCCGGGCAAGCCCCTACCGAAAGCGTCCCAGCCAGGACCCAAACGAACGCCCAGCCGAGCGGCATTCCAACCTCTGCCGCCGTCGTTCCCTTGTGGAAGTGCTTTAAAGAAGGTGGAGCCG
>Ga0308163_10001401_pt1 | contig 26734 bp, 19 predicted proteins | sample PhyTR1_FD_201037 | JGI IMG/M metagenome (GOLD analysis project Ga0308163, IMG submission 201037) | Phyllosphere microbial communities from UC Gill Tract Community Farm, Albany, California, United States - DLSLT.R1 | ecosystem: Host-associated > Plants > Phyllosphere > Unclassified | place: USA... | reverse complement strand
GGGTAGTGGTATATACACGTGTACATACACCTCTTCGCTGTGGACAACTGTCCAACGCCGGAGACTTACTCTTGAACTCCAGTGCTACTCTACCTTTTCTAACTAATTGTTGAATGGTTGGCATTGCTATTTGTTTTTTGTTGTTGTTATTTAAAACTTTACCCCTCAATAAGGGACTGCAAAGGTAAGACAATACATTTTATAAATCAAGGGGTTAACGGAGATTTAATGAAAAGTATTCAAATAAAGCTTCTCTACCTTTTTCCGGGCCCAGTCTGTTTTCCTTAAAAATGTGAGGCTCGACTTTAAACTGGGATCATTATTGAAACAGGCAATTTTGATCAGCTTGCCCAATTCCGGCCAGCCGTAGTGCCAAACCAGTTGTTTGAGAATAAACTCCAGGGTTTTCCCATGTAAGGGGTTGTTGGCTTGCTTTTCTTCTGTCATAGTTGTTTTGCTGCCGCAAAGATAAGAACAATGGCAGATTTATTTGTAAAGCTAAACGGAATAAGATATTTATGCACCGGCCGTGTTTCGTTCGGGTACTGGTCGTGTTTAAACTACATACTTACTATGCTTAAACTATGTTCAAGCTATACCATGTCTACCCCATATCTACTTTAATTGAACTACTACTCTACGTAAATAGTAAACATGTAGTTGAGATATAGTAAAGTTGTTGTGCACATGGGGTTGACATGGTATAGTTCGAATATAGTTTGAACCTATATGGAACACAGTTTAAACACGACCAGTATACGAACAAAACATAGCCATACCAGAGCCTGGACACGCTAATGACATCTTTTTGTTGATTATTCAGTAGGTTTGTGTAATCAGAGTATACACTCTATTAAGAAATACTGTTATGAATTTGAATTTAGGCGACTTCGTTCGTTTTGTAGACGAAAATATAGAGGGTACGATTACCCGCATCATTGATAAAGATACAATTGGCGTAACGGATGCCAATGATTTTGAAATACCTGTACTGGCTTCTAAAGTGACACTGGTACATGGCGACATCCCGGAAGACAATGCAGTTGTCTCAAACAGGCAGACAGCAGCAACTCCGGTAGCGGAATTTAAAAAGGAAGGCGTTTATCTCGGACTGGTAGCCGATCAGCATAGTGCTGTAGTGGCCCATTTTCACCTGATCAACGAAACCTCATTCCAGCTGCTTGCCAGCATGACCACTGAAAAGGGAGGAAATTATAGAGGGGAGTTCGCTGCCCTGATCCCTGCCAGCAGTACAAAAAAGATCTATTCTGCCAATATGGGCGATATCCAGTTATGGCCAAAGTTTAACATCGAAGTATTGTTCTCCACCTCCGCCAATGTGGAACCTCCCGCCCCGCTGATTTATAGCCAAAGCATCAAAGGTAAAGACCTTTCAGTTGCCAAAGTAGAGATTGCATTGCTGAAACAAAAGGGATGGATGATCAGATTGGATGAGCCGGAACCTCTGATCGATGCACAAAAACTTAAGGAGAGTTTTTTTAAAGGGCGATAGCTCTTCAGACTTCGCGAAAAAAAAGGGAGATCCTGTATCCATTCCGCCTGCCGCTGAAAGCACCAGAAGGCGTGGATACAGGATCTCCCTTTTTTTAAGCTGATGTATTATTTCTTCCAGCTATTATTCGACTCATCTGAATCAGGCAATACATGCTCCGGATCCAACACAACTGAAACTACTTCTTCGGTAGTGGTATAATTTACCGTCCAGCTCTTGTTCCTCATCCAAACGTCAACCGGTATTTTAACGATATCAGTTTTACCGCTTTCAGTTTTCACCTGCAGGATCACCGGCATCGGCATTTGCTCCAGGTTAGAGATCACGATAGCATAACCTTCAGTCTTTCCGTCTTTTTTGGATGCTGTTACCGAAGTAACGGCCTGGTCAGTTTTCCAGTTCTCCAGAAACCAGCCTCTCCAGAACCAGGCAAGATCTTCACCAGCACCGTTTTCCATTGAGCGGAAAAAATCGAATGGTGTAGGATGTTTAAAGGACCATTGTTTGATATAGGTTTTAAAGGCAAAATCAAAACGGTCCGGGCCCAGTACATAATTACGCAGTATATTTAATCCCCATCCTGGTTTGCTGTATAAGTTGACACCGATATTCTGCTCAACCATAGCATCCGGGGTCAGCATAATGTATTCCCTGTTCGGCTGTGCCATATATTTTGCAGCTTTATGCAGATCGTCTGCGCCACCTTTATATTCTCCGTTGTTAAACGCATCTGTAGATAAACCATTGATGAAAGTGTTGAAACCTTCGTCCATCCAGCCATATTTACGTTCGTTGCTGCCGACAATCATAGGGAACCAGGTATGGCCGAATTCGTGGTCGATTACTCCCCATGCCTGGCCTTTTTTAGCTTTCCATCCGCAGAAAACAATCCCAGGATATTCCATACCACTGATATTCGCTGCGATATTTACAGCCATAGGATAAGGATATTCAAACCATTTATTGGAGTAATGCTCGATAGCAGCCTTTACGTATTCTACTCCCCTTCCGTAACCGTCGGCGCCATTGCTTTCTACAGGCTGGGCAGAAACTGCAAGGGATTTTTTACCGCTTGGAAGGTTTATCTTCGCGGCATCCAGCACAAATGCTTTGGATGATGACCAGGCCACATCCCTTGTGTTGGTCATTTTGAATTTCCAGGTTAGTTTATCCCTGGCAGGACGGGATTTTGGATCCAGTACCTCTTCAGCAGAGCGGATAGTGACTGTTTTATCACTTAATTTTGCGGCATTCCAGCGTTTCAGCTGCTCAGCAGTGAATACCTCCTGAGGGTTCAAAAGCTCACCAGATCCCATCAGGATATGGTTCGCAGGAGTAGTTACACTATAGTTTACATCACCATACTCGCAGTAAAACTCGCCGGCACCCCAGTAAGGAAGTGTATTCCAGCCGAGTACATCATCATATACACAGAGTCTCGGGAACCACTGCGCGATGGTATAGATCTCTCCATTTTGTGTAGTCAGGTGACCCATTCTGTCCGATCCGTTGATCGGGATCATAAAAGAGAAGTCCATTTTGATGGTGATTACATCTCCCGAAGCGCCCAGGGGCTGATCCAGGCGGATCTGCATACGGGTATCTTCAGTGATCGAGGTAAATTTAACAGGTCCGGCTTTTTTAGAAACACTCAGGCCGCTGATCTTGTATCCGCCATTTACTTTTTCTCCCCGGGCACCATAACGGCTGCCAAGTTTGATCAGGGCGTTACCTCTTGAATCTTTATCAAAAAGATTCTGGTCGAGCTGCAGCCAGATGTATGGCAACTGATCCGGACTATTGTTTTTATAGGTAATCGTTACTGTACCACTAATGGTATTTGTCTTATCATCCAGATTGGCAGTGATGGTATAGTCTGCGCGGTTTTGCCAGTATTTAGGCCCTGGGTAGCCACTGGCAGAGCGAAATTCATTTCCGTTCTGAGTGTAAAAGAGCGGACTGAAGGCGGCATGCGGATCATAATTTCCGGCAGCTGCAGGAGCCTGCTGTGCCTTAACGCTGATCCCAAATGCAAAAAACACCGCCATAAGGAGTGTTCTCTGAATAAAAGTGTTATTCATTAATTTTAAGTTTTATATGTTTAGGAATGTTAGTTCTTATTTAGTTCTTTCGTCCGGAAGGTACAGGAGGTAACTTTCTGCCTTCAGGAGGCAGTTTCAACCAGGTTTGATATGCCTGAGCTATATAAAAATCATAATTGAACGGGCTGTCACTTCTTACCTTGGCAACCGAAGGACGGTATAAATCAATAAAATCCTTAAGCTCCTGGCCCTGCAGTTTGATAAGTGAACTTACATGTTCCTCGCTAAAATTCTGATTGATCTCTGCTTCATAAACAGACACTTCTTCCAGACGTTTTACTTTCGCCCGCTCCCGTTTGTCTTTGCCCGAACCGAAAGCCAGCCCTACACCACCGGCACGCTGAATATTTTTAGTTGGTGCAATACCAGACACACGGCTGAATCCCGGAGCGTTGGGGTCCTTCAACTGCAGATCGTTAGATAACCTCGCACCTTTAACATCTACCTGTTTCAGGTTCGTAGATTGCGAGGGAAGATAGATTGTTTTGGACTGCAGGTTGGTAAGGTAAAGTGTATCAACATGGTATCCCGGCAGGGAGAATTCCAGCAGGTCACCTTTACTGGCCTGGATCGTAAACTGCCCTGCGGCACCGGTTACTGCAACCTTCTGGTTGTTCAGGTTTCTTACAGTTACCTTTTGAAGAGGGAAACTCTTATTCTCATAATCAAATACGCCGCCGCTGATCCCGGTCTGGGCAAACGTATATAGTGGTATCGTCAATAACAGTACGATAAATAACCTCTTAAGCATCTCCATTTAGTTTAGTCTCTTTTTTCAGGTAATGAGTCCTGCATGAACATGCAGGATCCAAATATAATTTAGTTTGTCACTCTCTATTCCTTTTTAACAAATATTAACAGGCAATAGTTTATTTATTTCAATAATCCTGCATATTGCTCTTCATCAAAACTGATCAAAACGGCCTTTCCGTCCTGCTCCACTACCGGGCGTTTGATTGCGCTGAGGTTTCCGAGCAATACGGCAATGGCAGATGCTTCATCCTTTACACTTTCCTGCTGCTCTGCAGACAGTTTTTTCCAGGTCGTTCCTTTTTTGTTCAGTATCTTCTCCCAACCAAAAACGGCACACCATTCCTGAAGTTTGCCGGCAGTGATGCCTTGCTTTTTAAAATCATGGAACTCATAATCAAACCCATTGTCAGTTAGCCAGGTTCTCGCTTTTTTTACTGTATCACAATTGGGTATTCCGTAAACTGTCATATCTTAGAAATAAAGCCATAAAGCTAGCTATATTTCCTTATTCGTCACATTTTTTTAGCCGTTCATCACATTTTATCACAGCGAATCAAAATCAAGCGTAGTATTGTACCGATGAATATAAAAGATTTAAATAAAATAGAATTCTGGGCGGTAAGTTTTATCTATGGCTGCGCGGTACTGATGCTGATCTCGAACGGATCGAGTGCTTATACAGAAGTTCCCAAACAATTTAAGGATGCAGGGATAGAATTTAACTATTTGTCCAATTATTTCATTCCTGAACTGTTCCGGTATTCCATCCTATACTTCAGTTTCCTGCTGCTCAATTTCTGTTGCCTGCCCCCCTTGTACAGAAAGACAAATATCGGATCTAATACGGCCATTCTGTTAGCTACCTATCTTATCGCGGGGCTGGTTATCAGCATTACACAAACCTACACCAAAACCTACCTGCTGTCGCAGTATCCGGATATTGATGATGCCTATAACCAGATATTCTTTAAAGGATACACCTATTCAGCCTGGCTGGTACTGCTGATTTGTATCTATGTGGCTTTGAAGAAACTGCTCATTTACTTTACTGAGAACAAAGAAGGCAGTATACAGGACAGGATGAAACTGGAAATCGTTTTTGGTCTGGCCTTCTGGTTTGTAGGAACACTGCTTTGGCTTGCAGCAGGGGTAGATTTTGACGTGATAGTTTGCTGGACACTGGTCATCATGACCTGTATTTTCATCATTATCTACTCGATCTACTACCTTATTCCCTCTGTTGGCTCACAGATCAAGCCCTCCCGTACCTATTATGGCAAGGTTACCATCATCACCTTCCTGCTGGCAATTCCTGTGGGTTTAACAGGTGTCCTTCTTGTTGGCAGAGGTGAGTTCTTTATGATCGTGAACCTGTTCAACATTGCTGCACAGCTGACAGTCAGCGCCCCTCTTGCCTGGTATATCTACAAAAACAGAAACGAAACTGAACAGGAGATCTTTACCCTCAAAAAAGAGCTGGGTAAATCCGATGCTTCTCTGGGCTTTCTTAAATCGCAGATCAACCCCCATTTCCTTTTTAATGCACTGAATACCCTATACGGAACTGCCCTGCAGGAAAATGCTGAACGTACAGGAGAGGGCATTCAGAAACTTGGCGATATGATGCGTTTTATGCTGCAGGAAAATATGCAGGACAAAATTGCCCTCAGCAGGGATATCGACTACCTGAATAATTATATCGGACTGCAGAAACTGAGAACATCTATCTCTGTGGATATTGTGATCAGCACACAGATAGAGGAAGATTTTAATTCACTGCAGATTGCGCCCATGTTATTGATCCCTTTTGTGGAAAACGCCTTTAAACATGGTATCAGCCTGCAATCGCCCTCGCACATTAAAGTAACCCTGCAAACCAGGGGCAGCATGTTGTATTTTGACGTGAACAACAGCATTCACCTCAAAGCCGACGGCGACCCGGAAAAACTGCAGAGCGGAATTGGCCTGCCCAATGTAAAACAGCGCTTGGAACTCCTGTATCCCAAAAAACATGAACTGATAATCAGGGAAAGTGCTAAGGAGTTTTTCGTACATTTAACGCTGAATTTAGCCTAAAACATGATTGCTATCGCGATAGATGATGAGCCCATTGCTCTGGATATTGTAAAATCCCATGCTTCCAAAGTTCCCTTTATCCGGCTGGAAGCAGTTTTCACCAATGCCTTTGAAGCGATAGCCTACTTGCAGAAGAACCAGATTGACCTCATTTTCCTCGATATAAAAATGCCGGACATCAGCGGGATAGATTTCCTCAGCAGCCTGCATAATCCTCCCCTGGTGATTTTCACTACTGCCTATGCAGAACATGCAGTAAAGGGATTTGAACTGAATGCCCTTGACTATCTCCTGAAACCTTTCTCCCTTTCCAGGTTTCTGAAAGCATGCAACAAAGCCGAAGAACTATACAGCCTCCGTCAGAAAAGTGGAACTGCCCCGCCCGCAGCATATCTTTTTATCAAAGACGGCTATGAACAGGTGAAAGTAATCATTGACGATATCCTTTACATTGAGGCAGCCGGCAATTACACTTTGGTTCATCTGAATAACAAGTCGACACTCAGTACCAGAATGCCGATCGGCGATATGCAAATGGTACTCCCCGCACTAAGATTTGTGCGAACCCACCGTGCATTCATAGTTGCAAAAAATGCCGTCACCAAATTCGACAGAACTCAAATCAGGATAGCTGACAAAATTATCCCGGTAGGGGCAACTTATGCGCAATGTTTACATGAGTTTTAACAAAAAAGAAAAGTTGAACAAAAAAAACACCCCACTAATAGGTGTAGGAGAACTTTTATCAGTATTATTGTCATATGTTTTAATCATCTTAGCGTACAAACTGTTTAGTTACCCCGGCAATAATCAACTTCTTTTATGTTCAAATACACATTTAGACAGCAGGTAATAGTAGGATTCACACTCACCTTGTTATTCGTTCTCATCTCTGCAATTACTTCCTACATGAGCATTAAATCAATGAATGATGACTCAGACTGGGAAAGCCATACCTATGATGTAATTGATCATGCCCAGAATCTGGAGGTCAGGATCCTGAATGCCGAAACAGGTTTAAGAGGGTTTGTCCTGACACAGCGTCCACAATATCTTAATCCCTTTAACCAAAACGTGAACAGGATCATGCCGCTGGTCAAGGAGCTGCAGCGGTTAACTGTTGACAATATGGTTCAGCAGGAAAGACTTGATTCCCTGGAGTTTTACGCCGGGCAGAAAATCACTGATATGCAGGAAATCCTGCGGGCAAATGCTTCCCAGGGCCAGGATGCTGCGATTAAAAAGGTGCTTACCGACAAAGGCAAGTTGTTTAAAGACAATATGCTGAAAATAAATGGCCAGGTCGTCCAGGAAGAGACAAGACTGCTGCTGCTGAGAAAAGAAAAAAGAGTTGCCAGCGGACAAAGATCAACTATTGTTGTGCTGACCAGCTCAGCAATCATTCTGGCCCTGGTGCTTTATCTTTCCAGCTTTATCAGGAGAACCTTCAAAGAACAGAAGCTGGCAGAGATAAAAATGCGGGAGAACAACGAGGAGCTGGGGAAGATCTCCTACGAAAACGAACAGAAGAACTGGATGCTTTCCGGGGCCTCCGTTGTCAATGAATCTCTCCGGGGAGAACAGGAACTGGATGAACTGTGCACACATGTTATCACCGATATGTGTAATTACGTAAAGGCTTGTGTAGGTGCAATGTACCTGTATAACCCAAAAACAAAAAAACTGGATCTAACCGGCACCTATGCTTTTGAAGTAAAAAAAGGAAAGAACACGGAGATTCCACTGGGGTCTGGTATTGTGGGCCAGGCAGCTGTAGAAAGGCGTATCATACAGCTGCATGATTTGCCAGAGGATTATATCAAAGTAACTTCCGGTCTGGGCAGTACTACGCCAAAATCACTGATTGTTATGCCTGTGCAGTTTGAAGATGAGCTGATCGCCGTCATTGAAATGGCACTACCTGTGGCTCCTAGCCCGCTTCAGGTCAACTTTTTTGAAAGAATCACCACAAATATCGGCGTTGCCATCAACCGTACACAGGCAAGGGAGAAACTGCGCGACCTGTTCCTGCAAACACAACAGCAGGCGGAGGAACTGGAGAGCCAGCAGGAAGAACTGCGCACCACAAATGAAGAGCTTATCCATAAATCTGAGCAACTACAGGCATCTGAAGAAGAACTGAGGGTGCAACAGGAGGAACTGCGGGAAACCAATGCAGAGCTGGAAGAGAAGGCCAATCAGCTGGAAGAGCGCAACCTGTCTGTAAACGAAGCCCGTGAGGCCATGAGCCTAAAGGCACAGGAACTGGAAGTATCCAGCAAATACAAGTCTGAATTCCTGGCCAATATGAGTCATGAACTCCGTACCCCGCTCAACAGTATCCTGATCCTGGCCAGGATCTTAAAAGAGAACAGACCGGCAAACCTGAACGAAGAACAATTGAAATATGCGGGCGTCATTCACAATGCCGGGAACGACCTGCTGACGCTGATCAATGATATCCTGGATCTTTCGAAAATCGAATCCGGAAAGATAGACCTGGATATTGAACCGGTAAGGCCGCAGGAAATCAGGCAGAATATGGAATCCCTGTTTACAGAGATTGCCAAAAGCAAAAAGATTACTTTCAAAACCGTGCTGGGTTCCGACGTACCGGAGAAATTTACGACTGACCTTTCCAAGGTTGAGCAGATCGTTAAAAATCTGTTGTCCAATGCCTTTAAATTTACGCCCGAACAGGGAGAAATCAAACTGGAAATCAGCAATGCAGGCAGCGATATGACTTACTATTCCGATCAGCTGACAAGCAGTAGCCAACAGGTCCTGTCCTTCAGTGTGAAAGACTCCGGAATAGGGATCCCTGAAGATAAACAGAAACTCATATTTGAAGCCTTTAAACAGGCAGACGGTACCACCAGCAGAAAATATGGCGGCACGGGACTTGGTCTGTCCATCAGTAAAGAGCTGGCCAATATCCTCGGGGGTGAAATCCAGGTGGAAAGCGAACCCGGCCAGGGCAGCTGTTTTACACTTTATCTTCCGGCATCGCATGTGGAAGGAAGTTTATCAGCAGAGCAGGAAGCAAATATGCATCCTGAAACCATCATAAAACCGCTGATACCTGAACCTGTTCTGGTACCGGTAAATAAAACCCAGCTACAGACCCTGCTGATCGTGGAAGACGACCTGGTATTTGCCGATGTACTAAAAGATTATGCACGGGAAAAAGGATTTAACCCTATACTTGCGCACAGCGGGGATACAGGACTGCAAATGGCTGCTGATGAATTACCTGACGCGATCATTCTGGATATCATGCTGCCCGTAATGGATGGATGGGCAGTTTTGAAAAAACTAAAGGCTAACCCTTCTACCAAACATATACCTGTACACATGATGTCGGCCGGCGAGATAAGAGGTGAACGCGCACTTAAAGAAGGAGCTATCGGTTTCCTGAAAAAACCAATAGAGAAAGATGAGCTTGACAGCGCATTTGCTGCATTAAATTCAGGCAATATAACCTACGATTTTCAGACTGTACTGGTTATTGAAGACCATGAACTTCAAAGCCTGGTCGTAAAAGAACAGCTGGCGGGCAAGGGTATTGAAGTGGCGCAGGCCTTCAGTGGAAAAGAAGCACTTGAACTGCTGGGCCAGCGTACTTTCGATTGTATAATACTTGATTTAAACCTACCCGACATCTCTGGCTTTGATCTGCTTGACCAGATTAAAACGCAGGAAAAGTTTGCCCATGTACCGGTGATTATCAATACCGCTATGGAACTCGATCAGGAAAGTATTGCCCATATCATGAAATATTCTGAGGCGATGGTACTGAAATCAAATAAGTCCAACGACAGACTCATCGATGAGGTAAGCCTTTTTATGAATAAGCTGAACAAACAGGACAATCAGAAACCAGCTACCAGCAGCAACGCTAAATCCAAAACAGTGTCTACTATTGAGAAGGTCCTGAAAGACAAGACCATCTTGATCACTGATGACGATATGCGGAATATCTTCGCCTTGTCGAGCGCCCTGCAGGTTTACGACATCAATATTATCATTGCCAACAACGGCAGGGAAGCAGTGGAAAAACTGGAAGAAGAAAATAATATCGATCTGGTACTGATGGATATCATGATGCCCGAAATGGATGGGTACGAAGCGATGAAGCTGATCCGCCAGCAAAAGCAAAACAAGAAATTACCTATTATAGCCTTAACTGCAAAAGCGATGAAAAACGATCGCGAAAAGTGTATTGAGGCAGGCGCTAACGATTATATCGCCAAACCTGTAGATATCGACCAGTTATTGTCGATGTTAAGGGTCTGGTTAAGCTAAAAAGATGGCAAAAATACCTGAGCAAAACGGCGAAGAGCAGATCAGCTTTGAGGAACTGAAAAGTTTAACACTTTTCATAAAGAATATCCATGGTTTCGATTTTGGCGATTACTCGGCTGCATCACTGAAAAGAAGGGTGACCAGAATCATGCAGCTGCAAAAACTAAGTCTCTTTGATTTACGTACCTTATTAACAAACGACCTGGATTATTTTGAATCCTTTTTGATTGAGGTGACAGTAAATGTGACCGAAATGTTCAGAGATCCTCTCTTTTACAAATCGTTAGCAACAAATGTTATTCCCTACCTGCAATCCTATCAGCGGATCAAGGTCTGGAATGCGGGATGTTCAACAGGTGAGGAGCTTTATTCATTTGCCATATTATTTGCTGAGCAGAAAGTATATGACAGGAGTTTTTTTTACGGAACAGACATCAATGCAGATGTTTTGGAATTTGCTAAAAATGGAATTTATGATTTGCAGAAGATGAAGCAATATTCTGAAAACTATCAGCAAACGGGAGCATTGCATACGCTCTCCGATTACTACTCTGCCCGTTATGAAGCCGCTTCCATCAACCATTCTTTAAAAAAGAATGTGTTGTTCTCAGCGCATAACCTGGCCTCAGACGGGGTCTTCAATGAATTTCAGCTGATCTCCTGCCGCAATGTCCTGATTTATTTTAACAGCGCGTTACAAGAGCGTGTAATCAATCTTTTTTACCATAGCCTTGCCAACTTCGGATTCCTGTGCCTGGGCTCCAAAGAGACACTCAGAAGCACCGAAATCGGGCGCTTTAAAATTATCGATCAAAAGAATAATATATACCAAAAAATAGCATAAGCCTTCCCAGATAGTAACTATGGAAAAGATTAATATCCTCATTGTTGATGACAGACCCGAAAATATTATTGCTTTAGAGGCTTTGCTGGAAAGGGATGATGTAAACCTGATTTCTACTACTTTACCCAATGAGGCTTTACGCATGGCATGGGAAATGGATATCGCTATTGCATTGGTGGATGTACAAATGCCCGAAATGGATGGCTTTGAGCTGGTAGAGATCTTAAAAAGCAACCCCCGGACCAAAGATATCCTGGTGATCTTTGTAACGGCCATTTCCACTGATGCCAAATATGCAGTAAGGGGATTAAATACAGGTGCCGTAGATTACTTATATAAACCGCTGAACCCTTATGTGACCTCTGCAAAAGTAGATTCCTTTATCCAGTTTGTACGTACCCAGCGGGATATAGTAAAAAAGAATAAAGAACTGGAAGCATACCAGAAAGAACTGATCAAGGCCAGAGACCTGGCAGAACAGGGAAAAAAGATCAAAGAAAACTTCCTGGCCAATATGAGCCATGAAATCCGTACACCAATCAACGGAATTATAGGTATTACCAATTTACTGGATAAAACAGAGCTGACGGATGAGCAGAGGGAAATGATTGAGCTGCTGGAGATCTCTTCGAACTCGCTGCTTGGCGTGATCAATGATATCCTGGATATTTCAAAAATTGAAGCAGGAAAATTCAAGATCAACAGGGCACCGACAGACGTTGTGATGATCTGTCATTCCGTAGTAAACCTGCTCCGCATCAGGGCTAAAGAAAAGAACCTTGAACTGATTACTGAATTTGATGAGGATCTCCCTAAAACTATATTTGCAGATTCCCTGCGCCTAAACCAGATCCTGATGAACCTGATCGGTAATGCCATTAAGTTCACAAGTGACGGCAGTGTAACCTTAAAACTGGAGATTGTAGAAAAGAAGGGCAATAACCTGAGGTTGAAGTTCTCGATCACAGATACGGGAATAGGTATCCCGATGGATAAAATTGACAAGATATTTGAAACCTTTGAGCAGGCGGATGACAATACTACCTTAAACTTTGGCGGTACAGGGCTTGGACTGTCCATTGTAAGGAATTTAGCACAGCTGAAAGGCGGGGAACTCACTGTAACCAGCGAAATTAATAAGGGTAGTACTTTCAGTTTTATCAACTGGTATGAAGTACTGGAGACGCTGCCCGAAGATCAGGGCAGGGTTCCGGAAAAACTCTCAGCATTTGAAAATGTAAAAATCCTGGTTGCAGAAGATAATCCCATCAACAAGTTTTTAATTGTGAAGGTACTGAAGGGATGGAATATCATCGCAGATGTGGTAGAGAATGGTAAAGAAGCGCTGGATAAACTGGCGTCGAATGATTACGACCTGATCCTCATGGACACGTTTATGCCCGTCATGAACGGCCTGGAAGCCACAAGACTCATCCGGGAAGGCTTTGTAGAAGGTAAAAAAGATATCCCTGTGATCACCTTCTCAGCTGCCGTTATGGAAAACGATAAAAAAGCAGCTATTGATGCCGGTGCAGATGATGTGCTGAGCAAACCATTTGAGCTGGGTATCCTGCACCAGAAAATTGTTCAGTACGCAGTGAATAAATAATTATTTGTTAAAAGCGGTCATCGTCTGGGCAGGCCCGATGGTGACAAAGCTTTTAATGAGCTCAACACTTTTGTCGATCAGCGCCGGCAATTCAGGCAATTCATCTTTTTCAAAGCGCCCGAGCACGTAATCGGCCTGGCGTCCTTTGGCAAAATTGTCGCTGATCCCAAAGCGAAGGCGCGGATAGGCCTGGCCGCCGCAGATAGCCTCGATACTTTTGAGGCCGTTGTGCCCCGCACTGCCGCCCTGTAGTTTCAGTTTTAGTTTACCTAGCGGCAGTGCCAGATCGTCAACAATCACCAGTACATTTTCGAGGGGAATATTCAGGTCATGCATCCAGTAATTGACTGCCTTGCCACTCAGGTTCATAAACGTTGTTGGCTTGATCACGTGGAGTTTTCGACCTTTGAAAGATACTTCTGAATAATAAGCCAGGCGCAGGTTAGAGAATGATCCATCCAATTGTTTTACCAGTTCATCAGCGATGTTGAAGCCAATATTGTGTCTTGTACTGGCATATTCAGGCCCGATGTTCCCGAGACCAACGATTAGATATTTCATTTTCAAATATAATAGTTTGACATAAAAAAAACAGCACTGAAATGATTCAGTGCTGTTTCCAATTTACTGAGGGGTGTCAGCTTATTTTTTACCGGCTTGTTGCTCAGCTTGTTTCAATGCTCTTGACATGCCTACAGAAACAATTGTATCTTCAGCAGTGTTAGTCACAGTGTACTCACCTTTTGCCAGGTCACGTACGCGGAACAGGTTACCTACTTCAAGTTTAGAGATGCTTACTTCAACTACTTGTGGCATATCTTTTGGTAAAGATTTAACACGCAGTTTACGTAATTTCTGAACCAGTTTACCACCCATTTTAACACCTGGAGAAGTACCAGCTAATTTAATAGGAATCTCCATAACGATTTCTTTGTCGTCAAACAACTGAAGAAAATCAACGTGTAACAATACGTCAGTTAATGGGTGAAATTGTAACTCTTTTATGATTGCTTTGGTTTTTGTACCATTGATATCAATTTCTAAAAAGTTGGCTTCAGGAGTGTAAATAGCTTCCTTTAAATCAGTAATAACTACAGCAAAATGTGCTTGTTCTTTACCACCATACAATACTGCAGGAACTTTACCTTCATAGCGAAGCTCTTTAGCATCGCGTTTCCCTACGTTCTCTCTTGGAGAACCGCTAATTGCGATTGTTTTCATTTTTATTTTATATTAATTGTTATTTATTCTTTTTGTCACCGCTGGCCTTCGCCGGCTGTTTTAATCTATTTTAAACAGATCACTGATTGACCCATGCTCATTTACATTGGCAATGGCCTTTGCAAAAAGCTCAGCTGTACTTAGTACCCTGATTTTTGAACTTTCCTGTTTCAGTGGAATTGAATCTGTTACGATCAGTTCCGTCAGTACAGAATTTTCAACCGTTTCGTAAGCTTTACCTGATAATACAGGGTGTGTACAAACTGCTCTTACACTCTTCGCTCCCTTTTCCATGATCAGTGCAGCAGCTTTAGCCAAAGTACCTGCAGTATCACAAATATCATCGATTAGTACGATATCCATATCTGTTACATCTCCGATGATCGACATTGATTCGATCTCATTTGCACGTTTACGACGTTTATCACAAATCACAACCTCTGCATTAAAGAACTTTGCAAAAGTACGTGCCCTGTAAGAACCGCCCATATCTGGCGAGGCTATAGTCAGGTTATCCAGTTTCAGGCTCTTGATATAAGGCACAAAAATGATTGAGCCATCAAGGTGATCTACCGGGATATCAAAAAATCCCTGTATCTGGGCTGCATGCAAATCCATAGTCATGATCCTGTGGATCCCGGCAGATTTCAGCAGGTTAGCTACCAGTTTTGCACCAATTGCCTGACGCGGCCTGTCTTTCCTGTCTTGTCTTGCCAGACCGTAATAAGGAACAATAGCAGTAATGTAATGCGCTGAAGCTCTTTTTGCGGCATCAACCATCAGAAGCAATTCCATTAGATTGTCAGAAGGCTGGTAAGTAGACTGGATAAGGAAAACGTCACATCCTCTTACTGATTCATCATATGCGGGCTGAAATTCACCATCGCTAAACCTGTTAATAGAAACACTACCAAGTGGTCTGCCGTAACTTTCGGCGATCTTGAGGGCTAAAGCTTTTGTACCTGTACCGGCAAAAAGTTTAACGGGATTGAATTGCAGTGGCATGATTAGACGGGTATCAACACTGGGTTAAAAAAAATCGGATTGCGTATTTTACCTCACAATCCGAATATGTTTAGTTGCCCGACCAGGATTCGAACCTAGACAAACGGTACCAAAAACCGTTGTACTACCTTTATACTATCGGGCAATCTTCCTTCAAATCAACAAAGGGTTGCTTTGAAATGGAATGCAAATCTACGCAGATTTTTGATAATTGCAAATCCTCGTGCAAAAAAATTGAAAATAATTCTAAAAACCTCTTCCAGGGGTATTTGAGGCGTTATTTTTTGTTAAACTAAAATAATGTATGTATTTATGTCAATCTTATTGATTATTTTCGGCTGCATTTTTATAGCCCATATCAGATAACAAATACAAAATGAACTACTCAAAAATTAATAACATTACGGGATGGCTCTGTTTTATCATTGCCAGCTTTACCTATATACTCACTTTAGAGCCCTCGGTTAGTTTCTGGGATTGTGGAGAGTTTATAGCCTCTGCCTTTAAAATGCAGGTAGTGCATCAGCCTGGTGCTCCATTGTTCTTAATGATACAACGTTTCTTCTCCATATTTGCCTTTGGTGATATCCACAAGATCGCCTACTTTATGAACGTAGGTTCTGCCCTGGCAAGTGCGGCTACTATATTATTCCTGTTCTGGACCATCACGGCGCTTGCCAAAAAGATGATCCCGAAACGCAACGAAGACCTTACAACGGGCGACCTGATCACGATCATGGGCGCAGGTGTAGTTGGTGCACTGGCCTATACTTACTCGGACAGTTTCTGGTTCTCAGCAGTAGAATCTGAGGTATATGCACTTTCCTCACTGTTTACAGCTATAGTATTCTGGGGTATCCTTAAATGGGAAGCAGTTGCCGATGAGCCGCGTGCTGACAGGTGGTTGCTGTTTATTGCCTACATCATGGGATTATCCATCGGTATCCACTTACTGAACTTACTGACCATTCCGGCAATTGCCTTTGTTTATTATTTCAAGAAAACTAAAAACCCTACAAACGTTGGCATTATCAAAACCTTCGCGGTTGGTATCCTGATCCTTGCCTTTGTACAATATGGTATTATCCAGTATGTAGTATCCTTCGGTGCTTACTTCGACTTGTTCTTTGTAAATACTCTGGGCATGGGCTTCGGAACAGGAGTAGTCTTTTTCGCTATCCTGCTGATCGCCGGTTTTACCTGGGGTATCCGTTATTCCATCAAAACACAGAAAAAGATTTTGAACCTGGCTTTGCTGTCTACAGTACTGATCGTTTTTGGCTATTGCTCATTTGCAATGATCATCATCAGGGCTAAGGCCAATCCAAACCTGAACAACAGTAATCCAGACAATGCATTCTCTTTCCTGAGTTACCTGAACAGGGAACAGTACGGAGACAGGCCATTATTGTTCGGCCCTAACTACAATTCTGAAAAAGTAAGTCTTACTGAAGGCAAAAACGTCTACAGAAAAGGCGATACCAAATATGAAGTAGCCGGTAAGAAAACCGATTATGAATATGACAGGACTACTCCTTTCCCAAGGATGTACAGTGATGAGCCAAGACACGTAGAGGAATATAAAACCCTGATGGGCTTCGACGACAGTCATTTCCCGGGCTTGTTTGACAATATCAATTACCTTTTCAAATACCAGATCGGCAATATGTACATGCGTTATTTCATGTGGAATTTCGTGGGCCGTCAGAATGACGATCAGGGTGCAGGCATTTACCAGGGCCAGTTCCTGAGTGGTGTTAAACCAATTGACGCGATGATGCTCGGTGATCAGACGCACTTACCTCCGTCTATCGTGGAAAACAGCGCATATAACCGCTTCTTTTTCCTTCCTCTAATCATTGGCTTAATGGGTGCTGTCTGGCATTTTAAACGCAATCAGAAAGACGCTGGTATTGTTGGGCTCCTGTTCTTCTTCACCGGTCTTGCCATTGTGCTTTACCTGAACCAGAAGCCACTTGAACCAAGAGAAAGGGACTATGCCTATGCAGGATCTTTTTACGCCTTTGCCATCTGGATAGGCTTTGGGGTTTTCGCCATCAAGGACTGGGTATTTAAAAAAATTACTGCACAGAATGGTGCTGTTGCTGCTACAGTGATCTGTTTACTGGGAGCACCGGTAATAATGGGTGCACAGGGCTGGGATGACCACGACCGTTCATCTAAACTGGTAGCGCACGATATCGCTGTTGATTACCTCGAGTCATGTGCTCCTAATGCTATCCTCTTCACCTATGGTGATAATGATACCTATCCCCTATGGTATATCCAGGAAGTTGAGAATGTAAGACCGGACGTACGTTTAGTGAATCTGAGTTTATTTGATACGGACTGGTACATCGATGGCATGAAGCGCAAGCAGAATGAATCTGAACCGCTTCCTATCAGCATGAAACCTTCACAATATGTACAGGGTGTAAGGGATGTAATGTACTATCAGGATTATAAAATAGCAGGAGCTGTTGAACTAAAGAACATACTTGATGTATTGTTATCTGATGATGATGCAGATAAGATCCCATTGCAAAACGGAACAAAGGAAAACTTTATCCCTACCAAGAACTTTAAGCTCACGATCAATCCTGAGGAAGTGGTAAAAACAGGTACTGTAAGTGCTGCAGATTCTGCTAAGATCGCTCCGGTGATGCAGTGGACGTTCAACAAAAACTATGTAACTAAAGGTACACTTGCTATGCTTGACATCCTTGCCACTAACAATTGGAAAAGACCTATCTATTTTGCAAGCACAGTGCCTTCAGACCAGTTCAATGGCCTGGACAACTATTTGTATACAGAAGGCCTCGCAATGCGCCTGCTGCCTCTTAAAATAGACACTACAGCCGGACGAAACGAGCTGGTGGATACAGATATCCTGTACCGCAATATGTACAACAAATTCAAATGGGGAAATGTGAAAGAGTCGAAATATCTTGACCCACAATCTTCGGATGATATCTCTATCTTCAATAACGTATTCAATACCACTATCAGCGGACTGATCAAAGAAGGAAAGATTGCAGATGCGAAAAAGGTGGTAGCGCGTTATTTCGAAGTGATGCCTGATAAATTCTACGGTATGCGCTCAATGATGGGAACTTATTTCCTTGCAGAGAACCTGTACACCCTGGGAGATACCCAGCGCGCAAATACACTGATGACCAAATCGGCCGACTATATCCAAAAGGAATTGACATATCTTGCTGATGTATCGCAGAGCCGCAACAGGTTCATTGGCGGGCAAAACGTACAGCTTGGCCTGCAGTTCCTGAACCAGATGGTAAAAACTGCTACAGAGCAGAAACAAACTAAACTGGCACAGCAGCTGTCACAGCAGTTCCAGGGATTGGAAGCAAGATTCTCACCATACTTCTCTCAGCAGCCACAACAGTAAGCCGGGAGAAGATACAGGGCATAAAAAATGGGCTGCAAATTTGATTTGCAGCCCATTTTTTATGCCCCTTGCCAGGTATGCTCCTTGCAAGGCTACGCCCTTTGTCAGGCTAAGCGCCTTGTCAGGCTATGCCCCTAGTCAGGCTAAGCCCCTTGCCAGGTTATGCTCCCTGTTAGAATGTCCCCTGGATTGTCCCTTTGAAATAAGATTGATCTGTTATATTGATGCCTTCGAGCGTTCTTCCGCGCTCGGCAGCATCAATATAACAGATCAATCTTATTATTCATTAACCACACCCATTGAGCAAAACTTGTCAATCCGTGTAGCAATCATTTTTTCTGTTTTCTCCTTGCCCAGTTCTTTCAGGTCTGACAGGATCTGAGCTTTTAAAGTCTCAGCCATGGCAGCAGGATTCTGGTGTGCGCCTCCAAGCGGTTCCTTAATCACGCCGTCAATGAGCTGATTCTTGTACATATCTGTAGAGGTCAGCTTTAAACACTCTGCTGCTTTTTCCTTGTAATCCCAGCTGCGCCAAAGGATAGAAGAGCAGGATTCAGGTGAGATCACTGAATACCAGGTATGTTCAAGCATATATACTTTATCACCGATACCGATACCTAATGCCCCACCGGATGCACCTTCACCAACGATGAAGCACACGATAGGTACCTTCAGTACCGACATTTCGAGCAGATTCCTGGCGATAGCCTCACCCTGACCGCGTTCTTCGGCTTCGATACCCGGGTAAGCACCCATGGTATCTATAAAAGAAATTACCGGTTTATTGAATTTTTCTGCGAGACGCATCAGTCTCAAAGCTTTGCGGTAACCTTCGGGATTAGCCATTCCGAAATTACGGTACTGACGTTCCTTTGTGTTTTTACCTTTCTGATGACCGATGATCATTACCGTCTGGCCGCCAATTGTAGCAAAACCACCAATAATAGCTTTATCGTCCCCCACTGTGCGGTCGCCATGCAGCTCAACGAAATCGTCACAGATCATGCTGATATAATCCAGCGTCTGTGGTCTTTCCGGGTGGCGTGACAATTGAACTTCCTGCCAGCCTGTTAAATTGGTATATAGAGCATTCTGAGTTTTGGATAATTTTTCCTCCAGCTCTATTAGTGTAGCAGACATATCTACTTTTGTTTTATCAGCAACCTGTTTAACCTTTTCAATTTGCTGCATCAGTTCAGCAATAGGTTTTTCAAAATCAAATGACGTTTTTATCTGTTCCATAAGTGGGCGGTAAAAATAGGTAAAAAATCAGAAATTAGTCTAATATGGTTATTTTATTTGTCTTTTCCATTCCGTATGGAAAGAACCGATACAGCGCCCAGAATCATGAATATTCCGGCCAGCACGATTGCGTAAATCGCTTCACCGTGATAAAACTCCTTTACTATAAGTCCACCGAACAACCCGTTTACTATTTGCGGCATGGTAATGAAAAAGTTAAAGATCCCCATGTATACACCCATTTTCCGCGCAGGAATAGCACCCGACAGGATCGCGTAGGGCATGGATAAAATACTTCCCCAGGCCAGGCCTATGCCAATCATTGAAAAGATCAGATAATCGGGATTACTGATAAAATATATGGATAACAGGCCTGCACCGCCGGCTGTAAGCGAAAAAGCATGCGCAATTTTTTTGCTGGTAGCCCTTGCAATGGAAGGCAGGACCAAAGCGTAGAGTGCTGAAACACCGTTATAGATACCAAATAGAAATGCTACCCAGTTGCCGGCATCAGCAAATTTCACAGATGAAGTATCGCCCGGCAATACCTTATAGATGTGCTGCGCAATTGCAGGAGTGGTAAATACCCACATAGAGAACAGGGCAAACCATGAAAAGAATTGTACAAGTCCCAGCTGTTTCATCGTCCCGGGCATATTTGAAAAATCCGTAAGGATAGACCTCACACCTTTCTGTTCTTCCACTTCCGGTTCCGCAGCGTGGTATAAGGCCATTTCTTCAGGCGGATATTCTTTGGTATTGATTACTGTCCAGAGGATGGTTAGCAGTAAAATTGCTGCTCCTGCATAAAAGGAATAGATCACATTATGCGGTACCTGACCTGCTGCGGCTACCTTTGATGCTCCCAGGTATTCTGAAAACACATATGGCAGCCATGAACCCGAGATCGCACCTGCACCGATCAGGAAGGTTTGCATAGAAAAGCCGAAGCTCCGCTGTTCATCCGGCAGTTTGTCCCCTACCAAAGCCCTGAAAGGTTCCATGGCTACATTAATAGAGGCATCCATGATCATCAGCATTCCTGCACCGATTATTATGGGGGGAAGGAAACTGGCCATAGCCCCGGCATTTGGCATCAGGATCAGCGCGATAGCTGTAAGGATAGCCCCCACCAGAAAATAAGGTCTTCTTCTGCCAAAGCGGTTCCAGGTCCTGTCGCTATAATACCCGATAATGGGCTGTACAATCATCCCTGTTAACGGTGCTGCCAGCCAGAATAGCGAAAGATGTTCCACATCTGCGCCGAAAGTCTGCAGGATCCTCGAAGCATTGCCATTTTGTAGCGCGAAACCAAACTGTATGCCGAAAAATCCGGCACTCATATTAAAGATCTGGAGGTTTGATAACTTCGGTTTAAGGGCAACAACTTTATTTTCTTCCATAACAGGTATAATTGGTTTTGGTTGCAGAACTTAAAAAGCTAAGATCTGCGCACTCATGGGCAATACCCAAACAGGTATTGTATTGTCTTTGATATCGTTAAGTTTCAAATCTGATAAATGATCATGCACATTACTGACTGCTTTGCCCTGTAATATTTCAGCTGGGATCTGCAGCTGGCATTCCATCCGGTAATGGCGGTCAAAATTCACCAGGATCAGCAAACGCTGAGTGGCGGTATACCTTACATAACCATACATCCTTTTGTTCATATTGCCTGCCACAGGGATTTCCCATAACCTGCCTTTGGCAATGGCTTCAGAAGTACCGGCAAATTGCAGCAGTTTTACATAATAGTCCCGCATTGCTTTTTGCTCTGTACCTAAACCAGCCCCATCGAAAGCACCATTATTCATCCACTTCTGGTGTTCCGGCACTCCCCAGTAATCAAATATTGTAGTGCGGTTGTTCTCTCCGCTAAAGCCCTCTGCTCCTCTTCCGGGCTCACCAACTTCCTGACCGAAATAGGTCATTACCGGGCCACCGGATAAAGTTGCAGAAACTACCATTGCCGGCAGTGCCAGTTCGGCCCTTCCGGCAAAACCTGCAGAGGCGATTCTTTCCTCATCATGGTTTTCCAGGAACCGCAGCATATGATCGCCAAAACCGGCGCTCTCCTGCTGCCAAACCCTGCGGATATCTTTTATATCTGCCTGGTCTTCGCTTCTGATCAGTTTTTTTAATCCGTCATATAAACCTACCTTGTCATACAGGTAATCAAACTTTCCAGTAGTTAAAAACGACTTGTATTTTGATGGATCGTAGGCTTCTCCAATAAATATCAGTTCAGGATTGGTTTTTTTCACCTCGGGTATCACCCAGTTCCAGAAAGGCAGCGGAACCATTTCCGCCATATCACAACGGAAACCATCTACACCTTTTTTTGTCCAGAACATCAGGATATCCCGCATTTTAGTCCACACGCCTGGAATGGGATCAAAATGCCCTTTCTGCTGATCCAGGTAATCTACACCATAATTGAGTTTCACCGCCTCGTACCAGTCGTCAATTGAAGGATGTTCCGAAAAAACATCATTTCCTGTGGCTTTTGCCGGCGACTCAACATAATGACGTTCCTGCAGCGGACTTATTGGTGTATGCTGAGCTGGGTTAGGCTTAGGAACCAGGAAATCCTTTCCCGGAACATAGTAAAAATCGTTGGCAGAACTAAAGGCAAGATGAACATCATCTCCTTCACCAAAATCTTTTACCCCTTTGGGTTTCATACGCGACTGATATTCGCGGGCCACATGGTTAGGTACAAAGTCTATAATCACCTTCATGCCTTTATTATGAGTCCTTTTGATCAGCGCCTCAAACTCAGCCATCCGGTTTTTCACATCTGTAGCCAAATCCGGGTCTATATCATAATAGTCCCTGATTGCATAGGGCGAACCTGCCCTTCCTTTAACCACATTCGCATTATTGGCGGGAAGCCCGACACTGCTGTAATCCGTCAGTGTCCCATGCGAGATCACACCGGTAAACCATACATGTGTAGTTCCAAGCTCCCTGATGCCATCCAGAGCGCGGTCGCTGATATCCTCAAACTTACCGCTTCCGTTCTGCTCAATTGTTCCGTAAGGAATATTATTTTGTTGCTTATTGCCAAATAACCTTGGCAATAGCTGATAGATCATGATCTTTTTATTCTCCTGTGCCATACCTGCTTCCATAATTCCTGTAACCAGTAAAATAATTAAGACAGCTGTGCGGCAACAGATTTTCATACGGCCAACCCTTTATATGCAAAAACCGTTTCACCTGCCGGCACGCTGTGCGATTGGTTAAAGATATTAATGTCCATGATTGTTTTTGCAGGATTGATTATAGTAATCTCATCTTTGGTCACCTTTATTTTAAGCTGGATCCCACGGAAACCGATGTTGAATGAAAAGGAATTCCATTGTTCCGGTAAAAAAGGATTAAATGACAGCAGATTATTGCGTACACGCATACCGGCAAAACCTTCTACAATGCTCATCCAGGTACCTGCCATTGAAGTGATGTGCAATCCATCTTCTGTATCGTTGTTATAGTCGTCTAGGTCCAAACGTGACGTACGCAGGTAAAACTCATATGCTTTTTCACCATCATTCAGCTTTGCAGCTAAAATACTGTGTACACAGGGTGATAAAGAGCTTTCATGTACTGTACGGGATTCATAGAAATCGAAATTCCTGCGCAGCGATTCCATATCGTAGTTGTCTTCAAAGAAATACATTCCCTGCAAAACATCAGCCTGTTTGATAAACCCTGAACGTAATATTCTATCCCAGCTCCATTTTTGGTTGATCGGACGCTCCGATGCAGGCAGGTCGCTTACCAGAATCTGTTCCTTATCCAGGAAACCATCCTGTTGCAGGAATATGCCTTTTTCTTCATCATAAGGCAGGTAAATATTTCCGCTTACAGCTTTCCAGCCGGCAAATTCTGCAGCTTCCTCAAATGCTGTTTTCTCAACGATCTGCTGGTACCTTGCAGGATCTTCTGTTTTTACGATCTCCGCAGCTTCTACGGCATAATCTAAACACCATGCCGCAAGGGTACTTGTATACCAGTTATTATTTACGTTGTTCTCATATTCGTTTGGTCCGGTTACGCCTAACATCACATACTGCTGTCTGGCTTCGCTCCAGTTTACCCTTTGTTTCCAGAACCTGGCAATGCCGATCAGGACTTCCAGTCCGTATTCTTTCAGGTAACTCTGATCACCTGTGTAACGGATGTAATTGAAGATTGCAAATGCGATAGCGCCGTTCCGGTGGATCTCTTCGAAAGTGATCTCCCATTCGTTGTGGCATTCTTCTCCATTCATAGTTACCATCGGGTATAAAGCTGCACCTTTATCAAAGCCGAGCTTCTGTGCGTTTTCTATAGCTTTCTCCAGGTGTTTGTAGCGGTATACCAGCAGGTTTTTTGAAACTTCCTGCGGTGCGGTCGACAAATAAAAGGGGATACAATAAGCTTCAGTATCCCAATAGGTAGAACCTCCGTATTTTTCACCGGTGAAACCTTTAGGGCCGATATTCAAACGGGCATCCTTACCTGTATAGGTCTGATTGAGCTGGAAGATATTAAAGCGGATAGCCTGTTGCGCAGCTACATCTCCCTCAATAATGATATCGCCTTCCTCCCATTTCGTAGCCCATGCCGCAGCCTGTTCTTCCAGCAGTGCGGCAAAACCTTTTAGTACAGCAGCATTTAAAACCTCAGCTGCTTTTTCAATCAGTTCAGCTTTATCGTAGTTCTGTGAAGAAAGATTGGTAGCTATTTTATAGATATCCAGTGTTTTATCTTTAACAAGATCAAGGGATATCAGTTCAGCCAGGTATTTATCTTTTACAGCAGTATCAGCAGTTAGCTGCGACTGGTTACCGTTTATAAAAACCAGTGTTTTTACACCGGTGATTACTTCAAATTCTGTTTTTTTAGTACGCATGGTCAGGTAAGAACCGCTGTCATTCTGCGTTCTGTTTACCTCATCCCAAAATTTCTCATCGTAATTTGAATCCTGGTTTTTCACATCTCCGTCGATGAAGGATGTCAGTTCCAGTTTTCCGGAGAAATTAAGTGCAGTCAGCTGGTAATGCATGGCTGCCACTTCATCATTCGCAATGCTGAAGAAACGTTTTGCAGTAACACTGATTTGTTTTCCTGAAGCCAGTTCAGCTTTAAAGCAGCGTTCCAGGTAACCCTCTTTCATGTTCAGGATACGCTTAAAGTCTGTAACCTTGCAGAGACTGAGATCAAGCTCTTCGCCATCAAGGCGGATGTTTAAGCCCATCCAGTTTGCTGCGTTCAGCACTTTGGCGAAGTATTCAGGGTAGCCGTTTTTCCACCAGCCTACCCTTGTTTTATCAGGATAATACACTCCTGCTACATAATTTCCCTGGAGGGTTTCGCCAGTATAACTTTCTTCAAAGTTTGCTCGCTGCCCCATGCGCCCGTTGCCCAGGCTGAACAGGCTTTCTGATATTTTATTTAAATGAGGATCAAAACCTTCCTCTATAATGTTCCACTCTTCCGCTTGTATGTAATTCTTCATCAGCATCAATTTTTTAAAGCATTCTGACTCACAGAACTGCTTTATGTTACCCCTGCCTGCTCCACAAATTCTGGAAACAGGACGTTTATTTATAACTTTTTCTTTATCCTTTCCTGTTTGCAACCAGGTCAATCAGCTGCTGTACTGATACGCCTGAAAGATCTTTTACAAACATATCTGCCCCCGGCAGGTTCTTTTCTTCTCCTACACCTACTACAGCCATATGTGCTGCAATAGCCGCCTCTACTCCTGCAGAAGCATCTTCAAATACGATACAATCTTCCGCAGCGGCTTTCAGCAACTCTGCTCCTTTTACAAAAACTTCAGGATCAGGTTTGGAAGTAGTGACTGCATTCCCGTCAACAATTGCATCAAAGAAATGCGTAAGGTTTGTTCTTTCCAGGATCAGTCCGGAGTTCTTGCTGGCGGAGCCTAAAGCAATCTTAATTCCTTTTGCGTGCAGCGCTTCCAATAACTCCAGTGAGCCCGGTAATACTTCGGAGGCCGACATTTTACTGATCATATCAACATACCATGTGTTTTTCAGTGCCGCCAGTTCTTCTTTCTCGTCCTGGTTCTTTTCTACACCGCCCCATGCTAAAATCTTGTCTAAAGAGCGCATGCGGTTTACACCTTTCAGCTGCTCGTTCTGCTCATGGCTAAAATCAAAACCCAGAGAGTTGGCCAGTTTTTTCCAGGCCTGGTAATGATATACTGCTGTATCTACTAATACCCCATCGAGGTCAAAAATGCATGCTATCGTGCTTACTTCCATATTAATTCAGTTCTAATACCAGCGTAGTCTTTGCCGGCACAGTGATTTCTTTAGTACTATTAAATTTCTCTCCGCTGATCACATTGGTAATTGCAGCCGTATTTTTCATCTGGGCAGCAAACCGTTCAGTTTTCAGTGTTTTTTCTTTGTCTTCAGCATTTAATATTACCATTACGGTTTTGCTTCCTTCGGGAGTAATTCTGAAATAAACGTACATTCCATCTTCCGGTACGTACTGGATCAGTTTTCCCGACTGCAAAGCAGCGCTTTCCTTACGGTAGTGCGCCAGTTTGCTTACATAATTAAACGCTTCGTTTTCTTTTGGGGTACGACCGCCAGCAGTGAATTTATTCAGTTTATCAGCTGCCCAT
>Ga0308163_10001397_pt1 | contig 26768 bp, 25 predicted proteins | sample PhyTR1_FD_201037 | JGI IMG/M metagenome (GOLD analysis project Ga0308163, IMG submission 201037) | Phyllosphere microbial communities from UC Gill Tract Community Farm, Albany, California, United States - DLSLT.R1 | ecosystem: Host-associated > Plants > Phyllosphere > Unclassified | place: USA... | reverse complement strand
CGTCATGTCAGACGACAACCTGTTCCAGGGCTGACGTCATCGCGGGCAAGCGCGCTCCTACAGGTGCAGTGTTCAAATCGGTTTATTTATGCCGCTGCCGACTGATGAAAATCGCCAGCAAAATGATTCCGCCCTTGATCACGCTCTGCACGTAAGGCGAGACGCCGAGCATGTTCAACCCGTTGTTCAACACGCCCAGCAGCATGGCACCGACCAGGGTGCCAATGATCACGCCACGACCGCCGGCAATCGAGGCGCCGCCGAGGACCACGGCCGCAATCGCGTCCAGCTCGAAACCGACGCCGGCGTTCGGCTGTCCGCTCATCAATCGCGACGAAAGCACCAGCCCGGCAATCGCCGCCGTCAGGCCGCTGATCGAATACACCAGCAGCTTGAAGCGCGAAGCGCGCACACCGGACAGACGCACCGCTTCTTCGTTGCCACCGATGGCGTAGACGTAGCGACCGATGCGCGTGTGTTGCAGCAGCACCCAGGCGAAGAAGTACGTCAGGAGCATGATCAGGATCGGCACTTGAATGCCGAACAACGTGCCGCGACCGAACCAGGCGAACCAGTCCGGCATGCCAGAAATCGGGTAGCCGTCGGTGTACATCAGGCCAAGGCCACGCGCGATGCCCATGGTCGCCAGCGTAACGATGATCGGCGGCATTTTGAGGTAGGCGACGAAGATCCCGTTGCCGACGCCGAAGCCCACGCCAATCAGCAACCCGATCAGGATCGCAATAGGCGCCGGAACGCCTGCAACCATCAACCCGGTGGTCAAGGTACCGGACAGCGCCATCACTGGCCCGACCGACAAATCGATACCGCCGGTGAGGATCACGCAGGTCATGCCGACGGCGATGATGGCGTTGATCGACACCTGCCGCGCAATGTTTTCCAGGTTCGCGCCGGTCAGGAACTTGTCGCTGGCGAAGATCATGAAGACGGTCACCACGACCAGCCCCACGAACGGATAGAACGCCGGCGAGCGGATCAGTTGGGCGAAGTTGAGCTTCATCCGGTTCGGTTGTGCAGACATGGCTTTAGTGGAGGTGTTCACTGTTCAGACTCCCGGTGGCATGGCGCATCACCTCTTGCGGATTGATGTCGCTTGCCTGCAGCACGTTGACGATGGCGCCCTTGTTGAAGACGGCTACGCGGTCGCACATGCCGATGATTTCCGGCAGTTCCGAAGAGATCATGATGATCGCGAAGCCTTGTTCGGTGAGTTTGCGCATCAGGTTGTAGATCTCTGCCTTGGCGCCGACGTCGATGCCTCGGGTCGGTTCGTCGAAGATCAGAATGTCGCAGTGATGGTTGATCCAGCGCGCGATAACGACTTTCTGCTGGTTACCGCCGCTGAGGTTCAGCACGCGGCTCTCGCACGTCGGCGCCTTGATCGACAGCTGCTTCATGAGCGCTTCAGTGGTCATGTCCTCTTTATGTCGGTCGAGCAGATGCGAAGCGCCTTCGTACTTGCCCAGGTTATTCAGCGAAATGTTCTCGCGAATGCTGAAGTCGACGATCAGGCCTTCGCTCTTGCGGCTTTCCGGCAGCAGGCCTATGCCGTTGGCCAACGCGTGCGCGGGGTCACTGAGGTTGACCGACTGGCCGCGCAACACCACATCCTTGCTCACCACCGGCAGCGCGCCGATTACGCCCAGCGCCAGCTCGGTGCGACCGGACCCGACCAGACCCGCAAACCCGAGAATCTCGCCTTTGTGCAGATTGAAGCTGTTGTGCGGGCCGTTGCGGGTCAGCTGAATATCGCGTACTTGCAGCACCACTTCGCCGCGGGCTTGGGTCGGCTTGGGCGGGAAACTCGCTTCCAGACGGCGCCCGACCATCATCTCGACCAGCGTGTCGATGTCGCTGTCGGCCACGGTCAGCGCCCCCACGTTGGCGCCATCGCGCAGCACGCTGATGCGGTCGCAGACCTGAAAGATCTCTTCAAGGTGATGCGAAATGAAGATCACCGCCACGCCCTGGCTTTTCAGCTCTCGCATGATGTCGAACAGCAGTTCGGCCTCCGAAGGCGTCAACGTCGCGGTGGGTTCGTCGAGGATCAGCAGGCGTGCTTCGAGGGCGAGTGCCTTGGCGATTTCGACGAATTGCTGCTCGGCCACGCTCAAATGCTCCACAGAACAGTCGAGATTGATCTTCACGCCCAGACGGTCGAAAAGGCCAATGGCCTTTTCGCGCATGTCATGTTTACGCAGCAGCCCGAAGCCATTGACGATCTCATGGCCGAGGAAAATGTTCTCCACGGCATTGAGGTAAGGGATCAGGCTGAATTCCTGAAAGACAATGCCGATGCCGGCAGCGATGGCCTCGTTGTAGGTCGCGAAATGCTGCTCCGCGCCATCGATGCGAATGCTGCCCTGATCCTGATGTTCGACCCCGGCGAGGATCTTCATCAGCGTGGATTTGCCTGCGCCGTTTTCGCCGAGCAAGGCATGGATTTCACCTCGTTCGACCGAAAGATTGATCGACTTGAGCGCATGCACGCCGGGGTAGCTTTTACAGATATTTTCCAATTGCAGAAGGCAGCTCATACGCACCTCATCGCAGCACGGCTCTCTGTCCCAGCAGAGCCTCAACCCGTGGTGCTCGCCAGGCAGACGTCAAGGCGAGCGCCAACGCACTCATCACCAGGTAAAGGTTTTCGCCTTGGCCTGATCGACCAGCAGGATGTCGACCGGGATGGTCGCCGGGACTTGCGAGCCCCACTTCTTGGCGAGCGCCAGGCCCAGCGCCAGACGCACCTGATCGCGAGGGTATTGAGCGGAGGTGGCGATGAACTTGCTGTTCGGCTTCTGGATTTCCTTCACGGCTTCCGGGGCGCCGTCGACGCTGGTCAGCTTGACGTCCATGCCGCTGGACTCGATGGCCGCGAGCGCACCGAGCGACCCGTTGTCGTTAACGCTGAACAAACCCTTCAGGTTGGGCTGCGCCTGAAGCATGTTCTCCGTCACGGTAAGCGCCTGATCACGTTCCTGTTTGCCGTTCTGAATGCTGACGATCTTGATGTCAGGGTGCTTGGCCAATGCATCTTTGCAGCCACGCACGCGCTCAAGAATTGGCACCACGGCGATGCCGTCGAGGATGCCGACGTCGCCTTTGCCGCCGATGCTCTTGGCCAGATATTCACAGGCCTGAACGCCTGCGTCGTAGTTCTTGGAGCCTACGAAAGAGTCCAGGGGGCCGTTGGCCTGAGCATCGACCGCGACCACCACGACACCTTTGTCATGCGCCTGCTTCACAGCGGACTGCACGCCAACGGAGTCGGTCGGGTTGATGATCAGAATATCGATACCCTTTTGCAGCATGTCTTCGATGTCGCTGATCTGCTTGGAGACATCGTGACGCGCGTCGGTGACCAGCAAGGTCGCTCCAATGCTGCCCGTGGCGTCCTGAAGGGCGTCCTTCATGGTGACGAAGTAAGGGTTGTTGATTTCCTGAAACGAAGCACCGATTTTCAGCGGACCGGCCTTGGCGGCATCGGCAGCTTGAACGGTGAAAGAACCGGCGCTCGCGACAGCTACAGCGAGCGAACAAAAAACGGCGGAGAAGCCCTTCTTGAGGCGAATTGTCATAGCGAAAAATCCCGTTGTTTTTATTGTTAAAGCGGAAATGTCATCGTTAACATTTTTGAAATTAGCAGAGAAACAAACCCTCCGCAACAGCCACTAGTCACGGCGTGCGAGACGGTGAACACCGCACCTGCGGTTAATTTGAGGCGACCTCGTTGACAGCTGAATATTCCCTGTCGATAACTCGCCTTGTTGTACGACAACACATCATCGTTACCAACAATGAAGCTGGACGGCGGCAAGGGAACGCGCGGCCCCCAGCTGCTACCGATCCATGCGAATGGCGGGCTTGACACTTTATGGCGGCCAGTTTCGCGGTAGAGCCCGCGCAACGATGCCAGCATGGAAGACATGTTCTGAATGTCAGATGGCGCAACTCGTCGATGCGGCGCGTTTACAGCACCAATGAGTTCGACGAGAACCGGCTCTTCTTCAGCTATCCGATTTCGCTTCGCCAGGCGCCTCTTCGCGCGCGTAACAGCGGCGGTCTGTTCCTGATCAACCGATGCGCGGCGTGGGGTTCCACCTTCGTCGCGTTGACAACCCTCGTGAGCGTTAACGATAATCGCGAAAAATGTCATACGACAACCGATGACAATAACAACAACGTTTGATCAGGGTTAAAACAATGACTGAATTCAGTGCCCGCCCCGTCTTTGACCGGATCCTGTTGACCGGCGCCGCTGGTGGCCTCGGTAAGGTCCTGCGCGACAAACTGCGCCCTTATGCGAACGTGCTGCGTCTCTCTGACATCGCCGAAATGGCGCCCGCCGCCGGTCCCCATGAAGAAGTGCAAACATGCGACCTGGCCGATAAGCAGGCCGTCCATCAACTGGTGGAGGGCGTAGACGCCATCGTGCATTTTGGCGGCGTCTCGGTGGAGCGCTCGTTCGAAGAAATCCTCGGCCCGAACATCTGCGGCATTTTTCATATCTACGAAGCGGCCCGTCGTCATGGCGTGAAGCGCGTGATCTTCGCCAGCTCCAACCATGTCATCGGCTTCTACCGTCAAGACGAAGTCATCGACGCCAGCGCCGCGCGCCGTCCCGACAGCTACTATGGTCTGTCGAAATCCTACGGGGAGGACATGGCCAGTTTCTATTTCGATCGTTATGGCATCGAGACGGTCAGCATTCGCATCGGCTCATCGTTTCCAGAGGCACAGAATCGGCGAATGCTCAGCAGTTGGCTGAGCTATGACGACCTGACCCAACTCATCGAACGCGGCCTGTTCACGCCTGACGTGGGCCACACCATCGTCTACGGCGCGTCGGACAACACGAAGGTCTGGTGGGACAATCGTCTGGCTAGCCATTTGGGCTACGTGCCAAAGGACAGCTCCGAGCAATTCCGCGCCAAGGTCGAGGCGCAACCGATGCCAGCTGCCGACGATCCGGCGATGGTTTACCAGGGCGGTGCCTTTGTGGCCTCGGGACCGTTCGGCGACGAATGATCCGCTGGCCAACGACAGGCCGGACCTGATCCGCCCCTGCCCGACACCCATCAAGGAATGATCGTCATGCACGCTGAACTGATCCTCGATGCACGCAATGCCACCGGCGAATGCCCGGTGTGGAACGCGCAGGAACAGGCACTTTACTGGGTAGACATCCCGGCAAAACGGTTGAATCGCTGGAGCGCACTGGATCAGCGCACCCAAAGCTGGGAAACGCCGGAAATGCTCGCTTGCATCGCCAGTTACGGCGACGACAGCTGGATGGCCGGCATGGAAAGCGGCCTGTTCCGGATTCGTCCGCAGGCTGACGGCACACTGTCGTCGGATCGACTGATCGACGTACATCATCCTCGCGCGAACATGCGCTTCAACGATGGCCGCTGCGATCGCCAGGGCCGCTTCTGGGCGGGCACCATGTTCATGGACATGGCCCAGGCGTCGGTCGTCGGCTCGGTGTATCGCTACGATGAAGGCCAGAGCGAACCACTCGCCGCCTATCTGACCGATATGATCGTACCCAACGGCCTGGGTTTCAGCCCTGACGGCCGGGTCATGTACCTGTCTGATTCGCATCCCTCAATACAAAAAATCTGGGCCTTCGATTACGACATCGACGGCGGTACGCCGCGAAACCGGCGTTTGTTCGTAGACATGAACCACTACGCCGGCCGTCCCGACGGTGCAGCCGTCGACGCCGAGGGTTGCTATTGGATCTGCGGCAACGATGAAGGCCTGATTCACCGTTTTACCCCCGAGGGCAAACTGGACCGGTCGTTGGCTGTGCCGGTGAAAAAACCCTCCATGTGCGCCTTCGGCGGCCGCGAGCTGGACACCCTTTTCGTCACCTCGATTCGCCCGGGCGGTAACCTTGACGATCAGCCCCTGGCGGGCGGCGTGTTCGCCTTGCAACCGGGGGTCAAGGGGCTGGAGGAACCGCGCTTCAAGGGCTGAGCAGCATCCTGCGCTCAAGGCAGGCGAGCTACCGATTTACCGCTGCATCGATCTATCTGAAAAACAATAACAACACCGGAGAACATCCATGGACTTCAAACGCAAGCTCATCGTCGCTGCACTTCCTCTGGCGTTCTGCCTCGCAAACTCGGCACTGGCAGACGTCAAAATCAAATTCGCCGAAGTACACCCCTCAGGCTACCCGCCAGTGGTGGCCGAACAGGAGATGGGCAAAAAGCTAGAGAAAGAGAGTAACGGCGAGATCAGCTTCAAGATGTTCGCTGGCGGCGTGCTTGGCTCGGAAAAGGAAGTGGTCGAGCAGGTTCAGGCCAACGCCGTGCAAATGACGCGCGTCAGCCTCGGGATCCTCGGGCCGGTCGTGCCGGACGTCAACGTGTTTAACCTGCCCTTCGTGTTCCGTGATCACGCCCATATGCGCAAGGTCATCGACGGCGAGGTCGGTCAAGAGATCCTCGACAAGATCACCAACTCCAGCTTCAATCTCGTCGCGCTCGCATGGATGGACGGCGGCACCCGCAACCTTTACACCAAGAAACCGGTGCGTGACATTGCCGACCTCAAAGGCATGAAGATTCGCGTGCAGGGTAACCCTGTGTTCATTGACACCATCAATGCCATGGGCGGCAACGGCATCGCCATGGCCACCGGCGAGATCTTTAGCGCCTTGCAGACTGGCGTCATCGACGGTGCGGAAAACAACCCGCCGACCATGCTCGAACACAACCATTATCAGAACGCCAAGTTCTACACCCTGACCGAGCACCTCATCCTTCCGGAACCGGTGGTCATTTCCAAAACCACCTGGACCAAACTCACTCCCGAACAACAGGCGCTGGTGAAGAAACTGGCGGTCGAGGCTCAGGCTGAAGAGCGCGTCTTGTGGGACAAGAAGTCTGCCGATAGCGAAGCGAAACTCAAAGCCGCCGGCGTGGAGTTCATCACCCTTTCGCCCGATCAGAAAAAAGCCTTCTACGACGCCACTGCTGGTGTCCGTGAAAAGTACGGCGCCCCTTATGCCGACCTGATCAAGCGTATCGAAGCGGTTCAGTGACTCCTTCAGCCTGATAACCCTCCAGTAGCGGGCGAAAGCCCGCTCACCGGCGGGGTGGTGACTTCATGAAAAGCACGATTCTGCGTTTCAACGATGCCGTTTATCGTTTCTGTATCGCCATAGCCGGCCTGTCGATGCTGACGATGGCACTGATCATTCCATGGGGCATCTTCGCCCGTTACGTCTTGGGTTCAGGCTCAAGCTGGCCGGAGCCGGTGGCGATTCTGCTGATGGTGGTCTTCACCTTCTTCGGCGCTGCCGCGAGCTACCGGGCCGGCGCGCACATGGCGGTGAACATGGCAACCGATCGCATGCCGCCCGCCCTGCGCAATGCCGCCGCCGTTCTGGTGCAATTGCTGATGGCCATCGTCTGTCTGTTCATGGCGGTGAAGGGCTGGAAACTGTGCGCCAATACCTGGAACCAGTTTCTCGGGGAAATGCCCGGCCTGCGCGTCGGCGTTTCTTATTTGCCGATCCCGCTCGGAGGGGTGCTGACCCTACTGTTCGTGCTGGAGAAATTGTTTCTGGGAGACCAGAGCCATCGACGGGCTGTGCGCTTCGACCTGGTCGAAGACAGCGAAGGAGCGGCATGAATGGACGCGTTTATTCTGTTAGGCAGCTTCATCGCGCTGATCGTGATCGGCATGCCGGTGGCCTATGCGCTGGGACTGTCAGCCCTGATCGGTGCGTGGTGGATCGAGATCCCTTTCGATGCATTGATGATTCAGGTTGCTGGAGGTGTGAACAAGTTTTCACTGCTGGCGATCCCGTTTTTCGTCCTGGCAGGCGCCATCATGGCCGAGGGCGGTATGTCCCGGCGATTGGTGGCGTTTGCCGGCGTGCTGGTGGGGTTCGTACGCGGCGGCCTTTCGCTGGTCAACATCGTGGCGTCGACGTTTTTCGGCGCTATTTCGGGCTCGTCTGTGGCGGACACGGCGTCGGTCGGCTCGGTGCTGATCCCGGAAATGGAACGCAACGGTTACCCGCGCGAGTTCTCTACTGCGGTGACCGTCAGCGGTTCGGTGCAGGCGCTGCTCACCCCTCCCAGCCATAACTCGGTGCTGTATTCGCTGGCGGCTGGCGGGACGGTGTCCATCGGCTCGCTGTTCATCGCGGGGATCATGCCGGGGCTGTTGTTGAGCGCTGTAATGATGGGGCTGTGCATGATCTTCGCGCGCACGCGCAACTACCCCAAGGGTGAGGTCATCCCGATGCGTCAGGCGCTGAAAATCGCCGGCGAAGCGCTGTGGGGGATGATGGCGATGGTGATCATCCTGGGCGGCATTCTGTCCGGTGTGTTCACTGCCACCGAGTCGGCAGCCATTGCTGTGTTGTGGGCATTCTTCGTCACCATGTTCATCTACCGCGACTACAAGTGGCGCGACCTGCCCAAGCTAATGCACCGGGCGGTGCGCACGGTGTCCATCGTGATGATCCTGATCGGCTTTGCCGCCAGTTTCGGTTACATCCTGACGTTGATGGAAATACCGATGAAGATCACCACAGCGTTTCTGACGCTCTCGGATAACCGCTATGTGATCCTTATGTGCATCAACGTCATGCTGCTGTTGCTCGGCACGGTGATGGACATGGCGCCTCTGATTCTGATCCTGACGCCCATTCTGCTACCGGTGATCGTCGGCATCGGTGTGGATCCCGTGCACTTCGGGATGATCATGCTGGTCAATCTCGGGATTGGCCTGATCACCCCTCCGGTGGGCGCCGTGTTGTTTGTGGGTGCTGCGGTCGGAAAGGTGACCATCGAGGCGACCGTCAAAGCACTGCTGCCGTTCTACGTTGCGCTATTTCTGGTGCTGATGGCGGTGACCTACGTACCGGCCATCTCCCTCTGGCTTCCGAGCATGGTGTTGTAATCCGCCTGCGCCCAACCTCAGGGAGGTCTGCGACAAGCGAAGCGTCAGTCGACATCAGCGACTGACACTTCGCGCGTCGTATCGAACCCTGCCACTGTTCCTCCCCTCGCCCATCGCTCGACCGCTGCGTGATCCGAAACGCCGAAGGCCGGAAACAAAATGTGACACAGCATCGTTACAGATTCGCCCCTCTTCGGACCGTCTGTTTGTCGCGATGTGTTTCAAAAATGGACGAAAAGTCCCTTTTCTGCAGCGAAATGACATAGTTTGAAATATTTATTCAAAGCAAATAGCCGGCATTTCTGCTAGCTGCTAGGCTCTCGCTTCGCTCGGCTGAAACGGTACATCTCTCAGGCAGTAGTCCGAGGTCAGACCCTTCCGACGATTACGCAGCGAGGTTATTTCCGATGCCCTATTCCACCTTCTCCGACCAACAGGTCTGCAGTCTGATCAAGGCCATCGACAGTGACGGGTACGCTGTATTGCCGGACTGGGCCAGTGCAGCGCAACTCGCGGACCTGCAGGCTCTGGTCACTCAGGCGGTGGCCGCCGCCGGCAACGATTATGTCGCCCTCTCAGGGCATCAGGCCGTAAAAGGCACGCCACTTCACGAGTGGGGCGGTTCACGGGACTTCATTGACCTCTGCCGGCGGATCACAGAAGGCGCCACCGGTGAGCGCTCCAGTGACACGACTCTCACCCAGACGCTTCGTTGCCTGACAGGCGACGGGGGTCGCAAGGAGTCGCTGATCTTCCATTATGACTCGTTTGTACTGACCACAATCATGCCGGTCTGCATGCCTGAGGGCAGCGAACGGGGCGATCTGCTGATGCTGCCCAACCGCCGCCCCCTCAGACGCAGTTATGCGCGCAACCTGCTGGACAAGCTGCTGGTAGACAACACCTGGGTTCAGCGCTACCTGAAAAAGAGGTTCGCTGACCATGGCGAGACGTTCACCCGCATCGCGATGCAACCTGGGCACCTGTATTTGTTTTGGGGCTATCGTTCGCTGCACACCAACCTGCCCGTCGCTGAAGACGCACTGCGCGCCACTGCGGTGTTTCACTACCACAACGTGCACGGCAGCAGCTCGTTGGCGAGCAGGTTGAGAAAGTCACTGGGCACCGTGAAAGGCCAGCTTGCGCAGGAGGATGTGCCGGTCTGAACCGACATCTTCGTCCGAATGCGGCCCCAAGCTAGCTCGCTCCCACAGTATTTTGTTGTAGCGAGGGGTCGGTCGAATGAAACCATTTTAGAAATATGCTTATGAAATCTGGTTGTCGTCATAAATAACCCGCATAAACTCTCCTTCTATGTTTATGAAAAAAGGTGATTAGCGGAGACTGGATTTATATCTTTATGATCTGAGCCACAACAACCTGAACAGGAGCTCAGGACATGGCGATTCAGATCAAACCCGTGGCAGGACGAATCGGTGCCGAGTTGAGCGGCATCACACTGTCCGGTGATATTTCCGAACAAGATTTCGACTTCATCCATCAAGCGTTACTGAAACACAAAGTGCTGTTCTTCCGCGAACAGTTCCTCAGCGACGAACAGCACGAACGTTTCTCCCGCCGATTCGGCGATCAGGTCCCACACCCCACCGTCCGCTCCGCAGAAAAAAGCAGCGCGATCCTGCACCTGGATGCCAAGGAAACCCGCGCCAACTCGTGGCACACCGACGTCACGTTCGTCGCCAACTACCCGAAGATTTCCATCCTGCGCGGTGTGGTAATTCCACCCTACGGCGGGGACACCGTCTGGGCTAACACCGCCTCCGCATACGCCGACCTGCCGACCCCTTTGAAAGTACTGGCCGACAGCCTGCGCGCTCTACACACCAACCTTTACGACTATGCCGCCCCGCGGGACACCGGCGACGCTGGCGTGAAACGCTACCGCGAGCAGTTCACTGCCGAGGTCTATGAGACCGAACATCCGCTGGTGCGCGTGCATCCGGAAACCGGCGAACGCAGCCTGTTGCTCGGGCACTTCGTGAAGCAGATCCAAGGTGTCAGCAGCAACGACTCCAGGCAGTTGATCCGCCTGTTCCACGACCGCATCACTCATCTGGACAACACCGTGCGCTGGCGTTGGAACGAGGGCGACGTCGTGATCTGGGACAACCGCGCCACGCAACACATCGCAATCAATGACTACGGCAATGCGGAGCGTGTCGTGCGTCGCACCACGGTGGCGGGAGACATCCCTGTCGGCGTCGACGGCCGTAGCAGCCAGGCCATCAAACCTTCACCTGAAACCCTCTCGCCAAAGACAGAAGCCGACAAGAAACACCTGGCTGCCTGATCGATCGTCATTCAACTTTTAAGGAAGAAACCGTCATGGCAAAGGCCAAGCGAACATCTGTATTCAGCAAAAAAAGCGTAGCTACCGCACTGGCGGCGCTGCTGATGATGCCCTTGGCCGAGGCCGACGTTTTGCGCATCGGCGTGGCCAGCGCAGGGGGCGGCGATCCTGTCACGTTCAGTGGCTCGTCGCTGGGCATCGTGCGCAACCAGCAACTTCTGGAGAAAGCCTTCGAGGGCACCGGCACCGAGATCCAGTGGTTCTTCTTCAAAGGCGCCGGGCCTGCGGTCAACGAAGCGCTCTCCAACCAGCAACTTGACTTCGCGTACGAAGGCGATCTGCCGCAAGTGGTCGGCCGCGCCAATGGCCTGGACACCAAGCTGCTGGCAGCCATTGGTGTTCGGTCCAACGTCTATCTGGCGGTGCCCAAAGGCTCCGACATCCAGTCAATCGAAGACCTCAGGGGCAAGAAAGTCGCGGTATTCCGCGGCACCAACGCCCACTTGGTGTCGATCAATCTGCTGGCGGATCACGGTCTGACCGAGCGCGATCTGAAGGTCATCAATCTCGACAGTGGCAGCAGCCAGGCGGCCTTGGCGTCCAAAGGCGTCGATGCTGCATTCGGCGGTCGTGAGCTGTTCAAGCTGCGCGATCAGGGGTTGATCGACATCATCTTCGACAACCCGAAAAACGAGGTCCGCTATACCCGCCAATGCGCCTTGGTCGTACGCGGCGCCTACGAAAAAGAACACCCGGACAACGTACAGAAAGTCGTCGATACGCTGGTCGACGCAGCCAGGTGGGAGTCAGAAGAAAGCAACCGTGATGCCGTGCTCAACGAATGGGCCAAGACCAACGAGCCGGTCGCATCGCTCAAGGCTGACTTCGGCCACCTGGCACTGCGCGACAGTGCGTCGCCACTGGTGGACGACTTCTTGCGCTCTCGGTATCAGGCGGTCGCCGACCAGGCCAAGGAAGAAAAGATGATTCGTCGTCCGGTCACTATCGATGGCTGGTTCGAGACCAAATACCTGGAGAACGCACTGAAGTCCAAGGGACTTGAACACTACTGGACGACATATGGCGCGGACGGCAAGCAGGCCGCCAACACGGCGACCGCGTCCTCAGTCAAATCCGTCAATAACGGAGGCTGACCCCATGGCCAGAGCCACCGCTACAGCGCTCGACAGATCGCAATCGCCTGCGAAGACCCTCGCGCCTGTCGAGCGATTGCCTAACTTCCCGGTCCGCCCCGCCCGACGGGAGTCGGTCAACGTCCGGACTCGTTCGACATGGCGAGCACGCACGCTCAACGGCGTTCTGCCCTGGTTGCTGCCGTTGGCGCTGCTCGGGCTCTGGTACGTGGGCACCGAGCGTGGCTGGCTGTCAGAACAAGTGCTTCCGCCACCGGCGTATGTGTATCAGACGCTCGTCGATCTGATCAGTACCGGCGACCTGTGGCTCAATGCCTCGGCGAGTCTGCAGCGCGTGCTGGTAGGGTTCCTGATCGGTTCGGGGCTTGGCGTGACATTGGGCCTGGTGATGGGATTGTCGAAAACCGTCGAGGACTACCTGCTGCCCACCTTTAATGCACTGGTGCAGATTCCAGTACTGGGCTGGATGCCTTTCGCGCTGCTGCTGTTTGGCATTGGCGAGCCTCTGAAGTACGTATTGATCGCCCATGCCGCTCTGGTGCCGGTCACGCTGTGCACGCTGCAGGCCTTTCATCAGGTGCCCAAGCGCTTGTTGGAAGTCGGGCGGGCGTATGGGTTCAGTCAGCGCCAGATCGTCACCGACATAGTCCTGCCTTCCGCCGTCGCACCGATCTTTACCGGACTGCGCCTGGGGTTCACCAAGGCCTGGCTGTCGCTGGTGGTGGTTGAGCTGCTGGCTTCCAGCGAAGGCCTTGGCTACCTGATCGCGTACGGGCGCCAGTTGTTTCAGCTCGACCTGGTGATGGCGGCCGTGGTCGTGGTCGGCACGGTCGGTTTATTGATTGATCGAGGCTTTGAGCTCATCGAGCGGCACCTCAACAAAGGTCGGGCGATGACGCCGGGGAGGCTCCTGTGAGTTCATTCGCCCCCACTCGAGCCCATCGCTCTACAGCCTATCGCGGTTGGATTCTTCCGGTGGCGGGCGTCGCGGTCTGGTGGTTGGCGGCGAATCAGGGTTGGAGCGATTCAGGCCTGCTGGTCTCACCGCAAAAGGTCGCGCTGACTGCCTGGGAGCAGGTGTCATCCGGGCAGTTCTGGCGTGCGATTTCGTCGAGTCTGGTACGCAACCTCAGCGGCTTTTTCATCGGCACCACGCTCGGCTTGCTGCTCGGTTGCCTGTTGGGCTTCTCAAGGCTGTTCGAGCGTCTCGTCGGGCCCAGCTTCAATACCTTCAAACAGATCTCGCTGTTCGCCTGGATTCCTCTGATCTCGGTCTGGTTTGGCCTGGGCGATGTCGCCAAGGTGGTCTTTCTGTCGCTGGCGGCACTGGTGCCAGTGGTGGTCAACACATGTGATGGGCTGCGCAACGTTCCGCCCGCGTTTCTCGAGGTGGCGAAGGTTTACGGCTTCAGTCGCTGGCAAACCATCGCCGGCGTGATGCTGCCGGCCGCCCTGCCATCGATCTTCACCGGAATCTACCTGGCGCTGGTGTATTCGTGGCTCGCCACCATTGGCGCGGAATACCTGCTCGTCTCGGGCGATGGCATCGGCAACACGCTGATCGATGGCAGCGAGCATTTCATGATGGACCTGGTGCTGTTCGGCATGGTCATCATCGGGCTGGTCGGCTGGGCGCTGAACGTTCTGGCACGACGGCTTGAGCGACGCATGCAACGACTCTACGGCATCACACCTCGCTGAATACCCTTTCTCTGCTCATTCAGGATCTTTCCCATGACGGCCAGCCAAGCGCTTCATACCCCGACCCACCAAGGCAACGGTCTGCGCCTTGAGAACATCAGTAAACGGTTTTCCGCTGCCACCACCGACACTCAACTGCACGTGCTGGACAACGTTCAACTGGACATCGCCCCCGGCGAATTCATCACCATCGTCGGCGCCAGCGGTTGCGGCAAGTCCACGCTGCTGCGGCTGATTCTGGGCCTGGATGAAGCCTTCGACGGGCGCATCCTGCTGGACGAGAAGCCGATTAAAGGCACAGGGCTTGAACGCGGCATCGTGTTCCAGGATCACCGGTTGTTTCCCTGGCTCACCGTGGAGCAAAACGTCGCCGTGGGCCTGAAAAACGCGCCGCTGACGCCCGCACAGAAACGCGACACGGTACGCGAGCATATTCACCTGGTCGGGCTGCAGGACTTCACCGAGTCTTACCCGCACCAGATCTCAGGCGGCATGGCTCAGCGGGTGGCGATTGCCCGCGGCCTGGTGAATCGGCCCAGCGTGTTGCTGCTGGACGAACCCTTCGGCGCGCTGGATGCACTGACCCGAACGCGCTTGCAGCGGGAACTGCAACACATCTGGCAGCTGGAGAAAATCACCATGGTCCACGTCACCCACGACGTCGACGAGGCGGTTTACCTCGGCGATCGCGTGGTGGTAATGCAGCCGCATCCTGGCCGCATTCGGCGCATCGTCGACATCGACCTGCCCCGCCCGCGCAACCGCAGCGATGCTCGATTCATTGCCCTGCGCGATGACGTGTTGAGTGATTTTGCAGAGTTGTCCTAGGGCAGCAGACACCTTTCACTCCCACAGACTCTGCATCCATCGGCAATATCGCCCTTCACCCCACCTCGTGCAACGACACCTGATTGCGCCCATTCTTCTTGGACGCATACAACGCTTGGTCCGCCCACTCGATCAAGGTTTTGTGCTCGCTCAACGGCGCGTTCAGGTCAGCAACGCCCAGACTGATGGTGCAGCGGATGATCTCACCTTCGTGCATGATTTCCTGAGCCTCGATCGCCACGCGCAGCCGCTCGGCGAACATGCCGGCGCCGTACTTATCGGTGTCTGGTAACAGCACCGCATACTCTTCGCCGCCATAGCGGCCGGCAATATCCGAATCGCGAATGTGCTCGCGAATCACGTCGGCGACCCGTTGAATCACTTTGTCGCCGCACTGGTGGCCGTAGCTGTCGTTGACGCGCTTGAAGTGATCGATGTCGAACATCACCAGCGCGGCCAAGGTGCCATAGCGAACATGCCGGGCGTACTCCAGGCGCAGAGCCTCTTCCCAGTGCCCCCGGTTATAGAGGCCCGTCAGCCGATCCGTGCTGGACAGCTTTTGCAGCTCGCGGTTGGCCGCCTGCAACTGCAAACGGTTAGCGGCGACGTCCGTCACGTCGTAGATCACCAAACACACATGAGTGACGTCGCCACTGGTCGCGCGTAGCGGGAACATGGTGGTGTTCTGGTACATGAAATCTTCTTGCCCGGTGATCGGCTGGTAGCTCTTGAAACGTACCAGATACGGACGCTGTTCCCAGATGGTGAAGGCCGGCGTGCCGAGGGTGATCACGCTGTCGATCTTTTTTTTCAGCCAGTCCTGGTTGACCTCGGGGAACAGGTCGAAAAACGAGCGATTGGCCGCATCGTAAGGCAACACGCCGGAGCGGTTCTCCATAAACGTGTTCCACACCTGAACCTGGTATTCCTGATCCAGCACCACCACGCCGACGTCGATGCTCTGGGTAATGGTCAGCAGCCAATGCAGCTCTTTGATGTCGATACGATCGTTCATGAATCAGCTCATCAGGTAAGCAAGTTTGCGCGACAGCCGCTCTACCGAGTCCTCGGTGAACAACATCAACAGGTCGAAATGAATGTTGTGGCCCTCCAGGCTATAACTGATTTCCACGGCGAGGGTTTTCTTCCAGCGTTGCTGGTTGATCCGGATCAGTTCTTCGATCCCACTGTGCGCGCCAAGCACTTGTGGATGCCCTTGCGAGAAGGCGATATCGAGCTGCTCGGCAATTCCACTCAAACAGGCGCCAATCAGGATCGATGACAGGTCCAGCAGCATTTCCATCTCGGAATAATCGCAGTCCCGGATTCGCATCAGATGAGCCATGTCAGCGATTTCGGAATCATGGAACAACAGCAACGCCTCGCCCGCGATGCCTCCGCCGATGTACCCCTGACAAACAGCCGTTAGACGGTCGCTGCCTTGGGCGTCGGCCAACGCCATGTGCAGCTCGCCGACTTCCAGCATGTTGACGTTAGGGACAGGCAACTGGACGAAAACACCCAGCACACGTGCCAGCAACGCAGCCGCACGGCCCATGGCAACGTTGACGGTCTCACGGAACGCATCCTGAAAGCTGATGGCGGTGCTTTCGACCCTGGGCGCCAAAGCGACCGGTTGAGAAGGCGCGCCCAACAGGCCGAGCCGCTGCAGCGTCAGTTGCAGCTCAAGGGGATCCGCCGGTTTCTTGAGAAACGCCAATGCGCCCAGCTCGAGCGTGCGGCGCACTGCCTCCTCCTGAACGTCGCCAGACACCACGATCACCTTGGCCTGCATGTTTTCCGCGCGCATGGCCGCCAACGCCTGATACCCGTCCATGTCCGGCATGGTCAGGTCGAGCAGCACCACCTGGCCCAAACCCTGGCGAATGGCCTCCAACCCCTCGTGTCCATTGGTCGCTGTCGTGACCGACACCCCCCAATCGGAAGGCAGCGCTCTTATCAACTGTTTGCGCGCCATATTGGAGTCGTCGCAAATCAGTAAGGGAATCATGGGCATTGCTCTCAATCTCACGGCAAAAGAGTTTCAGGCATCGCCCGGAATATCTGCACAGTTAGTTGTCTTGCAACTCAGAAGGAAAGTGGTCGAATCTTCACTCATTAAGTGCTGGGCTGCGTGTATGCAATATCCATGCTAAAGACTATTCAGTGGTCACCCGACCACTTTGTTGTACGCCAAACGGTTGTTTTATGACGTCAATATTCCAGCCCTTCTCAAAGTTGGGCAATCGCACAGGCCACATCGGCCATATCCCGTACTGCAAAGTTTGTTCTTTTCGATACTCAAGTATTAGTCGGCTGTACCCAGGTACTAAACGACTGTATTGACGTAGGAGTGAGCCTGCTCGCGATCTGCTTTATTGTTTCTGTCACCGCGATGATTCAGATCAATGCCCACATCGGATGCGAGGACAGATCGTCATGAATAGCCATAAAAGAGTGCAGAACAATCGCCCTTACGCCCTCGCTCCGAGCCAATACAGTACTCTCGCCGAACCCGGGTTGTCCGAGCGCATCGCGTTGACTGAATTGCTGCACGGGTACAGAACGACCACTCTGGAGCTGCGGCACTATGTGCGTAGCCTGGAGACGCGGCTGCGCAACGTCAGCTTCGTTGATGTACGCCAGTTGTTTCACAGGATCGGCGACGCGTCCGAGCACTGCGCATCTTTTCTGAGCGAGCGTATCCAAGACCTTGGCGGACCTTCCCGGCACACTGTCCTGAACGAACCAGGCGTTGCATTGGAGGACAGCGCGGACATGCTCAGTTTCGCCGGCTGTATCCATCAGATCGGCATCCGCACCAACACATTGGCAACGTTTGCTTCTCAAGCAAAAAGCTTCATGGACCAGGCCGTCATTAATGGCGATTACAACAGCCTGCATGTCATGACCGATTGCGTTTACCAAATAAGCCAGTTGATTGCGCTCATTCAAATTCATTTGCCGACAGAGCCTTCAATGCCGGTAACCACGTCCTCCCCGTCTTTAGTGCGCCATTCGATATAGCGGCAGCCGCCCTCAGATTTCGGTACACAGTCTTGCCACTGTATGGCGCGATATTCCCACGCGCGCGTAGGTGCGCGCTCAAAAATAAGCGTGAGGTAACACCCTGAAAGTTCGACGCTTTTTTTTAAAAAAAGGGCGGACACTCTCATGCGGCATCCACCTGCTATTGAATAGAATTAACCTGTTGGCAACACCCCATTAAACGAACGTCGACTCCAGACAATCGATCAGGCTTTGCGCCTGGAAGGGTTTGCTCAAGAAGCATATTGCGCTCCCCGTCATCGCGCGCTTGCGCACGGAGTCTTCGGGAAATGCGGTGATGAAGATGGTGGGGATTTGAATACCCTTTGCGGTCAGATGCTCATGCAACTCGACGCCACTCATGGTGGGCATCTGCACATCGGTGATCAGGCAATCGGCGCTGCCGAATTCAGCAGACTCCAGAAAGTCCTCGGCCGACGGGAACACACAGACAAGAAAGCCCAGGGACCGAACGAGACTGTCGATGCTGGCGCGGACGGCGGTGTCATCATCGACCACGGCGATCATTGGGGGGCTGGACAAACGAGATACCTTTAATAGCAGACTTAACGCAATGCGCAACGTTGCACATCACAACAGCTCACACGTTACCGACCCAGCCGCAGCGCGAGAAGTATACAGGTGTATGACCGCGACGGACGGGCAGTTTCCTGACCACTTCGACAATATTCAAACTCCCCATCCTGCTGTCTAAGCCCACTGTTGAGCGGCAAACGAGGCGGCTGTGCGACCTTCCATGTAGACCGCAAAGTCGCTTGGCGAAAGGGCTTTGGCGTAGTAGTACCCTTGGGCTTCATCACAACCGCGGACGACCAGGGCATCGAGCAGGTTGAAGCTCTCAACGCCTTCGGCAATCACTTTCATGTCGAAGCTGTGCCCCAGCGTGATGACCGCCTGCACGATGGCCGCGTCCTGAGGATTACTCAACATCCCCCGCACGAAGGACTGATCAATCTTCAGCTTGTCGACGGCGAAGCGTTTCAAATACGCCATGCTCGAATAGCCGGTGCCGAAATCGTCGATGGACATGCTGACACCCAAGGCCTTGAGCCCTTGGATCGTCTCAAGGACACCATCGGAATCCTCGATCAGGATCGACTCCGTCAATTCCAGCTCCAACAGATGAGGTTTGAGCCCGCTCTCGTGAAGCGCCCTCCTGACCTCACTCACAAGGTCCCCCTGACGAAACTGCACCGCCGAACAATTCATCGCAACGCTCAGCTCACCGAACCCCGCCGTCTGCCACGCCACGGCTTGATGACAGACCTTGCTCAGCAGCCAGCGACTGATCGGAAGAATCAGCCCGCTGGATTCGGCGACCGGAATAAACTCGCCGGGCGCAATAGAACCCAGGCCCGGGTGCGGCCACCGCAGCAACGCCTCAGCGCCAATGACGGCGCCGGAGCCCAGATCGATTTGTGGCTGATAGAAAACCTGCAACTCGTTCTGCTCGAACGCCTGGCGTAACTCGGTCTGAACGTACAAAAACCGCAACTCACGCTCGCCCATAGCGGCTTCATAGAACACCCAGGTATTGCGTCCGTTGCGCTTGGCCTGTGTCAGTGCGGTGTCCGCTGCCTTGAGCAGGGAGCCAAAATCGTGGCCGTGATCGGGATGGACAGCAATACCGGCCGACGCACCGATCGACAACGTGTACCCAGCCTGTTCGAGTGGCTGCTGCATGACCCGCAGGATGTGCTCGACCCGTTGCGCCAATCGCACGTGATCGTCGTCATCGACAAGCACCAGAAACTCATCGCCACTGAGCCGTGCGACCGTATCCACCAGAGGTTTCAAGGCCGCCAGACGCTGTGCCAGACGTTGAAGGATCGTATCGCCTGCGACATGCCCCAAGGAGTCGTTGATGGTCTTGAAGTTATCCACGTCGAAATACAAAAGCGTGAGGCGTTGACCCCGACCACACTGGTTGATCGCCTGGTTGACACGCTCAAGTAGATAACGTCGGTTGGGCAGGCCTGTCAGTTCGTCGTGAAATGCGCTGTCACGTAACTCGTCCAGGATCTGCTGACGCCGAATCCGGTTAGCCTGCAGGCGCAGCGTCAGACCAATAATCAGAAGGTAAAGCACACTGCACACCACCGATGATGCGATCACTGTGTATTTCCAGCTCAGGAGATAATCCTCTGACGCCAGACCGATCACCAACACAAGTGGGAAATCTCCGACTTTTTTGAAGCCGTACAGCCGTTTGACGCCGTCGACTCGAGAACGGGTAATCAGCGTCCCTTCTTGAATGCCTTCGCTCAAGCGCCGATCAATTGCATCGGGCTGATAGGAGTCCACCTGATTATCGGCCATGGGTACGCGCAATACGACTTGGGGGCTTTCGGTACGGCGCAGGGTGATGACACCATGCGCTCCCACATCCACCTGCCTGAATATGTCCTCAAGCTTTTTCAGCGACTGGCCGGTTGCGATACCGTGCAGCGCAGCGTGGGTGTCACGAAAGCTGCTACTCAGACGCGCTTCCAGTACGAGGCTCAGATTGCTGACATCCGAGCGGGCCTGACGCTGGGCCTGCTGATACAGCAAACCCAGCAGTACGCCCAGCAAAGCGATGATGGCCAGCGCCATGCCGAGCCATAGCCATACCTGAAGCTTGACCACCGGAGCAGCGGCGACCTCTGGCCCCGTGTCAGGCGTCAGCAGGCACGTGATGCGATCGCCGCCATCGTTCAATGCTTGCTCAGTCATGTCGCCTCACCATGCGAACCGCGCGACCATGCCGTTGAGATTAACCGCCAGACGCGACAAATCGGTGCTGGCCGAGCGGGTCTGACTGGCACCGGCCGCGGACTGCGTCGACAGATCGCGAATCATAACCAGGCTGCGGTCGACTTCACGGGCAACCTGAGCCTGCTGCTCGGTTGCACTGGCGATCAACAGGTTGCGTTCGTTGATCTTCGAGATAGCCAAGGTAATCTGCGTCAACGCGGTGCCTGCCAAGCGAGCGCGCTCGAGGGTGCGGCCTGCTTTATCGGCGCTGCTTTGCAATGCGGCAACCGTGGCACCGGTCCCTGACTGAATGCTTTCAATCATCGTGGCGATTTCCAGCGTCGACGCCTGGGTACGTTTGGCAAGCGAGCGAACCTCGTCCGCGACGACCGCAAAGCCGCGTCCGGCATCACCCGCCCGAGCGGCCTCAATGGCCGCATTGAGCGCCAGCAGATTGGTCTGATCGGAAATACTGTGAATCACGCTCAACACCGTGCTGATGTCGTCGGCAAAGCGCGATAAATGATCAGCCTGCTGAGCGGCCTGCACCACCTCCTGAACCAATCCCTGAATCAATACGATCGTTTCGCTGACCTGTTCCTGCCCCCGCTGCGATTCGTGATCGGAGGCCTGGGACAATTGGGAGGTGCTCACCGCATTGCTGGCGACTTCGTCTACCGCAGAGCTCATCTGCGTCACAGCCTCGGCGGCGTGTTCGATTTGCTCACATTGATGCTGCAACCCCTGGGTGCTGTCTCCCATGACCACACTCATTTCCTCGGCGGCGGCCGCCAATTGTTTTGCCGAGTCACCGATGCCTTCGATCGTCGAGCGCAGGCTTGTCTGCATATCGCGCATGGCTTCAAGCAACGCAGCGGGCTCGTCTGAGCCCTGATCGTCAATGACGCCACCCAGTTCGCCCCGAGCAATGGTTTGCGCGACAGACAACGCCTGACGAACAGGACCGACAATACTGCGAGTCAGCAACCAGGCGAGCACAACGGTGACAACGACAGACAGCGTCAGCACCAACCCGATAATCAACTGCATCCGGGAATACAGCGCATGGGTTTCCTGAGCGGCAGCACCTGCACCGGCTTCATTGAGTGCGGACAATTGATCCATGGACCGTGTCAGGTCTGTGCCGACACTGGCAAGCGTGGCATTCAAACCTTCCATCTCCTTGTTATCGGAAAGGCCGTTGCGGATCAGGGAAATCACGTTATCCAGCGTTGGCATATACCGGTCGAGTGAGACTTTTAGCGAGTCCAGCAGCGCCACTTCCTCGGGACCGCCCTGTCGATTTCGATACTCCGCCAGATACCGCTCCAGATCCCCCCGGGCGCGCTTGATCAATGCCTCACTTTTCTCGCGCACCTGCGGATCGCTGGAAGCGCGCAGGCGCTGCCCTTCCAGGCGGATGGTGTGAATACTCAGTGAAAGCTTCTGCACTGAAACGATCCCCGGCATCCAGACATCGTTGATCCGGTTGGTTGCCCGGTCCAGCGTTGCCGTCTGCGTCAGGCTGAACAAGCCGACGAACAAGACGATCAGTGTGATGAGTCCAAACCCTATCGCCGCACGGGTTCCAATGCTGACCGCCCTAAGAAGCATGTTGTTATTCCCCTTACGCACAGCCCTGCTGCCGGCCGCGCGACGAACTGATGGAGCCTGAGCAGAATTGGCTCTCAGGATCGAAAGGGGAAAACTAACACCGGCAGGAAGTGATGCCGATTAGCCATCAGGTTGCTGCCGTCATACTTGAGTATGAGCGACATAGGATCGAACCGGGCATGGGGGCTCTAGCCCAGCCGGCCCCTGAGCCTTTCAACGTTCAGACCGCCGTGAGGGCCTGAGACATTTTCACGAGATCGGCAAAGGTCCGCGCCTGCATCTTCTTCATCGCGTGGCCTCGATGAATTTTTACCGTGATCTCGCTCAGGCCCATTTCAGAAGCGATCTGCTTGTTCATCAGACCTGTCACCGCGAAAGCCATCACTTCCTGTTCACGAGCAGTGAGTGTTTGATAGCGAGCAAGCAGCTCAGCGGCCGCCTTGCCAGTCTCGCGCCGCTTGCCATCGGCCTGCAGCGCGAGCGTTACGGCGTCGAGCAGGTCCTGTTCGCGAAAGGGTTTGACCAGAAAATCCAGTGCCCCTGCCTTCATCGCCTTGACCGACATCGCGATATCACCATGACCGCTGACGAACACAATAGGCATCGACACCTTCATCTCGGCCAGGCGCACTTGAAAGTCCAGGCCGCTCTCGCCTTGCAGACGCACATCCAGAATCAGGCAGGCGGGAACGTCCTCGAACGGGTGCTGCAAGAAGTCCGCACCGGAGGCGTACGTGTGAACGCGCATCCCGACAGAACGAAGCAGGCTGTCCAGCCCGGTACGAATGGACGGGTCGTCGTCGACCACAAAGACAACGGGACTCTGATCAACAACGGTCGTCACGATACGTGCTCACAAGCGGGTAGAGAGAAGTTCAGTGCTGCGCCATGACCCAGGTCGCTCTCAGCCCATATGCGGCCGCCATGAGCATCAATGATCGAACGGCAAATCGACAGGCCCATGCCCATCCCCTCTGGTTTGGTGGTAAAAAATGGATTGAACAGGCTGGGCAGGTTCTGCGTTGAAATGCCTGGCCCATTGTCTTGCACGCGCAACGTCACGTACCCATTGGGTGCCGCGGTCAACGACACCAGGAGCGCCCGCTCCTTACCGTGCATTCCTGACATGGCTTGCATGGCGTTCATCAGCAGATTGATGATCACCTGCTGCAGTTGCACTTTGTCGCCCCTGACCCACATCGGCTCGCTGACAGGCGTGAAATCGAAATTGACCCGATGCCGCAGCACTTCCCTGCGCACCAGCGCTATCGACTCCAGCAACACGTCCTGCAGGTCGATCCGGATGTGTTTGGGATCAGTCTTGCGCGACAACGCACGGATGCGTCGAATGACCTCACTGGCGCGATGGGCTTCGCTCTTGATACGTTCGATTGCGCTGCGCACTTCGCCCAGGTCAGGAACATTACGATTCAACCAGCGCAGGCCAGCCTCGGCGTTGGTGGTGACGGCTGACAACGGCTGATTGACCTCATGGGCGATCGAAGCGGCCATTTCTCCCAACGTCGTGACGCGGGTGACATGAGCGAGTTGACTCTGGGAGCGATGCAGCGCCTCTTCGGCGTTCTTGGACGCAGTAACATCCATCAGCGCGCCGATGTATTCGCAGCCGCCCGACGCGTCGTGAACCTGCTTTGCGAGCATGCGCACGCACTTGCAGGAACCATCCGTCATGAGCAACCGGAATTCGGCCTCCATGTTCGCGTGGCGCGCATAGGCCTGCTCAATAAGGGATTTCAGATCGTCAGTGTCTTCGGGATGCGTGCGACCGATCATATATTCCAGTGTTGGCTGCAGTTGTTCATCGAACTGGAAAATGCGCCTCGCCTCATCAGACCAGTACATTTCTGCGCTGGGCATTTTCAACCCAATGCTGCCGGTCTGGCTTAACCGTTGAGCGCCGGCCAGGAACGCCTCGCTGCGATGAAGCAGATGCACTTGCTCTACCAAAGCGTCACGTGCTGCCTTGTTCTTCAACGCCAGGAAAGCCGTGATCGCAATGGCGCTCAGGCTGACCAGACACCGGGCGAAAGGTGGGACAAGCCATTGCGGCCCGTGGGAAAACAGGAATGCGGCAAACGTCAACACGCCACAGGCCACTGACACGAGCGCAACTCCTCGGCGGGAGAACAGATCTCCGGACATGAGAATGACCGCGACGTACAGCACGGCAATTGCGATATCGAGCGAGCTGAGCCAGTCGATCAGGAAAATGATCAACGCGAGGATCACTGCGCCGAGTCTTAGTAACCAGACACTGGGCGAAACCTCAGTCTTGGTCGTCGCCGCAAGTGCGGCATGGACAGTATTCATTGCGACCGTTTTGCCTTGTTTTGTAATCATTGGGATGGCAGCGCAAAGTAACGTTTCGCGAAGGTTTAATGTCCGCGATGGCCTGGGCCGTCAGACAACGGAGGCGAGGCCAGAATAGTCGTTTTTATAGGGAATGCTTGCTGTTAAGACAAACGTATCGACTGGGACACAAATATACGCAGGATTTGTATGAGGAGACAGGCTAGGGCCCGAATTGGCGAGAAATCTAGAGCGGATGTGCTCTAGTGATGTGCTGGCTTAATTAGACGAACCCTGAATAGAACAAGCCCCGACGCGAGCGTCAGGGCTTGTAATGGCCACATCCCTATGGCCTTCGCATGAACCTTCAATCGACCAACCAACGACCTCCCTGGCCGTCAATCGTCCGTTCTACCGGTTCTAGGAAATCGGTTTACTCAGCTTTCAGGCCGTCAGCCGACACAGCCTTGACGCCTTTGATTTTCTTGGTTATAGCAACAGCGGTGGTTTTCTGCGCCTCAGTGATCGCTACAGTCGACGACAGGGAAACCACGCCTTTGTTGGTTTCAACCTTGATGTCGGAGCCAGGAATGCCTTTCTCAGTCAGCAGGTCGGATTTGACCTTGGTGGTGATCCAGGTATCGGAAGTGGCTTCTTTGGTTTTTGCGACTTCACCCGCAGCGACCACCATCGGAGCTTGAGTAGAGGTCTGGGCCATGGCTACGTTTGCCATGGTCAGAGTCAGAGCAGTGGCGGTAGCGGCAGCAATAGCGAACTTCTTCATACGAGTAACTCCTGTTTTTCTCAGAATCTGCGCCAACCTCGTTGGTCGCAGGGTTACCGTATACATCGCAAGCGCTGTGCCAAACCCGCCGATCGTTATTTATCCTTTCATATCAAGCAGTTACGATTTTATGGATCCCGCTTGATCGTGCAGATTGCCCGTTTACGAAAAGTTCCGCTTGCAAGATGCATGTTCGGGGCAGACGACCGGCTGTGATTTTTGCGGTAACCCATTAATTGCATTCAAAAAAAAAGAGCCCCTAAGGGCTCTTTTTTCATACAGCGTTGACGACCTGGGATTAAACGCCCGACGCCTTCGCAGCAGCAACGTCTTTGATCGACAGCTTGATACGGCCGCGGTTGTCCACGTCCAGGACCAGCACTTCGACTTCCTGACCTTCTTTCAACACGTCGGTCACCTTCTCAACGCGAGCATCGCTCAGCATGGAGATGTGAACCAGACCGTCCTTGCCAGGCAGGATGTTGACGAATGCGCCGAAGTCGACAATGCGTTCAACCTTACCGACGTAGATCTTGCCGATTTCGGCCTCTGCGGTGATACCCAGAACGCGCTGACGTGCTGCTTCAGCCGCTTCTTTGGTTTCGCCGAAGATCTTGATCGAACCGTCGTCTTCGATGTCGATAGACGCTTTGGTTTCTTCGCAGATGGCACGAATGGTCGCGCCGCCTTTGCCGATAACGTCACGGATCTTGTCGGTGTCGATCTTCATCGCGATCATGGTCGGCGCGTTTTCCGACAGCTCGGTGCGCGACTGACCAATGATCGTGTTCATCTGACCGAGGATGTTCAGGCGAGCTTCCAGGGCTTGGCCCAGGGCGATCTCCATGATTTCTTCGGTGATGCCTTTGATCTTGATGTCCATCTGCAGCGCGGTGACGCCATTGGCGGTACCGGCTACTTTGAAGTCCATGTCGCCGAGGTGGTCTTCGTCACCCAGGATGTCGGTCAGAACAGCGAATTTCTCGCCTTCCTTAACCAGACCCATGGCGATACCGGCAACCGGGGCTTTCATTGGAACGCCCGCATCCATCAAGGCCAGGGAAGCGCCGCAGACCGAAGCCATGGAGCTGGAACCGTTGGATTCGGTGATTTCCGACACCACGCGAATGGTGTACGGGAACGCGTCAGCCGGTGGCAGCATCGCTTGAACCGAACGACGGGCCAGACGCCCGTGACCGATTTCGCGACGACCTGCGCCACCCATGCGACCACACTCGCCCACCGAGAACGGAGGGAAGTTGTAGTGCAGCATGAACGGGTCTTTTTTCTCGCCTTCCAGGGTGTCCAGCAG
>Ga0308163_10001396_pt1 | contig 26777 bp, 23 predicted proteins | sample PhyTR1_FD_201037 | JGI IMG/M metagenome (GOLD analysis project Ga0308163, IMG submission 201037) | Phyllosphere microbial communities from UC Gill Tract Community Farm, Albany, California, United States - DLSLT.R1 | ecosystem: Host-associated > Plants > Phyllosphere > Unclassified | place: USA... | reverse complement strand
TCAATGTTCGCGTCGCGTATGCGGCGACCGTCCTCTTTGCCGCTGCGCACGATCCTGACCAGTTCTGCTAATTCGCCGCCGTAAGGTTGAAGCGAAGAGGGGGGAAGCTGCCGACCGCCTTCGTAACCGTAGATTGGCTTGTTATCCTGATCGAGTATCCAGACGGCATCGTGTCCGTTCACCTTGCTGAGATATTGACCGATTTCATTGTTAAACCAGTCAACATCCATAACCGATGTCGTGGTCTTCTCGGCCGCGACGTCCCAAAATGCGATACTCTGAATTTCGTTTAAGGCTTCCACCACGTCTTGGCTGACAGCATTGTCAATTAGCTGCCTTTGCGTGTTCAGTGCATCGGAATTCATTGAGAGTCCGGCAAGCAAGATCGCAAGGATCCCGGCGAGAGCCAGGCATAACACGACGCTTGCAACGGTTGCAGTGGGCTTCACATGACGGGGCATACTTATCGTTGGAGGAACGTATGTCATACCCGATCGGCCTTCTTGTCCGCCTCCACTAGAAATCATAGGCCAATAGTGTTTCAACACCGTTTGAGCCTATGGTTAGCATATGCTTTACAGGCGGTTAAGAGGCATGTGTGGTCTGAACCGCGGGCCCGAGCCAATCAAGTGGCTGACCGATAACGGCAGCTGCTACACAGCTCGCATCACGCGTGCGTTCGCGGTTGCTGACAACGCCGATCTACGAGATGCAGAAGCGCGTGGCAGTGTTAGCAGGGCGTTCAGCAAAGTGGACTATGGCGGCGGCATGCCCATCACCGATTCAGACAATCGCGCCGAACTGATCGAAACCATCCATCAGCCTTGGAAGGCAACGCTAGGTGAATGCCTGCGACGCTGGAACGGACTCGATCCACTTAGGCGTACGCAAAGCTATCTGGTGATTGAGGAGAACAGCGGTAATAGGCTGACGCTGAATGCAGCTATGATCGCTATCATGGCTGAACGCCTGGTGGCTTGACGCCTATCGGGGGTCGCTCAGCGAGATTTGGCTCTCGCCGCACGATCGTTATCGGGAACCTTCACTATTTCGCGCGCGACCGTGCCGGATCCACTCCGCTTGGCAGCGCGCGGTGCCGAGGACACGATCGCCGGCATCCGCGCGCGGCTCATCGCGACTTACTCAGCCAATAGATGATGCGTGCGTTGATAAACCCCGGTTGCTCAATATGCAGCAGGAGGATTGCAGCTGCAGGTGTTATATTTGCTGTCAGAAGCCGGCACGCTAGCGGCTCAAACGCCTATTAGGCGACGCAAAACGCACGATAGTCGCCAGCCGGGGTTGGCGACGGCGTTTTTCGACGATCGAGACGGTACAATCGGAAATCACCTGTTTGTCGAGCATCCGAGAAAGCGACAGCGTTTTCCGCCACCTATTATGCCAAGCGATTGATAATCGGACAATCCGGCCGATCATCACCGTGACACGCTTGAGCAAGATGGATCAGCGATCGTTGCATAATTTCCAGAGCGCGGGCTTTACGACCCAGCTCGGCAGCGCGAGACTCGGCCAGCGCCTTCACTTCTGCGCTCGATCGCCCCTGATCGGACCACAGCCCGAGCAGCGTACGGATTTCCTCGATCGGAAAGCCCAGGTCGCGGGCATTGGCGATGAAGCGAAGGCGATGAACGTCGCTATCGGTATAGTCCCGGTAGGTGCCGCGTCGAACTGGCGCGGGCACTAGGCCAATCTTCTCGTAATGGCGGATCATCCGCTGCGAGACGCCGCTGGCACCCGATGCCGTTCCGATGTTCATAGCTTCACCGTGTTCAGCCGCAGTGCGTTGAGGACCACGGTAAAGGACGAGAGCGCCATCGCTGCGCCGGCAAGCATCGGCGAGAGCAGAATGCCCGCCACGGGGTAGAGCACTCCGGCCGCGACCGGCACGCCGATACCGTTGAACAGGAAGGAGAAGAACAGATTCTGCCGGATATTTCGCATGGTCGCCTGCGCGAGCTTGCGCGCTCGCACGATCGCCGAAAGATCGCCGCGCGTGAGCGTCATCCCGGCGCTTTCGATCGCCACGTCCGTTCCCGTGCCCATCGCCAGGCCTACGTCCGCAGCTGCCAGCGCTGGAGCGTCGTTGATGCCATCACCGGCCATCGCAACTTTGGCACCGGACGCTTTCAGCTCGCCGATGATACTCGCCTTATCTTCAGGGAGCAGACCGGCGCGCACGTCGTCGAGCCCGCCAACCGCGCGAGCGACCGCATCGGCGGTCGTTTGGTTGTCACCAGTCAGCATGATGACGCGGAGCCCTTGTTGGCGAAGCGCGGCGATTGCCTCACTGGCATTGGCGCGAACCGGATCGGCGACCGCGAGCAGGCCGGCAAGAGCGCCATCGATCGCCACTAGAATGACGCCTGCACCGTCGCCGCGATGACGATTGGCGGCTTCATCGACCGGCTTAGGATCAACGCCGACCCGGTTCATTTGCGCGGCGTTCCCGATCACGACCGACCGACCGTCCACCGTGGCGCTGACACCCAGACCAGTTTGCGAGACGAAATCGGCGACCGTCCCGAGCTGCAATTCGCGTTCTTTAGCGGCGACGACGATCGCGTGGGCGAGAGGGTGTTCGGATTGCCCTTCAACTGCAGCGGCAAGGGCAAGCAGGTCGTCTTCATCGACGGCACCGACCGTCTCGACCGCGATCAGCGACGGTTTGCCTTCCGTGAGCGTGCCCGTCTTGTCGATGACCAGCGTATCGACCTTTTCGAGGCTCTGTAGCGCTTCGGCATTTTTGACCAGAACGCCAGCCTGGGCCCCGCGGCCCGTCCCAACCATGATCGACATGGGAGTAGCGAGACCGAGCGCACAGGGACAGGCGATGACCAGCACCGCAATGGCGTTGAGCAACGCGTGACCCATCCGCGGCTCCGGCCCGACCAACGACCACACCATGAAGGTCGCGATAGAAACGAGAACGACCAGAGGTACGAACCAACCCGATACCCGATCGGCGACCGCCTGGATTGGAGCACGGCTGCGCTGCGCATCGGCGACCATGCGGACGATGCGGGCGAGCATCGTATCCGAGCCGACAGCGCGGGCTTCCACGACCAAGCTTCCTGTGCCGTTGACTGTGCCCCCGGTGACGGTCGCCTCGACTTCCTTGAGGACTGGTGCGGGTTCGCCGGTGAGCATGGATTCATCGACCGAGGAACGGCCCTCGATCACCACGCCGTCAACGGGGATCGCATCCCCAGGGCGAACCCGCAGCCGATCGCCGGTTGCCACATCAGCAAGGCTGACTTCCTCTTCTGAGCCGTCCGACCGGACCCGACGCGCAGTCTTGGGGGCAAGATCCATGAGGGCACGTATCGCGCGTCCCGTTGCCGCCCTTGCGCGCAGTTCGAGAACTTGTCCGAGCAGCACCAGCGCCACCACGACGCCAGCGGCTTCGTAGTAAACCGGGACTACGCCCCCGTGCATTCGGAACGTCGGGGGGAAGATGCCCGGCGCAACCGTCGCGACTAAGCTGTAAAGGAAGGCAGCACCGACCCCGATCAAGATCAGCGTGAACATATTGAGATGGCGAGTGCGAAGCGATATCCACCCCCGCTGAAAAAACGGCAAGCCCGCCCACAACACAATCGGTGCGGTGAGCGCGAGCTGTATCCAAGGCGAAGCGGTAGAGCTGGCAACATGGACGCCGAGCATTTCGGCAACCATCGAGATCGCCAGCAGCGGCACGGCGAGCACGCCCGCTACCCATAGCCGGCGCGTGAAATCGACCAGCTCAGGATTAGGCTCATCGTCGAGCGACGGCTCTTCCGGTTCGAGTGCCATACCGCAAATCGGGCACGTTCCCGGTCCCTCCTGACGAATTTGCGGGTGCATCGGGCACGTCCAGATCGCCCCTGGTGTTGCCTTGGCTTCCGGTTTTGGCTTGTCGCCAAGATAGGCGTCAGGTTTGGCGACAAACTTGGTCCGGCATCCGGCGCTGCAAAAATGATAGGATTGGCCGGCGTGCTCGGCGTGATGCGCCGTTTTCGCCGAATCGATCGTCATTCCGCACACGGGGTCCGTGACTGTCGCCGCGCCGTCAGCGGCCTTATCGCCGGCGCAGCACGTAGCTGATCCGGCGGTTTGTTCTGCCGTCACTGGCGTGCCCGAGCAGCAGGTCGAGGGCGTAACAGCCGCCTCAACCGCTGGCTTTGCCGAGCAGCCGCAACGCCCGGCATGGGACTGGAAATGAGGGTCGTTCATGACGTGAAACTCCTTCGACCCAAGGGTATGTAGGGTCTAACACCATGTCAGGGTCAAGGCCCGTTGCCGGCTATTCGCGATACCGTCCGAAAACACCTCTTTCCCGACAGGGCGGCTCCGGATCGCTACAAGCTTTATGCGGGGGTAGTGACGCCAGCTTGGACGGATCGTCTATTGGCTCTTCGCTGACTTGCGTCTGGTGGCTGGGGGGGCAGTCCCGCAACTTAGGTACGACTGCGTAGTTTCCGAGGCTGATCCGAACGGCGGCAAACGTCTAACTTAACGTCTCCTTGCAGCATGCGCCCAGCGTTCGGCAGAATGCTCTGCTCGGACATTCCGCGCAGCGCCGCTGCGCAGAAGATCGGGTCTTACGATGAGCATACAGGAACAGGTCGTCGCCCGCGATGGGAGGCACGCGGTGATTGTCTGCCATCCCGACCCTGACAGCTTCAACCATGCGATCGCTGCCCGCTACTGCGACGAAGTACGCGCGGCCGGGCAGACCGTTGTCGTGCGCGACCTCTATGCCATGCACTTCGATCCCATCCTGAAGGCGGACGAGCGACCGACGCTCGCCGATCCGGTCCGATCACACGATGTGATGACCGAGCACGAGATCCTGTTGGGGTGCGACGTATTCGTCCTGATCTATCCGATCTGGTTCGGGTCAGCGCCTGCCATGATGAAGGGTTATGTCGAACGGGTGTTCGGCGCCGGCGTATCGCCTGACGACGTTCGTCATCAGGCACGTGGCGACCTGCTCGGCAACAAGCGGCTATTGAGTTTCACCACCTCGGCGATGTCGGAACCCTGGCTTGCCCAGGAAGGGCAGGAGATGGGTCTGGGCGCGGTCTTCGACGACTATATCGTCCACGCCTTCGGCATGCACTCGCGCGAGCACAAACGGTTCGCGCTGATTACCGACAAGACGGGTCAGCAATCCGCCGCCAGCTATCTCTGGGAGGTGGCACAGCAGGCACATCGGACCTGCGCACAGGTCGCTTTCGGCGACGAAGCGCTAATGCACGATTCCCAGCTTGCGCGGCGATTTTCACGATGACGGCCCCCACGACTGCCGCATCGCCCATCATATCAAAGGAAGTCTCTATGCCGCACATGATGCAGGCTGCCGTCGTCGAGGCCTTCGGCGAACCGCTGACCCTTCGAGAGTTTCCAATCCCAACCGCCGGACCAGGGCAGATCTTGGTCAAAACCGAGGCGTGCGGGGTGTGTCACACCGATCTGCACGCCGCGCGCGGCGACTGGCCGGTCAAGCCGACCCCACCCTTCATCCCGGGCCATGAAGGCATCGGCATCGTCGTCGAGGTCGGTGCCGGCGTCGAGGTTGTGAAGCTCGGCGACCGGGTCGGCGTGCCGTGGATGTACTCGGCGTGCGGACACTGCGAATATTGCCTGTCGGCCTGGGAGACCGTTTGTCCCGACATCCAGTTCAGCGGCTACACCCGCAATGGCGGATTCGCCGAATACATCCTCGCCGACCCGAACTATGTCGCGCGCATCCCGGATGGATTGTCTGCGGTCGAGGCCGCGCCGATCATCTGCGCCGGCATCACGACCTATAAGGGCCTGAAGGAAACCGGCGCAAAGCCCGGCGAATGGGTCGCAATCTCGGGCGTCGGCGGGCTTGGCCATCTTGCCGTCCAATATGCCATCGCAATGGGGCTGCGGGTCTGCGCAATCGACGTCGATGATGGCAAGCTGGCGCACGCCAAAGCGCTTGGTGCGGAAGTGCTGGTCAATGCGCGTAGCACCGACCCGATCGGCGAGCTGAAGGCCGCGACCGGCGGGGGCGCGCACGGCGTGCTCATCACCGCGCCGTCGCTCGCCGCCTTTAACCAGGGCGTGGCGATGACGCGCCGGCACGGCACCTGCGTGCTCGTCGGCCTGCCACCCGGCGAGTTTCCACTGCCACTGTTCGATGTGGTGGCGAACTGCATCACTGTCCGCGGCTCATTCGTCGGTACCCGAAAGGACATGGCCGAGGCGCTGGCGTTCGCCGCGACCGGCAAGGTGAAGGCGGATATCGAGCTGCAACCGCTATCGGCGATCAACGCCGTCTTCGACCGCCTCGAACATGGCCAGGTGCCCTCGCGCGTCGTCCTCGATTTCGGAAACCAGTCATGAACGCGATCGAGACTCTACCGCACAGCCGTCGCGCCGAGCGGCATGCTCATACGCATCCGCTGACGCCGGACATGCTGCGGCGAATGGACGCTTATTGGCGTGCCGCCAACTATCTGTCGGTCGGCCAGATCTACCTGCGCAATAACGCGATGCTTGAGCGGCCGCTTACGATCACCGACGTGAAGCCGCGGTTGCTCGGCCATTGGGGCACGACGCCGGGGCTAAACTTCCTCTACGTCCACCTCAACCGGCTCATCGTCGAGCATGATCTGGACATGATAAACATTATCGGTCCGGGGCATGGCGGCCCCGGGTTGGTCGCGCACACCTATCTAGAAGGCTCGTACACCGAGCGGTATCCGGCGATCGAGCGTAGTCGTTCGGGCATGCACCGACTGTTCCGCCAGTTCTCCTGGCCGGGCGGTATCCCCAGCCACGTCGCCCCAGAGACGCCGGGGTCGATCCATGAGGGTGGCGAGCTGGGCTATTCGCTGGCGCATGCCTACGGCGCAGCGTTCGACAATCCCGATCTGCTCGTCGCGTGCGTGATTGGCGACGGTGAGGCGGAAACCGGCGCGCTGGCGGCAAGCTGGCATTCCAACAAGTTCGTGAACCCCGCACGGGACGGGGCGGTGCTGCCGATCCTGCATCTCAACGGGTTCAAGATCGCCAACCCGACAATCCTCGCACGCATCGACGCCCACGAGCTCGATGCGTTGCTGCGGGGCTATGGGCATGAGCCGATCTTCGTCGAAGGCAGCGATCCTGAGGTGGTTCACCAGCAGCTGGCGGTCGCGCTCGATCACGCGCTGGCGCGGATCAAGGCGATCCAGGCCGCGGCCCGCGTCGAAGGCACAATCCCGGAGCGCCCGCGCTGGCCGATGATCGTGTTCCGCACGCCCAAGGGCTGGACGGGGCCGAAGGTTGTCGATGGTAAGCCGGTCGAGGGAACGTGGCGCTCGCACCAAGTGCCGATCGCCGACTTCAAGGATCCCGAGCACCTGCGGCAGCTCGAGGCGTGGATGCGCAGCTATCGGCCGGAAGAGCTGTTCGACGCAAACGGCAAGTTTCTCAACGAGTACGCATCGTTGGCGCCGACCGGACATCGGCGGATGGGATCGAACCCGCATGCCAATGGCGGCGAGCTGCTAGCGCCGCTGTCGCTGCCGGACTTCCGCAGCTACGCAGTGCCGGTCACAGCGCCCGGGCAGGTCGATGCACCCGCCACGCGCGTGCTTGGCAAGTACCTGCGCGACGTGATGAAGCTCAACATGGCCACGGTGAACTTCCGCCTGTTCGGCCCCGACGAGACCGCCTCCAACCGGCTCGCCGATGTATACGACGTGTCGGGCAAGGTCTGGATGGCTGATATCGAACCCGTCGACGAGAACCTGACGACCGATGGCCGGGTAATGGAGGTGCTTAGCGAGCATCTCTGCCAGGGCTGGCTCGAGGGCTATCTGCTGACCGGCCGCCACGGGCTGTTCTCGTGCTACGAGGCGTTTGTCCATATTGTCGATTCGATGGTCAACCAGCACGCCAAATGGCTGAAGGTCACCAAGGGCATCCCGTGGCGCCGACCGATCGCCTCGCTCAACTACCTGCTGACCTCGCATGTCTGGCGCCAGGACCATAACGGCCTGTCGCACCAGGATCCCGGCTTCCTCGATCACGTCGCCAACAAGACCGCGGATGTGGCGCGGCTCTACCTGCCGCCCGATGCGAACACCCTGCTGTCGGTCGCCGACCATTGCCTGCGTAGCCGCGGCTATGTGAACGTCATCGTCGCGGGCAAGCAACCTGAAGCGCAATGGCTCAGCATGGACGCGGCGGTCCGGCACTGTACGGCCGGCGCCGGCATTTGGGACTGGGCAGGGGACGACGCTGATCCCGAGGTCGTCATGGCCTGCGCCGGCGACGTGCCGACGCTCGAGGCGCTAGCCGCAGTAACGCTGCTGCGCGAGTATGTGCCCGACATTCGCATCCGGGTGGTGAACGTCGTCGACCTGATGGTCCTGCAACCCCGCACGCGGCATCCGCACGGCCTCGACGAGCGCGAGTTCGACGCAATGTTCACGCGCGACAAGCCGGTGATCTTCGCGTTCCACGGTTATCCCGCGCTGATCCACAAGCTGACTTATGCCCGCGCGAACCACGCCAACATTCACGTGCGCGGCTATCAGGAGCGGGGGACAACAACGACACCGTTCGACATGGTCGTATTGAACGATCTCGATCGCTATCGCCTGGCGCTCGACGCGATCGAGCACATCCCGCGCTTGCGTGACCGCGTGCCGGCGGAAACGGCGCGCTACTGGACGACGATGGAGCGTCACAAGCTCTACATCGCCGAGAACGGCGACGACATGCCGGAGGTGCGTGACTGGCGCTGGCCGGCATGATCCAGCGCAGGATTGCGCTGGTGCTTAACAGCGGATCGTCGTCGCTGAAGTTCGCGGCGTTCGACTTGGCCGCGCCCGACCTGCCGGCGATCGTGACGGGACAGGTCGATCCGGCCGATGGCGACGCCGCATTCGCGGCGATCGACGCGGCGCTGGCGAAGGCCGGTGCGCCTTCGCCGATCGCGGTCGGGCATCGCATCGTGCATGGCGGACCGCAGCTGCTGCGGCATTGCCAGATCGATGCTGAGGTGATCGCCAAGCTGGAACAGGCTGAGCCGTTCGCACCGCTCCACGTGCCCGCGGCGCTGGCACTGTTGGCGACCGCGACCGCGCGCTACCCGGGACGTGCGCAGATCGCCTGTTTCGATACCGTGTTCCACGCCGGCATGCCCGACATCGCGCGGACGCTCCCGATCCCGCGGTCGCAGCGCGCAGCGGGGCTGCACCGGTATGGCTTCCACGGCCTGTCATGCGAGTCCGTCGTGCATCAGCTCGGGCCGAACCTGCCGACGCGGCTGGTAATCGCGCATCTCGGCAACGGCGCCAGCATCACTGCGGTGCGTGAAGGTCGGTCGATCGATACGAGCATGGGCCTGACGCCATCGGGCGGCGTCATCATGGGTACGCGGACCGGCGACATCGATCCTGGCGTGTTGATCCACCTGATGCGCGCGGGCAGCTATGGTCCGGCCGAGATGGAGCAGCTGATCGACAAGGAGGCCGGGATGCTCGGCATCTCCGGCCGGTCGGGCGATATGCGCGTCCTGCATGATGCCTCGCCCGATGCCGACGCAGATCTGGCCGTCGCCATGTTCTGCCGGTCGGTCGGCAAGCAGATCGCGGCGATGATGACTGCGCTGGGGGGCGCCGACATGATCGTGTTCACGGGCGGGATCGGCGAGCATGACGCGCCCGTGCGGGAGATGATCTGCGCAGATCTCGCTTGGGCGGGCGTAACGCTGGCAACGTCGGACGGGTTGACGCCCAAAGGGGTTTGCATTGCTCTCGCGCGCCCCTCACGCGAAGAAGCCGTCATTGTGCGCCATATGCGGGCGATAATCCCCGAGGGCTGAGGTGGGCGAGTACCGTTTCCGGTCCCGCGACGCCCAGACTGCGCCTCTATGTATATTCCGATCGTCGAAGGTCGGGCAGCGAGGGGCTACTAGATTGGACAGCCATTCGAGGAACGATCATCGCGATCGCATGGCGCACCGATCAGGAGATCGTCGATGTACACGAACCCGGACGAAGCCGCATATTGCATCAACCGGATCGCGCGCTCTGAGGCCTTGGCTGCGGCATCGACCGACAGCTGCGCGCGTGCATCGCATGTCGGCATCGCCGAGGCCTATGGCGATCGGCTTACGTCGCTAACTAGGTCGCTGATACATCCTCGCCGCGCCGGAGCGACATTGGTCGAAACCACGGTCGATGCTTGAGGCCGCATCGCAGCCCCCCGTCGCCGTCTTTCGGGCGAGCGCGCTCGCGCGCTGGGATAACGAAGGTGGGGCATTGTCGCATCCAGCGCCGGTCAAGCCGCCCCCGGTGGATATTGATAATCACCTATCTGATCAGAACATGGTCTGCCTGCGCAGCCGCGTTATCGCGCTGGAGAACATTGTTGTTGCAATGCTCGCTGGCGGATCACACGATCAGCGCGCCATCGTCCACGACATGGCAATGTTCGTCCGCCCACCGCTTGATGCAGTTCAGGACCGGCTGACGATGCATGCGGCCGACCTGATGGATCATCTCACCGATCGGGCGACGCGCTTCGCGCGTGTTCTGGCCTGAGCTTGAACACATCGCCCGACACTACCCCTGATGCAAACGTCGGGGCGGTGCGTTGGCAAATTTCAAAGGCGGTTTTTAAGATTGGCGAGACTGACGGCAGGCGACAGCTTGCCGTCAGTCTCGCTGCATTCGCGTTCCAAATCTGAGCGCACCTTTTCGATCTCGCGATCGGTGAGGTGCTCGATACCGATGAATTGCGATCGCGCTGCATCGACCGCCCGGATCAGCTCATCGAGCTTGGCCTGCATGGCGGCTGCGTCTCGGTTCTGCGAGTTCTGGATCAGAAAGACCATCAGGAACGTGACGATCGTGGTCGCCGTATTCACGACCAGTTGCCACGTATCCGAATAGCCGAACAGCGGCCCTGTTACCGACTAGAGGACGATGATGCCGACCGCAGTCACGAAGGCACCGGGTTGGCCGGCAAAGCCGGCTATGCGGGTCGCCGTGGCAGTGAACATGCGATCGAGCATGTTCAGCATGCCACGGCAGGCAGCGGTGATCCCGCGCCAGGCTTCGTCAATCGATCAGACTGCATCGAGCACCCGTTCGGGCGGCCGATCGCCAAGGTCATGCAAGGCGACAAACGCTTGGAACAGTACCCGCGGGTCGTAGGCACCCTTGTAGACGGGCGGCGGGGTGCGCTGAAGCCCGAGCAGCTCCGCCACTGCTGCCTGCGCTGATCGAATGGAGTATTCGACCGTAAAGACGACATCATCGGCCAGCTCACAGAACTGTCCGATGAAGCCGAAATTGACCGACTGTGTCGGCACTACCTGGGGACGGTCGCCATGCTTGCGCGGCAGGAATTGGCTTGTGATGAAGGGCATCATACACGGGATGCAATTCGAGGCTGTGAGGATAGCGTCAGCCTCCTCGACAATGCCGAGATGCCCCAGGATCTCGACCATGATCTCACGCCCAGTACAAGCGGACATCGGCTTCTTCACGAAGTCGCCGATCGCATCGACGGACAGGCCGTACCCCCAGAAAACGGTCACGTCCTCGGGCTGGCCGATGAAATGCGGCTGATGAGGTATAACGATCGACGCCAGCCAGCTCGACTGTGGGAAGGTGACGAGCCCGCCCTCGCCGGGCACGTTGCCGGTTGCATCACGGACCAGATCGAGGAATGTCGGATCGCTTAGCGTCGTCGTGAACGACACCCATTTGGACTGGTCGATGTGATCGGCGAACACCGACGGCCGGCCAAAATCCCCGCGGCCTGCCGCGATTTTTTCCCACAGCAACCAAGCCCCGCCGTCGGTCTTGCCCTTCAGTGCCGGCACCGTGTCCATGCCGCCAAGGGTCGATGCCTCGGTCATCGACCCCAGCGTGACGAGAACATAATCATCAATGCCGACCTCGATGCTATCCTCCACGCCGGCCTTGTCGATGATAATCGCCTCGACGGCGTCGCCGCCTCCCCGATGGGTGAACTCAAGGTTGACGACGCGCGTGCCCGTCTCGAACCGCACACCGCGATCGTCGAGCCATTTGCGCAATGGCAGCACCATCGAGTCATACTGATTGTAGACGGTCCGCATGATGCCGGTCAGTCGGTTGAATCCGCCGACCATGTGCGCGTAACGGACGAGATAGCGCTTGAACTCGATCGCACTGTGCCACGGCTGAAATGCGAACGTCGTGCACCACATGTACCAAAAATTGGTCTCGAAGAACGCAGGGTCGAACTGATCCGCGATCGTCGACCGGCCCAGCATCGCCTCTGGTTCAAGGCCGAGGCGCTCGATCGTCAGAATATGGCCCTCGGTGAGACCGAACGCTGGCGCCGTTCGCCGCTCGCCATCTATGAAAAGCCGCGACTTCGACGACGTCTGCATCGTCTTGTTCCAGTCAAGGATCTCCTGGGTGACCGTGCCGGTGCCGTCGAGCGTCGGGATCGATGCGAACAGATCGAACGTGCAAAGATACTTGCTCTCGATCATCCGTCCGCCACGCAGGACGTAGCCTGTCTCGGGGGTGCCTGATCCGTCAAGGCTACCGCCGATGATGTCGGATTCCTCGATGATTGTGATGTCCGACCCCAGCATGTCGCCATCTCGGATCATGAACGCCGCTGCGGACAGCGAGGCGATGCCGCCCCCGACTAGCCACGCCTTGGCACCTGCCTGGGGGGCGGGGCGCTTGAATAGCAACAGCTCGGCGCCTTCTTGGCTGACGATCATGGCGAAATCTCCGTGCCGCTGCTGCTGGACCTGGGATAGGTCGTTGGGTCGGGCTGGGTGAGCCTTGTCAGTACCGCCCACGACGTGGTTCGGCCCAGCGTCGGGAACTACATACGCTCAGCCCTCGGCGTTCCAGCCGGCCCAACCGTGATCGATCGATGCCTCAATCGCGGTCAGCAGCGTCCGATCGCCGATATTGCGTGAAAGCACCGTGTCGCCGTGGCGCTTGGCCTCGATCAACATCGGACTGCCGGGATCGAGACCATCGAGGAGAATCGCCTTGCCGCGCCAGCCACTGGCCCGCATTTCGCGCAGGAGGGCGGGGCCGTCGATGTCCTCCATCTCGAGGTCGAGGATGATGCACGGATAATCGCGCGACCTCGGATCGGCGAGCAGGGCTGCACAGGTCGCATAGGACCGGACGTCATAGTCTTCCGAGCGCAGCATCAGCTGTCGCGCGTGCCGAATAGCGGAATCGCCATCGACGAGGGAAACGCCGATCATCTGCCGTGACGATGGCCTGGTAGCGTTTTGCATGCGGATATCCTTGGGCTTCTCCAAGGATCGCATGGCAGAAGGCCCCACGTCTGTACGTAGAAGGCGAGGGGGAGGGGGCCGGCAGTTAGCCGGGATGTGCTTCGCCAAGCCCTGCCGCGAACGCGATCCGCAGGACATCGGACAGACTGCGCGCGGCCAGCTTCTCCATCAGGTTGGCACGGTGAACCTCAACCGTCCGCGTCGCGATACTGAGGTCGAAGGCAATCAGCTTGTTGGGCCGTCCCAAGACCATGCCGTCGAGTACGTCACGCTCGCGCATCGTTAGCGCCGCGAGGCGGACCGAGGCTTCCGCTGCCGCGAGCTGGCCGCGATCGTTTCGACCGGCTTGGCTTAACGCTTCGTCGATCGCCGCCAGCAACGCGGTCCGCTCGAACGGCTTCTCTAGGAACTCGATCGCCCCGGCCTTTACCGCGCGCACCGCGAGCGTCACGTCGCCGTGGCCGGTCAGCATGATGACCGGGAGCATGATACCCTGTTCGGCAAGCCGCGCCTGCACCTCCAGCCCGTCGATCTCGGGCATCCGGACGTCGAGCAGCACGCAACCGTGCATCTCGCGCGTGGCGGTTTTCAGGAACTGCACGCCTGACGCATAGGTTTCGACGCTATGGCCGGCCTTGCGGAGCATGAAGCCTACCGATTGCCGGATCGCCTCGTCATCGTCGACGATGTGGACGGTGCGTGTGGATTCAGACATCTTCGGCTCCTGCCAAGGGCACGCAGAAATGGAAGGCCGTCCCCGATGTGGCGCCGGCCTCTGCCCAAATCCGGCCGCCATGCGCCTCGACGATCGTGCGGCAGATCGAAAGGCCAAGGCCCATGCCGTCCTCCTTTGTAGTTGCGAACGCTTCGAACAGGCGATCGCGAATGTCCGGGGACAGGCCTGTGCCGGTATCGGCGACGGTGACGCGCACCCAGCCATCGCGATCGGGCGCGGTCACGATCGTCAGCTCCTTGCAAGGCGAAGACGCCATCGACTGGATCGCGTTGCGGATGAGATTGACCAGCACCTGCTGGATCTGGACGCGGTCGACCAGCACCGTCTCGAGCCCCGCGGCGATGGTCATCGTTACGCTGACCCCCGCCTCATGCGCGCCGAGTAGGCCAAGGCTGGTGGCTTCCTCGACAATCGTGTCGAGCCGTTCGGCCTTGAAACCGGTGTCGCCACCATCGACGAACGCGCGCAGCCGTCGCACGATCGTGCCAGCGCGGAGCGATTGGGCAGCCGCAAGCTCCAGAGCCTCTGCAATCTCGCCAAGCAGACCGTCCTCGGTCTCTCCGATCATAGCGCGGGTAGTCTCGAGATAGGCAGCGATCGCGGTCAAGGGCTGGTTGATCTCGTGCGCGAGCGTGGAGGCCATCGTTCCCATTGCGCTGACGCGGGAAACATGAACCAGCTCGGATTGGAGCTCCTTCATCCGACGCGCCGTTTGATGCCGGTTAGTCAAATCGCGCACGAAGCCGGTGAAAATCCTTTCCCCACCGATCGAAGCCTCGCCGACGGCCAGCTCGATCGGGAAGGTTTCGCCGTTGGCCCGCTGCGCGGTCGCAACGCGGACATTGCCGATATTGTTGGGAACGCCGGTCTGCAGATAGGCCCGTAAGTTGCCATCATGCCCGTCCCGGTCGGCGGGCGGCATTAGCATGCTGACATTCTGGCCGATGACATCTGCCTTCGCGTAGCCGAACAATTGCTCGGCAGTGGTGCTGAACGACGATACGATACCGCATTCGTCCATCACGATCATCGCGTCGGGTACAGTCGCGAGAATTGACCGCAGGTGATGCTCACGCCGGACAAGTGCGGCTTCTGACGCCTTCTGGTCGGTGACGTCACGGATGACCTTGCCGAAGCCGCGCAGTTCGCCAGCGTCATCGCGCAGGGCGGTAAGCGTTACGCCAGCGAGAAACTCCGAGCCGTCTTTGCGCAGACGCCAGCTATCTTCCTCGATGCGGCCCGAGAGCGGCCGCGCGTGCGAGATCATCGGCCGGTTTGCCGGCCGCAACGTCGTCCGGTGTGTAGAAGATAGCGAGATCGGCACCGATGACTTCCGCCTCGGTCCAACCTTTCATCCGTTCGGCACCGCGGTTCCAGATGGTCACGCGACCCTCGGCGTCCAGCATATAGATCGCGTAGCCCGTCGCCCCGTCGATCAGCAGACTAAGCTCTTCGGCCACGACCGCATTCCTGCGCGCGACGGCATCAGCGTCCGACCGATCGCCACGGAATAGCCCCTCGTTCACGAAGGCGGTGCAGGTTGTCTGTGGGTAAGAAAATAGATCATCTGACAGTTTGCCTCCGGCCGGGTAAAATCCCGAACAGTCGGCAACCCATGCCGGGTCAACGCTTCGCAAGCCAGTATGACGCAAGATCAGGTCAATGGCCTGAGAAGCGTCATTGCAATCTCGCCGGCGACCAGCAGTGAAAGAACACCGCCTCCGATTGAAACACGCGGATTCATAGTGATGATCGGCTTGAAGAACGTCTGGATTGCCGTGTGCATGATCGTCATCCCTAGTTGTTCAAGGGAGTGTTGGGCGATTGCTCGGCATGGCGATATTGTGGTTTCACACATCGCCGGTCGACCGGCGCTATACCCGTCAGGCCTATCCGGCCAGCTGATAGGTGGCATGCCCGACCGCCTCAAACGACGATAGATTGGCCATCGTCGTCTCGGCGATCGCGGACAGCGCTTCGTGCGTGAAGAAGCCTTGGTGACCGGTGACGAGCACGTTCGAGAACATCAGCAACCGCTCGAAGGCATCGTCCTGAATGACCTCGCTCGACAAATCCTCGAAGAACAGCTCTTCTTCTTCCTCATAAACGTCCAGACCGAGATGGCCGATCTTGCCGCTCTTCAGACCTTGAATCACCGCTGCGGTATCGATCATGCCGCCCCGGCTCGTGTTAATGAGCATCACGCCATGCTTCATGCGATCGATCGCGGCCGCATCGATGAGATGGCGCGTCGCATCGGTGAGGGGACAGTGCAGCGAGACGATGTCCGCTTCCGCTAGGAGGGTATCAAGCGTGGTGTAGGTGACACCGAGAGCGGCGCAGGCGACATTCGGCACGACGTCATAAGCGATGACCTTGCACCCGAACCCGAGCATGATCCGCGCGACGCCCGCGCCCACACGCCCGGTCCCGACGATGCCGACCGTTCGGCCGTGAAGGTTGAAACCTAGTAGTCCCTCAAGCGCGAAATTGCCCTCCCGCACCCGAGCATAGGCGCGGTGGATGTTACGATCGAGCGACAGGATAAGCGCAACCGCATGCTCCGAAACCGCCTCCGGCGAATAGGCCGGCACACGGGCGATGGCGATGCCCAGACGCTTGGCCGCGGTCATGTCGACATTGTTGAACCCTGCCGATCGGAGCGCGACCATTTCGACGCCAATATCCCTAAAGACCTGGAGGACGGCAGCGTCGACCTGATCGTTGACGAAGGCACACACCGCCGTTGAGCCCTGCGCCAGTGCCGCGGTCGCGGCCGTCAGCCGGTCCTCCATGAACCTCAGGGTGTGAAGGGAGCCTGCGGCCTCTTCCATGAAGGTGCGATCATAGGATTTGGTACTGAAGACGGTGACGATCATTGAGCATGCTTTCGGGTGAGTGCGAATACCGAGGCTTGGACGCCGGAAGGCGGTTCAGGTCACGGCGAGTGTCGGGGAAGGCGGAGTGGCGCGTGATGGGCGATCTGCGACGCGCGCATGGCCCGTCTCCTTCAGGAACAGGCTGAGGCCGATCGCTACGACGACGCCCGCGACCAGCGGCAGGAACCCGTTCTGAAACTCTGGCAGCGTGAGCGGCTTGCCCTGCGGGACCATCAGCCGGGAGATGAAGGGGGAGACGATGCCGCTGGTCAGGAAGACGAGGAAGTTCATCACACCGGCAGCGGTGCCCTTGACTGCAGATGGGTTGGTCTCCTTCATCATCGAGAAGGGGATCATCGCAGCCCCCGATGCGATGCCGAGCACAAGCGCAACGCTGTAGGGCGGAAGCAGGCCGTGCGGCACGTAGATCGCGGTCAGACCGGCCGCCAGCATCACCACTGCACCGGTGATCAGCACGGGTTTGCGACGGCCGAGCCGGTCGGCTACGAAGCCGAGCAACGGACATCCGATCACCCAGCCGATCGGCACCATCGAGGCTTCCGTGGCGGCAGCGGCCATCGACAGATCCTTTCCGCCGTTGAGGAACGACGTCGCCCAAACCAGCGCGCCGATCGTGGTAGGCAGGAAGAGCAATCCTCCGATTACCCCGGCAAGCCAGCTTTGCGGGTTGGCGAGGACCGTCTTGAAGGGTTGGACAAGGCTGGCGGCGGAAAGCGGGCCGTGATGGGACGCACTGTCACCGCTGTCGCGCGGCATGACGATCCAGGTGGCGACAGCCAGCACGAAGCCGACGACGGCGAAGCCGATCCAGACATACTGCCACGACAGATGAAGGCTTCCGGCCGGATCGATTAGCATGTGGACCGGTTTCGACCCGAACGCGGCACCGGCCATGCCGAGGCACTGCGTCAGACCGATAAACAACGCGAGCATCTGTGACGGCAGATACCGGGCCGCCACGTAGGATGCCCCGATAAAGGCGAAAATCGCACCCATAGCCTGGAGGACGAAACCAGCCATGCCGGCCGCTTCGCTGCCCTGGGCGAACACGAGGCACCCCAGACCGACGACGGCGATGCCGTAAGGTATCGTGCGTTGCGGCCCGTATCGATCGAGAAGGACGCCGGCAATCAGCGCCATCAGCGCGTAGGCGACGTAATAGGCCGAGATCATCCCGCCGATGTGATTGCCGCCCCATGCAGCCGAGAGTTCGTGCTGCATGACACCCGGCGCCGAACGGACGGCATATTGGAAGAAGTAGAAGACCGCGCACAGCGCCCAAGCCAGCAGGAACAGCGGCTTGAGCTGGACAGGCGGTGCGTCGGCGACCGCTGCTTGCGTCGGCACGCCAATGCGGGCTCCTACGGGGTCGTGGCTCGGCATGGATGGATCCTCGGCGAAATGACCCATGAGCGGGCGCGCGAGACGCATGACAGCGGCGAAAATGACCTTGCTGTCGGAAGCATCGTTGGCCTCGTTGGGTAGCGCGTCGAGCATTCCGGTCGCTACGCTCGGAAACTACGCAGTCGCCCGTACCTGCCGGCCAGGTCAGATCGCCCGCTCGGCGAGATCGCTGAACCCGCATGATATCTGCGTAATTTCCGATGGTGATGCGCGACCGGCCAGGCCGGTAGGCCTTTCTTACCCCCCGCCTTCTGCGAGGTGGGTGGAGCGGCAACGGCCGCAGGAATCGGACCCAACAGCCATGACGATCAACCGCACTTCGGACGGCCCCGCCGCGGTCCCGTGCCGTCCCATTCTACACCTTGCCGACGGCGCTGCGCGGTCGAATGCCCGTGCCTTCGATCCACTCCAGGTTCGCCGCCCCCGGCGCTTTGTGAAAGGCGCTGGCCTTACGTCCAGGCTGGCCGTGGCGGTCGACCTGACGTGACGGGCAAAATGTTGATGGCGATCGCGGTTGCGCTGGCGGTGCCGGTTTCGGTAGCTGCGCAAACGCAACCGATCCCCGCCGCAGACGGCAGGATCGAGGCGCTAAAACCGGGCGAATATCTGTGGGCGCCCGGGATCGCACCCGAGGGACCGGTCACGATCATCGTCAGCCTCAAGGCCCAGAAGGCCTATGCCTATCGCAACGGCGTCGCGATCGGAGTTTCGACGGTATCGACAGGTACGAAGGGCTTCGCGACGCCGACGGGGGTGTTCACCGTCCTCCAGAAGGATGAGGACCATGTGTCCAACCTCTACAAGGACGCCCCCATGCCGTTCATGCAGCGGCTGACCTGGGGCGGGATTGCCATGCACGCCGGCAACCTGCCGGGCTACCCCGCCTCGCATGGCTGTATCCGGATGCCGCTGGCCTTCGCCAAGCTGCTGTTCGGCATCACGAAGATGGGCATCACTGTGGTCATCACGCAGGACGCCCTGGTTCCGGTAGTGGTCACGACCCCCGGCGTTCTGAAGCGCAACGCGCGTGCTACCAGCGGCGATACCGCTTTTGCCTGGAACCCGGCGCGCGCTCCTACCGGTCCGGTATCGATCGTCGTCAGCGGTCGCGACCGCCGGGTGGTCGTCCTGCGCAACGGCGTCGAGATCGGATCGAGCGCCATCGACCTCGAGGCACCGGTCGAAGAGACCGCGGCGTTCACGCTTCAGGCGATCGACGGCGGGGGAGAGCATTGGCTGCGATTGCCGCTGCCTGGGCAAACCCGAACCGGGGAGCTGAGCGACGCGGACCGGGCGAAGGGGCGTCTTCCCGATGGCTTTCGTGCAGCGCTGGCGACGGTGCTCACGCCGGGCACAACGCTGCTTGTCACGCGTGAGACGCTGGCGAGCGCGGGCACCGGCAAGGCGGTGACGGTGATCGAGGCGGACCGCCCATGATCGCCGACCGCACCCGAGAGGAAACCGCCCCGGTCATCGCATGGCATGCGATGTCGAGCACGGACATCGCGGCCCGGCTCGGCACGTCCGACCAAGGTCTCGGACCTGACGAGGCGGCTGCGCGCCTCGTTCGGGACGGCCTGAACGAATTGGCGCCCCCGCCGACGCCTTCGGTCATCCGGCTGTTCGTGCGGCAGTTCAACAGCCCGCTGATCTGGTTGCTCGTCGCCGCAGCGGCCGTATCGCTCGGCCTGGGGCACACGACCGACGCCGGCTTCATCGGCGTAGTGCTGATCGTCAACGCACTCATCGGGACGTTCCAGGAAGGCAAGGCCGCGGGGAGCCTCGCGGCCTTGCGCGACATGATCGGCCATACCGCCCCGGTCCGTCGCGGGGGATCCGTATCGGTGATCGACACACGCGACATCGTGGTCGGCGATGTCGTCGAGCTGGAAAGCGGCATGGCGGTCCCCGCCGATATCCGGCTGTCGTCGAGCGCGGCCCTGCGGGTCGACCAATCGACCTTCACCGGAGAATCCGTCGCGGTCCTGAAGGACGAGGCCGCGCCACTCAACGAGCGTACGCCGCCCGGTGACCGTACGACGATGCTGCTCGCGGGCACAATGATCGACGAGGGCCGGGGCGCCGGCGTCGTCGTGGCGACCGGTGCCGACACGGCGCTTGGGGCGATCGACGCATCGCTGCGCGATACCGAGGCAACGCCCCCGCCGCTCGTCGTGCGCCTCAACCGGCTGGCACGGCAGATCAGCATTGCCAGCATTGCGTTGATCGTCCCCTTCGCGATCGTCCTGCTCGTCCAAGGCCGCCCAGGCGACCAGATCCTGATCCTGGCCGTCGCGCTGGCCGTCGCGGCGATCCCCGAAGGGCTGTCGATCGCCGTCACCGTCGCGCTCGCGGCGGGGACGCGCCGCATGGCGGCGCGCAAGGTCATCGTCCGCTCGCTGCCGGCAGTCGAGGGGCTTGGCGCCTGCACCATCATCGCCAGCGACAAAACGGGCACGCTCACCCGTAACGTGCTCTCGGTCGAGCGCATCCTGCTGGCTGACGGCCGGGCGTTCGATCGTGCGGAATGGACGGAGAATGCAGACGCGCTGGTCGCCATCGCCCGCGCCGCCGCGCTCTGCAACGAAGCGTCGCTCGGTGCTGATGGCATTCCGGTGGGCGACACCGTCGACGTGGCCCTCCTGGGATTCGCCCGGGACAATGGCGCTGATCTGGCGGCAATCCAGTCGATCGGTCGGATCGCAGGGCTGCCCTACGAGCCAGCCCGCAAATTCTCGACCGTGGCGGTCAACGAAGGGCAGGGCGTCCGCGTGTTCGCCAAGGGCGCGCCGGAAGTCGTTCGGCCGATGTGCCGCCCGGTCGACGCCACCACGATCGCCAAGGCCAATGCGATGGCAGCCGAGGGATACCGGATCATCGCCGTTGCCACGTCGGACGGATCGGCGACGGTCGACCCCGTATCACCGACCGGCCTCGTCTTCCTGGGCTGGTTCGGACTGATCGACCCGGTCCGCCCGGAGGTGCCCGCGGCGATCGCACGCTGCGCCGAAGCCGGGATCGGCGTTCGCATGGTGACGGGAGATCATCCCGGCACGGCGCTGACGATCGCGCGCGGGCTCGGACTCGAGGTCCGCGAGGATCAGGTGGTGACAGGCACGCAGATGGGCACCTTGGCGGACGAGCCGGCCAAGCTGTCGGCCTTGGTGCTGCAAGGGCGCGTGTTCGCGCGGATCGAGCCGGTGCAGAAGCTCGAGATCGTCCAGATCTTGGCTGCCAGCGGCGAGCTGGTCGCGGTAACCGGAGACGGCGTCAACGACGCGCCCGCGCTCCAGGCGGCGCATATCGGCGTCGCGATGGGTATCGCCGGCACCGACGTCGCCCGCGGTGCAGCCGATCTGGTGCTGGCGGACGACAATTTCGCCTCGATCGTGGCGGGTGTCGAAGAGGGTCGCGTCACCTATGCCAATGTCCGGCGGATCGTCATCATCCTGCTGGCGACCGGCATGGCCGAGATCGGCATGTTCCTTGGCGCGGTGGCATTCGGCCTGCCGATGCCACTGACCGCAGTCCAGCTCCTGTGGCTCAACCTCGTCACCAATGGCGCGCAGGACGTTATGCTGGGGTTTGGCCGCGGGGAGGGTGATGAGCTGCGCCAGCCTCCGCGGCGACCGAGCGAACCGCTGCTTGATCGCAGCGCGATCGCGCTGATGATCCCGCCTGCCCTGGTGATGACGGGCTTTGCGCTCTTCCTGGTCTATGCCCTCAGACGTGACGGGCACCCCTTGGGTGAGATCCAGAACGCGGTACTGCTGATGACCGTGCTGTTCCAGAACGTCTATGTGCTGTGCATGCGCAGCGAGCGCCGCTCGATCTTCCGCGAACCGCTGTTCTCCAACCCCTGGCTGTTGCTGGGTATCGGTATCGCGGTCGCGCTGCAGCTGGTGGCCATGTTCTGGCCCCCGTTGGGTGGCGTCCTCGGCACCTCCCCGGTCACGACGCGGACGCTCTGGTTCTGTCTCGGCGCGACGGTGTCGACGGTCGTCGTGACCGAAGCGACCAAGCAGATTGTGGCGCGCTGGCAGCGCCACACCCGACATGGCTGATCGAACGCCAGGCACCGTCCTCCCCAAGATCGTGACGACGATGCGCGAGGGCTATAGCCTTTCACGGTTGCGGGCGGATGCAGTTGCCGGAGCAACCGTGGCTGTCGTTGCGCTCCCCTTGGCGATGGCGCTGGGGATCGCAAGTGGCGCATCCCCCGACAAGGGTCTGATTACCGCCATCGTTGCCGGGTTCCTCGTCTCCGCGCTTGGCGGCTCACGCGTGCAGATCGGTGGGCCGACCGGCGCGTTCGTGGTGGTCGTCTTCAACGTCATTGCGCAGCACGGCTATGACGGACTGATCCTCGCGACCTTACTCGCCGGGATCATCCTGATCGTTGCGGGGTACACCCGTCTTGGTGATCTGATCCGCTTCATCCCCTACACCGTCGTCACCGGTTTCACTGCCGGCATCGCGGTCATCATCGCTTCTAGTCAAGTGCGCAACTTCCTCGGGCTGCGCCTGGCCAACGTCCCAGCAGATTTCCTGTCGAAATGGGCCGCCTATTTCGGTGCGTTAGGAACAGTGGATCTTGCAACGATGGCGATCGGGATTGGCGCGCTCGCGACGATCGTCATCCTGCGCCGGTTGTCTCCCAAGATACCGGGGTTCCTAGTCGCGGTCCTGTTGGCATCCATATTCGTGGTTGCAACCGGCCTGTCCGTCGAGACGATCGGCTCGCGCTTCCCTGACATGGCCAGTGGCATTGCGATTCCGGCGCTGCCGCTATGGACGCTGGCCAAGGTGCAGGCTGTCCTGCCGTCGGCCTTCACGATCGCCTTCCTCGCAGGCGTGGAGGCATTGCTGTCCGCCGTGGTGGCTGATGGCATGATCGGATCGCGACACCGATCGAACCAAGAGCTGGTCGGGCAGGGCTTTGCCAACATCGCATCCGCCCTGTTCGGTGGCCTTCCGGCAACGGGCGCGATCGCGCGGACCGCAACCGCCATAAAGGCAGGCGCGCAGACGCCGGTCGCCGGCATGCTGCACGCCGTTTTCATCCTCGTGTTCCTGATTTTCGGTGCCGACCTGATGGGGTTCGTACCCATGGCCGCGCTTGCCGCGATCCTGTTCGTCGTGGCCTGGGGCATGAGCGAGCACGATCGCTTCCTTGAGGTGCTGCGCATGCCAAACAGCGACCGGGCCATCCTGCTCCTGACCTTCACGTTGACGGTGCTCGTCGATCTGACGGTCGCGATCGGGGTCGGAGTGACGCTGGCATCGCTCCTGTTCGTGGCGCGGATGAGCGAAACGGTCAGCATCGACAGCGGCGACGCAACAGGCAAAGACGAGGTCGACCAGCGCCTGGCGTTGCCCGCAGACGTCGAGGTATTCCGGATCGACGGCCCGTTCTTCTTCGGCGTGGCCGCAGGGTTGATGGATGCCTATCGCAAGTTAGGGAGGATTCCGCGCGTGCTGATCGTCCGCCTGGAGAATGTGCCGGTGCTCGACGCGAGCGGCGCAGCGGCGATCGGCGAACTGGTCAGCCGTGCAGGAACAGCGGGCACGCGCGTGATCGTCTGCACCCCGCGACCCGATGTGATCGCCACAGCGCGCCCGGCTGACCGCGCCGTCCGGCCGCGCGGCGATCGACGACGACGATCGCCGCCTGCCCGTCGTCCCCGACCTGTCCGCGCGACTGGCTGCGGCGCGGCGCTTCGAGGTGCACGGGCTGCCGGCGCAGATCTATGCGCAGGCGCGTTATGTCGGCAGCAGCCGGCTTAGCTTCGACCCCGTGCTCGACCGGCCGGCCGGCAACTATGCGACGCTCGACACCGGCGCATCGCTCGACGCGGGTGCGCGGCACTGGTCGATCGACGTCGCCAACCTGCTCGACAGTCGCGGTAACAGTTTCGGCTTCGGCAATCCCTTCACGCTCGACACGACGATGCAAAGCGTGCCGGTGCGGCCCCGGACGATCACGCTCAGGCTCGCGATCGGACTATAGGCGCCGATATCAGCCGGGCCCGACGAGCGAGACCGCGCTGCCCGTCTCCGCGAAGCGCAGCGTGAAGCCGTGCAGATCGGCGATCGCCTTGACCAGGCTTAGCCCCAGCCCCGCACCCTCGCGGTCGTGCCGGCCGCGGTAGAAACGCTGCGTGACCAGCGGCCGCTCGGCCGCGGGGACGCCCGCGCCCTGGTCGGTGACGGTGATGACGACCGCGCGCTCCTCCTGTCGCAGCAGCAACGCCACATGCCCGCCCACGGGGCCGAACTTCATCGCATTGTCGATCAGGTTCGACATCGCCTCGATCAACAGGCTAGCATCGCCTTCGATCGGCGCAACCGGGTCGATGTCGCAGCTGAGCACGATCCCGCGATCCTCCGCGGTCGGCCGGTGGAGCTCGCACGCATCCTCGGCCAGCCGGGCGAGATCGACCGGCGCGAAGCGGCTGCGGCGGGCATGGTCCTCGAGCTCGCGGACGCGCAGCAGCGCGGCGACGATGCCGAGCAGCTGGTCGATCTCGTCGAGCGCGGCGTCGGCGCTGGCCTGGAAGGCGGCGACGTCCCCGGCCTCGCGCAGCCCGCGCTCGAGCCGGGCGCGCAGCCGCGTCAGCGGCGTGCGAAGCTGATGCGCGATATCGTCGCCGACGCCGCGCACGTCGATCACCAGCGACTGGATGCGGTCGAGCATCAGGTTGATGTGCGCGCAGAGCAGCCGGAAGCTGTCGGGGCGCTCGCCGACGGGCAGCCGCTGGTCGAGATCGCCCGCGACGATCCGCTCGGTCAGGCCGCGCACCGCATCGACCTGAGTCGCGGCACGGCGCCCCGCGACGAGCCCGAAGCCGATCGCGAGCAAAAGGCCCGGGATCAGCCCGTAGGCGAGCGACCGCTCGATGATCCGCAATGCGCCCTCGGCATTGTCGAGGTCGACCCCGGTCAGCAGCCGGGTACCATCGGGCATCGCGCAGGTCCGCAGCCGCGCGACGTCGCTGGTCTTGCCCGGCAGTTCGGTCGGTGTGATCGTCGCGACGGTCGAGCCGGCCCGCAGCGCATGCGGCGGCAGCCGCGCGACATTGCCGTCGATCCGGGTGCCGTCGGGGGCGAACAGCGCGAGGAACCGGTCGCGGTGGATGTCGTGCGCCAGCATCTCGCGCAGCTCGACACGGCGAACCTCCGACGAAAGCGTCGCGAGCGAACGGCAATCCTCGGCAAAGCCGCGCTCCGCATCACGGCGATGGCTGCCATTGGCGAGCAGCCAGAACAGCCCCGCGAGCATGATCGACTGGACGACGAGCAGCGCCGCGATCGCACCGCCCCACCGCCACGTCGCGCGGGTGCGCGGGTCAGACCGCCGGATCGAAGACATAGCCTCTGCCCCGGACGTTGCGGATCAGCTGCGGCTCGCCCTCGGCATCCACCTTGCGGCGCAAGCGACCCATATGCACGTCGACGACGTTGCTGTTGGGCTCGAAACTATAGCCCCACACGTCCTGGAGCAGCATCGACCGGGTGACGATCCGTCCCGGCCGGCGGACGAGATAGTCGAGCAGCTTGAGCTCGCGCGGGAGGAGGTCGAGCGGGCGGCCGGCGCGGCGGCCCGTGCCACCGAGCAGGTCGAGATCGAGCGGACCGACGATCAGCCGCGTGTCGCGCGTCTCGTTGGGCCGCCGCAGCAGCGCCTGGACGCGCGCGACGAGCTCGACCAGCGCGAACGGCTTGGCGAGATAGTCGTCGCCGCCCGCGCGCAGCCCGCGGACCCGGTCGTCGAGGCTGCCGAGCGCGCTGAGCACGAGCGCGGGGGTGCGGCGGCCCTCGGCGCGGATCCGCTCGATCAGGTCGAGCCCCTCGCCATCGGGCAGCTGGCGATCGACGATCAGCAGGTCGACATCGTCGCCGCGCGCCGCCGCCAGCCCGTCGGCCACGCGCAGATGATGCGTCACCGCATAGCCCTGCGCGCCGAGCTCGAGCGCGATCTCGTTCGCGGTGCCCGCGTCGTCTTCGAGGAGCAGGATATGCGTCACCCGCCTGCTTCGCCATGCGCGGCCGACCGCGTCAACTGAATAGCAGTTCAGACTCTGAACCCGGATTTAGTCGACGGCGGGCCACCCGCGCGCATAGCGGAAGTCCTTCGTTACCAGGACTTTCCACCATGCGAATTGCCGTTTCCGCGCTGATGTTGGCCGCGCTGCCCGTGATGGCCCTGGCGCAGCCGGTCGCTGCCCAAGCCTCCGCACAGACCGGCATGTCGCTCGACCGGCTGGTGCAGGACGTCATCGCCAACAATCCCGAGCGGCAATATTACCAGCGGCAGATCGAGACCGCGGGGACCGAGCGCAGCGCGGCGGGGCGCTGCGCTCGGTCCCGAGGCGGTAGTCGAGTTCGGCCAGCGTCAGGCGAGCGATCGCACCACCGGTGCCGCGCTGGGCGAGGG
>Ga0308163_10001395_pt1 | contig 26781 bp, 16 predicted proteins | sample PhyTR1_FD_201037 | JGI IMG/M metagenome (GOLD analysis project Ga0308163, IMG submission 201037) | Phyllosphere microbial communities from UC Gill Tract Community Farm, Albany, California, United States - DLSLT.R1 | ecosystem: Host-associated > Plants > Phyllosphere > Unclassified | place: USA... | reverse complement strand
CTCGATCAGGCTATTGATACCCTTCCGCAACAATGTAAAATTATCTTCCAGCTTGTAAAAGAAGATGGAATGAAGTACAAAGAGGTTGCTGAGATCCTGAATATTTCACATAAAACAGTGCAGACACAGATATTGAGGGCAATGAAGAAACTTAGTGTGGAGATGAGTCCTTATCTTACCGTCAAGAATTTCTTTTCGAAATTTGTATAATGTCTGTATAAGTATTGTATATATATAGCAATGCACATTGTATATAGTAGTCAAATTTTAAAATCGCATAGTTTCTAAGATCCTCCGGCTTCGCTGAATAAGATAGTTACATCTTTATCTGAGGATTATCTGCAGCGCGGTGGATTGTAAATTCCCCTGGATTATCTTTTCAAAAAAATAAGCTATATGGTGCCGGGGCATTCTCGTGCCCTTCAGCAGCAGGCAGCCCCGGCAACATATAGCTTATTTTAACAGATGCAGATTCCCTTTCTTTTTATAGCAACTGCTATATAAAATAAGATATTCACCAGCATTTTTATATAAAAAATGTTAAAATCACATAACCGGACTATATTTTCTCTTTTTTCAAATATAATTCCGTTCGAAAAACTAGTTTTTTTCTGGTTTTTACAAGTTTACTAATGTAAACCGCCTTATAAAAAATGCTTTTTTAGTTGAATTGGCCTTGTGTGAAGATTTTTAATACTCAAAATCATGCTAAGTGTTCAAAATACACTAACCTTACCAATTTTATTTTACTTTCCTGTAAGCATTTTATAAAAGTTCCGTGTCTATATAGGTGAACGCTCTTAAAAGGATACTGAATGGAAAAAGATAGGTTTATTGAGTTGCTTACCAAAGATCTGACTGGAGAAATCACAGTGGATGAGAAGCGCGAATTAATCTACTTACGTGGGGAGCCTTTTTATGACCGTAAAGAAGAGGATCTGTTGAGAGCTTACTGGTCTAACAGCCATAAGGTGGAATATGACAGCACTTCGCTCTTTAAACGAATTCAGCAAAAAATAGAGAAGGGTGAAACTGGTGAGGAAGACTTTCCGGAGCATGCGGATAATAAAGATAATATAGAGGATGAAATATCCGCTACGCCATTATTGGACTGGATGTCCAAATCAGCAGCAGGCTTATTGATCCTCTGCTGTACTTTTTTTGTATACCATAGTTTTCTGACCTATAGAAAAGAACTTATTATTAAAGAGACACCAAAGGGAGTCCGCTCTGTATTTACATTAACAGACGGAACAGAGATCAGGCTTAATGCCGACAGCAGGTTAGAATATCCGTCTCACTTTTCTGATTCTACCAGAGAGGTGTTTTTGATTGGAGAAGCTTTTTTTGATGTGAGCAAGGACGCGGCTCACCCTTTTATAATACATACCAAGGATATGGACATTAAAGTACTGGGCACAACTTTTAATGTAAAAGCTTACTCCAATGAAAGCCTTACCGAAACCACTTTGCTCAATGGTGCAATCACTGTTACCCTGAACAATCCATCAAAGAAACAGATCTATTTAAAACCCTCACAAAAACTTGTGTTCAGAAATCCTCGTAGTGATAAGAGGAGGGGAGCCCTGAACAGTACAGATATTGATACTTCCATGAGACAGCTGACCTATTTTGAGCCTGATCATGCTACCATTATAGAAACCTCCTGGACAAATAATAAACTGACTTTCAAAAATGAAGATTTCTCAACGTTAGCCAGAAGTATGGAAAGATGGTATAACGTAGATATCAGCTTCGACAACGAGAACCCAAAACAACTGAGATTTACCGGCATCATAGAAAAAGAGAATATAGGGGAAGCGCTTAAAGCTCTCCAGCTCACAGAAAAGTTTAATTACACCATAAATGATTCTGCAATCAGAATTTTCTAATCAAAGCACAACTATTATAAACAAAATAAAAAACAACTAACCCAGATCATATGAGAGAGATTTCCACGTAAGCAATGACATGCGGGAGTATTCCATTCCCAAATCGAGCAAAAAACCAATTGTCTATTTTTTAACTTCCAGACGGAAGCTTGAATTATCACGCTAACAATAACTAGTATGAAATTTTTATCGCGCTTAAAACGCGCAGTACCAAAAAATGCGCCAGCAAAATCAATGGCCATAATTAAAGTTACATGCGGACTGCTGCTTACACTTAATCTAAGTGCAGTTGCCGGTGTATACTCACAAAAGAGAATCTCTGTAAAAGTGACCTCTGCAGAATTTACTGATGTACTTGCACAGATTGAAGCCAAATCAGGGTACAGGTTCATGTTCAGTAACCGTAAAATCCCAGCAGGAAAAACTATCAGTATAGATGTTACTGACAAAGATGTTCCTTTCATTTTAAATGAAACCCTTAAAAATACCGGCTTTACATTCAATATGCTGGCAAATAACCTGATCGTAATTGTTCCGGTTGGAGAAAAAGCAGCTGATATCGTTGTAAAAGGTAAAATCACTGACGAAACAGGTTTACCGGTAATTGGTGCTTCTGTTCAGGTTAAAGGTGGTAAAGGTGGTGCTACTACAAATGCTGAAGGTTTGTTCTCTTTAAGCGTACCCGATAATGCAGTCCTTGTAGTATCTTATATAGGTTATGCATCACAGGAAATTCCTGTTAATGGCAGAACTACAATTAACGTAAGTATCAAACCAAATGCAAACGACCTGAATGAGGTTGTTGTAACTGCTTTAGGTATCACCAAAGACCAGAAAACATTAGGTTACTCTGTAACTAAAGTTGGCGGCGAAACTATGGATAAAGCAAGGGAATCAAACATTGCCAACTCATTGAGCGGCCGCGTGGCAGGTTTAAGTGTAGGGGGTACAAGTGGTGGTCCTGGTGCTTCTGCAAGGTTGAATATCCGTGGTGCTACTTCATTTACTGGTAGTACTACTCCTTTGATCGTTATCGACGGTGTGCCGATCGACAACTCCCAAAGAGGAACAGGTGCAGGCCAGTATGGCGGATCTGACGGTGGTGATGGTTTTTCCAACATCAACCCGGATGACGTAGAAAGCATGACCGTTCTGAAAGGATCAACTGCTTCTGCATTATATGGTGCCAGAGCTGCAAATGGTGTAATCAACATTACTACTAAATCAGGTAAAAAAGGCAGAGTACAAATTGAATACAATGCCAACTTACAATTTGATAAAGCAGTAGATAACTCTGACTACCAATACGAATATGGTCAGGGACAGCAAGGTGCAAGACCAACAAACCAAAATTCTGCTATCAGCTCTGGCCTGTATTCATGGGGAGAGAAATTAGACGGCGCGCAAACTATTGCTGCTGATGGTCAGCTTCACCCATATTCAGCCGTAACCGATAATGTTAGTACTTTCTACCGTACTGCCCCAAGTTTCACTAACAGTGTTTCTATAGCAGGTGGTGGCGAAAAAGGAACTTACCGTTTTTCTGCAGCTAATCTGGATGCAAAATCGGTGTTGCCTAACAGTGGCCTGGTAAGAAAAACTTTCAACTTCAGTACTAATCAGCAGCTGACAGACAAGTTATCTTTTAACCTGGTTGCCAACTATATCGATCAGCAGGACAAAAACAAAGCTTATTTGAGTGATTCACCATTAAACGCTAACTATGCTGTTCAATTCCTGCCTACAAGTTTAGATGTAACAACTTTGGCTCCGGGATACAATACAGTAACCGGTGCGGAGATGAGCTGGAATGATAACTCATACGTGACTAATCCTTATTTTGTAACCAGCCAGCTGGTAAATGATAACTCCCGTAAACGTTTTATTGCGGTATCATCTGCCAAATATGCTTTCACAAGCTACCTGTCTTTGCAGGCACGTTTAGGTTATGACCTTACTAATGACCGTTCTCTTTCGGTAACTCCTTATGGAACAGCTTACTCTAACAGTGGTTTAGGTCAGTTAAATGGTCTTTCACAGGCGCAGAGAACAGAGATGAACACTGACGTATTGTTAAGTTTCAACAAAGAAGTTGTAAAGGATTTTAATGTTAGTGCAAGTGCCGGAGGAAACTACCGTAAAGCAACTTATGAACAAACAGGTTCAAGTGGTAACAGTTTCATTATTCCATATCTGTACACACCTTCTAACCTTAGAACGAGAAACGTTAATTACGATTATAACGCAAGAGAAACGCAGTCTGCATATTATACTGCCGATTTCACTTATAAAAACTTATTAACGCTGAGTACTACCGGCCGTTACGATCAGTTCTCTACACTGCCAGTTAATCAAAACAGTATCTTTACCCCATCAGTATCAACCAGCTTTGTTTTCTCACAGCTGACAAATTGGGAGCCGTTAAGTTTTGGTAAATTACGTGCGTCATATGCTAAAACCAGCGGTGAGCCGGCACAAGCTTATTTGACCCAGCAATATTACACTATCGGAAATTCGATCAACGGTACAACTGCAGCAAGCTTCAGCAATATTTTGCCGAATGCAAACCTGAAGCCATACTCATTGTCAGAAATTGAGTTTGGTACAGAATTGAAATTCCTGAACAACAGGATTGGTGTTGATGCTGCATTCTTCAGAAGAAAAACTGAGGGTGAAGTAGTTCAGGCAACAACTTCTGTAGCTTCAGGATTTGAGTCGAGATATGTGAATCTGGGATCGACAAAAAATACAGGTATTGAGGTGATGTTAAGCGGTACACCGGTTAAAACTGATGATTTCAGCTGGAATTCAAGCTTCAACTTTACCAATGTTAAGACAGAAGTATTGAGCATTGACGGCGGTACAAACGCCCCGTTAAACACTGGTACTTACAGACCTGGTGATGCATATATCGGAGTTGTTCAAGGTTACGGTGTAGCTCAGATCATGGCTTACGATTATAAATATGATGCCAATGGAAACATTGTAATTGGTGCCAATGGTATTCCGCTGCGTGGTGATCTTAAACCACAGGGATCTGGTCTTCCAAAAATTTATGGTGGTTTCAATAACGATTTCCAATACAAAAACTGGAACCTGGGCTTCCTGATTGATTATAGATTCGGTAACAAAATCCTTTCGGCAACTGAATTCTACTCTTATACTTATGGATTAAACAAAGCTACTTTGCCAGGTCGTGATGGTGGTGTTGTTGCTCAGGGTGTAAAAGAAGATGGCTCAGTAAATACTACAAATGTAGGCGCTCAGAACTATTACACCGGCTTAATGCAGAATGTGAATAGTCTTGCAGTGTTAGACGGTAGCTTTATCAAATTCCGTCAGGCTACATTGGGTTACACGTTTAAACAAAACATGCTTGGTAAACTTCCATTCTCTTCTATAAGCGTTAACCTTGTAGCACGTAACTTATTCACAATCATGAAACATACTGATAATATTGATCCTGAGAATACTTTCTCTTCACAAGTTGCCCTTGCAGGTGTTGAAGGCGGAGCATTGCCTTTCACAAGAACTTATGGTTTCAATGTTAACTTCAAATTTAAATAGACAGCTATGAAAAAAATATTAACATACCTGGCTTTTTCTGCGGTAGTAATTACCTCGTCTTGTTCTAAAGAAGATCTTGGCGAAACAAATACTGACCCGAAAGCTGGTACAATTACAAATACAGATCCAAATTTCCTGCTTACCTCCGGTGAGCTTGGATACGCAAATACCGGTTATACCCAGTTACTATATCAATCTATGGCAATCCAGGGTCTGGCAAGTACTTTAGGTTACTACGGAAACGGTGATAAATATGTAAATACAAGCGGTACTATCGGCTACCAGGCAAGGATCTGGAATGAAGGTTACACTGCATTAAGTAAACTGGACCAGGCCATTAAAGTTGGTACTGCTCAGGATGCAAGTAAATTCAGAAATGTAATCCAGGTGGCGAAAATCAATCAGATTTTCTTGTTCCAAAGGATTGCTGATGCTTACGGTGCAGTTCCTTTTTCTGAAGCATTAATGGCTCAGGCAGGAAACGTTACTCCTAAGTACGATTCTCAACAGGCTATCTATACAGCATTGCTAACTAACCTGCAGGCTGCTATTACTGCCCTTGATCCGGCAGCAGGAACGGTTACTGGTGATACTTATTTCTCCGGTGATGTTGCAAAATGGAGAAAAGCCGGTTATTCATTGATGCTGAGATTAGCTATGCGTTTAACTAAAGTTGATCCTGCTACAGCAAAAACCTGGGCAGAGAGAGCTTACACAGGTGGTGTAATGGCCAGCAATGCTGACAATATGATTTTCAAAACTGATGGTAACTTCGACGATACAAGAAATGCAAGTACTGGTGCGCTACTGGTAACTGACGATTTCCAGCAGGTTAGATGGAGCCAGACTTTCATCAACTTCCTGAAAGCATCTAATGATCCACGTATCAGTGCTATCGCAGAAATTTCTGCTCCGGGTGCGGTAAACAACAAAAACAGCACCCTAGTAGGTGACAATACTGCTGCTGTTCAGGTTGGTATGCCAAATGGCTATGATCTTGGTGAAGGGGCTACCAATATCGCACGTGCTGCGGGATATCCGGGCGCTTCAGGTACAGGTAGTGATGTAGCTGCCCTGGGTAATTATTCAAGACCAAGGGTTGCTGTGTTTATTCAACAAAACGCACCAATCATCACGCTTTCGTATGCTGAAACTGAATACCTGCTTGCTGAAGCTGCTTTCCGCGGCTGGGCAGTAGGTGCAAATGCCGCTACGCATTACGCGAGTGCATTAACTGCTTCATTAACAGGATTGGCACAAATCAATACTGCTGCAACGATTGCTGACGGTACTGCTGCTGCCTTTGCAGCTGCTCATCCTTTGGTTGCCGGTCAGGAATTAAAAATGATCAACGAACAATACTGGGCTAATGAAAATGCTACTTTTAGCTTTATCGAAAGCTGGTCTAACTGGAGAAGATCTGGTTTCCCTGTACTTACTCCGGTAAACTATACAGGTAACGTAACTAACGGTACAATTCCAAGAAGGATGATCTATCCTCAAACAGAGAGAACTGCTAACGGCACCAACTATCTTGCTGCTGTTGCAACTTTAACTGGCGGCGACTTCCTTACCTCAAGGGTTTGGTGGGACGTAGCTAACTAATAAATAGAAAGAACTCCTGCCGTTGTGCAATTATTTTGATGAAAATTCAAATAATAGTATTTCGGTAGGAGTTGTTTCTTTTTTTTTTAAGATATTACAGGCTTATTTGCACCGGACCACTATTTAACGTAGAATAAGCTGTCAAAATGAGATATTTTAAGGCTTCTTAACAGGTTCCTTAACGCTCATGGGAAAAATCAGCAGGAACTGCTAGTTTCATCAAGCTAAAAAATAAGTAATGAAACCTGCATAAGATTACAACTTATAATAAATCTGAACAATCTTATGCAAGCTTCATGACCATTGAAAAACGATATATTCAGATGAAAAAAATGAATTGGGTAGTTGTATGTTTAATACTGCTATCTGTAAAAGTACAGGCCCAGAATGGCGTACACCAACAATCTACGATTTATGAGTGGCCCAAAGATCAGGCGGTAAAAACAAAATTAGATCAGTGGCAGGACCAGAAGTTCGGAATGCTCATCCATTGGGGACTATATGCTGTCCCCGGAATTATAGAATCCTGGGAACTTTGCAATGAAAGCTGGATCGAGCGTCCAGATAGTACAGTAGCTTATGAAGACTACAAAAAATGGTACTGGGGACTCAGCAAAGAGTTTAACCCGGTAAAATTTAACCCAGACCAATGGGCAAAAGCAGGTAAAGATGCTGGTATGAAATATATGATCTTTACCACCAAACATCACGATGGTTTCTCGATGTTTGACACCAAACAATCCGACTTCAATATTGCCTCCGGCCCCTTCGCCAATAATCCCAAAGCTGATGTAGCTAAATATGTTTTCGATGCATTCAGAAAACAGGGTTTTATGATCGGCGCCTATTTCTCCAAACCGGACTGGCATTCTCAATATTTCTGGTGGTCTAAATACGCGACCCCAGACCGCAACACAAATTACGATATCAGAAAGTACCCATGGAGATGGAATCAGTTTAAAACTTTTGCCTATAACCAGATCGGCGAACTGATGCATAACTATGGTTCTATAGACATTCTCTGGCTGGACGGAGGATGGGTGCGTCCGCTCGAAACCGTCAACGATGAGGTGAGAAGCTGGGGTGCTGCTATTCCTGAATGGGACCAGCAGATCGACATGCCTAAGATTGCCACAATGGCAAGAGAGGCGCAGCCTGGTCTTTTGATGGTAGACAGAACGGTACATGGCCCTTACGAAAACTATCAGACTCCGGAACAAACCATTCCCAAAACACAACAGGACCATCCATGGGAAAGCTGCCTGACACTCGGCAACGCCTGGGGCTTTGTGAAAAACGACCAGTACAAAACACCAAACCAGGTGATCAGCTCGCTGGTAGAGGTGGTTGCAAAAGGAGGCAGTTTACTGCTTGGAGTTGGACCACGACCTGACGGGACATTCCCAGAGGTTGCTACACAGCGTCTCGTAGAGATAGGCAAATGGATGAAAGCCAATGGCAAAGCTATTTACGGCACAAGGATTACTCCTGATTATCACCAGGGAAATACCTGGTTTACCGAGAGCAAAAATAAGCTGACCAAAAACGCTATTTACACCTTCAAGGAAAAGCTTCCTGCAACTACAATTGAATGGAATGGCAATGCACCGAAAAAAGGTGGCAAAATGGTCCTGCTCAATACCAATCAACCGGTGAAATGGGAGCTGAGCGGCACAACAGTCAAAGTTCATCTTCCGGAATCAATAAAAAATAATACTACTGTTTACGGTGCACTGGCATTTTCATACCCTGCACAATAATTATAATTATGTTTAAAATGACACTTCAGCGCTTTCATCTTCCTGTAAAAAGTTTGATGCTTGGCGGTACACTGATCCTGGCAGCTATCAGCGGTCAGGCATTGGCACAGACTAAATCTTCTGTGCAACTGACTAAATATGTTGATCCTTTTATCGGAACAGGCGGCCATGGCCACGTCTTTGTAGGTGCAGACGTACCTTTTGGTGCAGTGCAGCTTGGAATAAGGAATCTGTCTACGGGCTGGGACTGGTGTTCAGGTTACCATTACAGTGATTCTACCATCACTGGAATTTCCCATACACACCTCAGTGGTACAGGTATTGGTGATCTGGGAGACATCTCTGTCATGCCACTAACCGGTGATGTGAAAATGACTGAAGGTAAAGCCGGCGACCTGCAAAGTGGTTTTACTTCTTTGTTCTCTCACAAAGATGAAACCGCTAAGCCAGGATATTATAGTGTAATGCTTAAACGATATAGCATTAAAGCTGAGCTGACTGCCAGCAAGAGAGTAGGCTTTCACAAATATACTTTTCCTGCCGGACAGCAGCCTAAGATTATCATCAACCTGAAACAGGGTATAGGATGGGATGCACCAGTGGAAACTTTCATCCGTCAGGAAAATGATACTACAATATCCGGTTACCGTTCTTCCAAAGGCTGGGCAGCAGACCAGCGGATTTATTTTACTGCTGTATTTTCAAGACCGATCAAAAAATTCTCTGTATCTGACAGCACTGTTACCAAAGCCGGTACCGAACTGAAGGCGCAAGGGGTATTAGGTCTGGCTGTTTTTGATGCAAAAGACAGCAGCCCGATCCAGTTGAAGGTTGCAATCTCGCCAGTAAGCGTAGAAAATGCGAAACTGAATATGAAAACTGAAATTCCGGGCTGGAACTTCGCCGCTCAGGTGGCCAAAGCTGATGCAGAATGGAATAAGGAACTGAGCAGGGTAGTCATCAAGAGTGATGATCCTAAACAAATGAAAATCTTTTATACCGCTTTATACCACACCATGATCGCTCCTTCATTGTTCAATGATGTGAACGGTGACTATATGGGTACGGATAAAAAAGTTTATAAAAATGCCCCTTTCACCAATTATACAACATTCTCTTTATGGGATACCTACAGGGCTGCAATGCCTTTGCTAACGCTGATCAACAGTGAAAAAGCAGGGGATATGGTAAACACCTGGCTGGCAATTTACCAGCAGCAGGGCAGGTTACCGGTATGGCATTTGATGGGCAACGAAACTGATTGTATGGTGGGCAATCCAGGGATGATCACGGTGGCAGATGCTTACCTCAAAGGCATCAAAGGATTTGATAAAGACCTTGCTTATGAAGCACTGAAAGCTACAGGTATGAGAAAAGAACGCGGACTTAACCTGTTGCAGCAACATGGTTTTATTCCTGCTGACAGCACTGTAGAGTCTGTTGCAATGGGACTGGAGTATGCGGTTGCCGACTGGGGTGTAGCACAAGTAGCTAAAAACCGTGGCAATAAAGCGGATTATGACTACTGGATCAAACGCGGAAAAAGCTACCAGAACTATTTTGATAAAGAGAGCCGTTTCATGAGAGGCCGCTTTGAAAACAATACCTGGAGAACTCCTTTCAACCCTTTTCAGGCAATCCACCGTCAGGATGATTATACTGAAGGAAATGCATGGCAATACCTTTGGCTGGTACCGCAGGACGTGGAAGGCCTGATCGGTTTGCTGGGCGGACAGAAACCTTTTACTGCTAAACTGGATTCCCTGTTTGCGGCAAAAGGTGATATGGGTGCTTCTTCATCTCCGGACATCAGCGGACTGATTGGTCAGTATGCACATGGAAACGAGCCAAGTCATCATATTACTTATATGTATGCCTATGTAGGCCAACCCTATAAAACTGCCGATAAAGTAAGATACATCATGGAGAATCTTTACCATGATGAACAGGATGGATTAAGCGGTAACGAAGATGTAGGTCAGATGTCTGCCTGGTACATCTTCTCCTCACTGGGATTTTATCCTGAGAATCCTTCAAACGGAATGTACGTATTCGGCAGCCCGGTTGTCAATGAAGCCACGATGAAAGTAGGATATGGTAAAACATTCAACCTTTCTGTAAAAAACAACAGTAAAACAAATAAATATATCCAGTCAATTACACTGAACGGAAAACCTTATACAAAAAGCTACATCCTGCACAGCGAGCTGGTTAAAGGTGGAGCAATGACAATTACTATGGGCGCTAAACCTTCTGCAACGTGGGGTATAAAACAGGCGGACAGACCATATTCAGTAACACAATAACTCAATACTATATACAATTTATAATGTTTAAGAAAATTAAATCCCTAAAATACCTGTGTACATTGCTTGTAGTGCTGACAACAGCAGGACAGCTTTTTGCCCAGGATCAGTATGAACTTAATTCCGGATGGCTGTGTTCGCCAGCTACCCAGGTAAAAGCTCAGGGAACTGATATATCAACGAGTGATTTTTCTACTTCAGGCTGGAAAAAGGCGGTTGTGCCAGGAACGGTACTGACCACAATGCTGGTTAACAAAGAAGTACCGGATCCATATTTCGGGATGAATAATAACCTTATTCCCGATGTGTATAAAGTTGGAAGAGACTATTATACTTATTGGTTTGTAAAGGATTTCAAAGAAGCTGTACCTGCTGCTGATGGCCAGGTATGGTTAAAATTCAGAGGGATCAACTACAGCTGTGATATCTTTCTGAATGGAAAAAAGGTAAATGCCGCTCCATTCAAAGGAATGTACCTGAGAAAATCATTCAATATAACCAAACTGCTTTCCAAAACAGGAAGCAACAGATTGGCCGTAATTGTACATCCACCGGATGTAGTAGGTAACCCGAATGGCGGTCAGGGTGGTGATGGTACCATCGCCCGTGGGGTAGGTTCGCAGTATACAGCTGGCTGGGACTGGATCCGTCCGATCAGGGACAGAAATACTGGTATCTGGGATAAAGTTTTTATCGAAAGAACAGGTAGTGTGAGCCTTGATAACCCGCATGTGGTTACTCTTGTTCCCGGCAAAAGAAAAGCCGGCGGAACACAGGAACCTGCAATTATTAAAGTTTCTGCCGAACTGAAAAATTCAACGGCGAAAGAAGTAAGCGGAAACCTAGTGTATGTGATTGACGGTAAAAAGGTAATGCAAAGTGTATTGCTAAAAGCCAATGCTGCTGCGGAAATTAAAATGCCAGACCTGGTCTTTAAAAATCCGAAATTATGGTGGCCTGCAGGATACGGTAAACAGGATTTGTATGACCTTAAAATCAGTTTCCAGGAAAAAGGTACACTGGTTACTGACAGTGAGTCGGTAAGCGTAGGTATCAGGGAAATTCAAACAGAATGGAACAGCATTACCAGCAGTAAACAAATCAGCGTAAACGGTCAGAAAATTTTTATTAAAGGCGGCGACTGGATCATGTCTGACGCGATGCTGCGCTTAACCAAGGAAAGATATGATGCTGAAATCAGGTACCACCGTGATATGAACCTCAACCTGATCAGGATCTGGGGCGGCTCACTGGTAGAGCGACCTGAGTTTTTTGAAGCTTGTGATAAATACGGAATGCTGGTATTCCAGGATTTCTGGATGTCTGGCGACGCAAACGGACGCTGGCTGGATCCGATGAAATCTGAAGATCAGTGGACACGCAGGAAATATCCTGATGACCACAACCTGTTTCTGGAATGTGCCGCTGATGCCATCAAGATGATCAGAAACTATCCTTCGCTGGCAGTATGGTGCGGCGGAAATGAGATCACACCACCGGAAGATATCCTGATTCCTTTAAGGGACAAGCTGCTTCCGGAACTGGATGGTACCCGCTGGTTTGTAGATTATTCAAACTCAGACGATATGTCAAGGAATACACTTGGTGGTAATGGGGACGGACCTTATGGCATTCAGAAAATTTCCACCTTCTGGAACACAAGAACATGGCCGTTCAACTCCGAAGTAGGTTCTGTAGGTGTAGGCGATCTGGAATCACTGGAGCGTATCCTGCCAAAGTCAAGCCTGGTAGCGCCGCAGTTTATTCCTGCAGACAAACGCCAGCCGGGAGGCCCTTCAGAGAAAGCAGATTCTGTATGGGATTACCACAATTACCTGGGTGTAGGTTATGAAGACCATATCCTGCCTTACGGTAAACCAACGAGCATCGGCGATTTCGCCTTAAAAGCACAGCTGGTGAACTATGACCAGTACCGAGGTTTAATGGAAGGTTTCAGCTCACATATGTGGGACTGGTATACGGGTGTGATCATCTGGAAAACACAAAACCCATGGACATCGATGCGTGGCCAGATGTATGATTACTACCTTGATCCCAATGCCTGTTTATTCGGCCTGCGCTCAGGAAGTGAATCACTGCACTCTATGTATAACCAGGAAGATGGAATGGTGTATGTAGTAAACAATGGCTTTGAGGCTAAACGCAGCATGATGCTGGTGATCAAATCTTTTGATATGGAGGGTAAGGAAACGATGATCACGCAGGTGTTCACTTTCATGGACCCTTCCAGCTACAAGAAAATCGGATCATTCAAAAAAATGATCGATCAGCTGTCTGCAAAAAAAGGGTCTTTCCTTTCCATGCAGTTGCTTGATGAAGATAAAAAAGTATTGAGTGATAACCTATACTGGCTCGCCGATGAAAAAGGGATGTATTCTGGTTTGAATGAACTGAAAGCTTCGCCACTTAAAACTACGGCAAAACAATTGAAAAACGGAAAGATCGAAGTAACTTTAACCAATGCTGCTAACGGCCCGGTAAATTTCTTCAACCGTATCTCCCTTGTAGATTCAAAAACGAAGAAAAGAATATTGCCAGTATTTTATGATGATAACTATTTCTCGGTTCTTCCGGGAGCAGAAAAAAAGGTTATTATTGACTATACTCCTGAAAAAGGAGCCGCTATGCCAACGCTGACTTTAACAAACTACGCTGGTAATGAACAAACAATCCAAATAAATCCATAGATAACCTAATACTCAAATAAACATGTCCAGATTAAATTTATTGGAAGAGACCCGATACGAAAAGTTGCCAGTTACCGTATACAGTGATGAACAAACTGCAAGCGTTGATGTAGCAAAAAGGATCGCTTCACTCATTATTTCAAAACAGGAAAAAGGTGAACAGGCTGTATTGGGTCTGGCAACCGGTGCTACTCCTGTAAAAGTTTATAAAGAACTTATCCGTCTTCACAAGGAAGAAGGGCTGAGTTTTGCAAATGTGGTTACTTTCAATCTGGATGAATACTATCCTATGAAACCTGATGCAGACCAGAGTTATGTCCGTTTCATGAATGAAAACCTTTTCAACCACATTGATATCGCTGCTGAAAACATCAACATTCCGAATGGTGAGCTGGCAAGGGAAGATATCGAGGACTTCTGTTTAAAGTATGAACAAAAGATCAGTGGATTTGGCGGTATTGACCTGCAGCTGCTGGGTATTGGCAGAACAGGACACATCGGTTTCAATGAGCCGGGTTCTGCACCGAACTCAGGAACACGTCTGGTTACACTGGATGACCTGACAAGAAGAGATGCCTCACGTGATTTCGGAGGGGTGGCAAATGTACCTACCAAAGCAATCACTATGGGTATTGGTACCATCTTCAAAGCCAAAGAAATTATCCTGATGGCATGGAACGAGAAAAAAGCTTCGATTGTGAAAAAAGCAGTTGAAGGTGAATTGTCTTCTGATGTACCGGCAACTTTCTTACAGCTTTCTCCTAATGTGGAATTTATTCTTGACGGGGACGCAGCCGTTTCATTGACACGTTTTGATACACCATGGCTGGTTAAAGACTGCCAGTGGAATGATGCTACAGTCACCAAAGCAGTAATCTGGCTGGCTAAAGAGCTAAACAAACCAATCCTGAAACTAACTGAAGATAACTATAACAACCACGGTATGGCGCAGCTGGCAACAGAACGCGGCCCGGTATACAATATCAACATTCAGATCTTTAATAAGTTACAGCATACGATTACCGGATGGCCGGGTGGTAAACCCAATGCAGATGACAGCCAGCGTCCGGAACGTGCACAGCCTGCACAAAAACGTGTGGTTATTTTCTCACCACACCCTGATGACGATGTGATCTCAATGGGTGGTACTTTCATCCGCCTTGCAGACCAGGGGCATGAGGTGCATGTGGCTTACCAGACTTCAGGTAACACTGCGGTTTGGGATGATGATGTACTGAGGTTCATGGAATTCAATATAGATTTTGCCGAATCAAGAGCGGAAGGTGCTTCTGAACTGCGCGCTACCTATAACGAAATGCGTGACTTTATCAGCAAAAAATTGCCGAATCAAACAGATCCAGAAGAGATCCGCACAGTTAAAAAACTGATCAGAAAAGGGGAAGCTATTGCAGGTGCGAGGTTTGCAGGATTAACTGACGACCGTATACACTTCCAGGACCTTCCTTTCTATGACAGGGGTAAATTCCAGAAAAACGTGAGTTATGAGGATGATATCGTGCAGACAATGGAACTTTTACAACAGGTAAAACCACAGCAGATCTTTGCTGCAGGTGACTTTGCAGACCCGCATGGTACGCATAAAGTGTGTTTCAATATTATCGTTGAAGCCATGATCAGGTTGCGTGCAACAGAAAGCTGGACAGAAGACTGCTGGTTGTGGATGTACAGAGGTGCATGGCATGAGTTTGAAACCCACGAAATTGAAATGGCCGTTCCGCTTTCTCCACAAGAGGTAGAAAGAAAAAGACTGGCGATCTTCAAACACCAGTCGCAAAAAGACCTTCCTGTCTTCCCTGGAGACGACTCCAGAGAATTCTGGGTAAGGGCAGAAGCACGTACGCAGGAAACTGCCAAAGCTTATGATCAGCTCGGTCTGGCAGAATACGAAGCAATGGAAGCTTTCGTAAAATGGAAATTCTAGTTTAACCTCATTCTTTATAATCATTTAAATGACTACAACAGTAAAAAAAGGAATCCAGCCCATATTTATCATTGGTGCGCTGTTCTTTGTATTTGGATTTGTAACCTGGTTAAATTCGGTGTTGATCCCGTATTTAAGGCTTGCATGTGAGCTCAACAACTTTGAGTCTTACCTGGTTGCTTTCGCTTTTTATATCAGTTACCTGGTGATGGCGATTCCTTCGGCCAGTGTGCTGAACAAGACCGGATTCAAAAACGGAATGGCTTTAGGGCTGGTAGTGATGGGTGTTGGTGCATTGATCTTTATCCCTGCAGCGCTGACACGTACTTATGCACTCTTCCTTTTGGGACTGTTCGTTCAGGGTACGGGACTTGCATTGTTACAAACAGCTTCTAACCCTTATATCACCATTCTGGGCCCGGCAGACAGTGCCGCCAAAAGAATAAGTGTGATGGGGATCTGTAATAAAGTAGCGGGTGCAATCGCGCCGATTATTTTAGGTGCCATAGCACTGAAAGATGCAGATGGTTTTCATGCACGCCTTGCCCAGATGAGCCCGGCAGCAAAGATTGCTGAACTGAACCTTTTGGCTTCGAGAGTGATCCTGCCTTATGCAGTAATCATCGTGGTATTGGTTATACTGGCAGTATTGATCTATTTTTCTACGCTTCCGGAAGTTGATGCGGATAAAGAAGATGAAGAAGTATCTATTGCTACAGCAGGTAAAACCAGTGTATTTCAATTCCCTCACCTGTTATTAGGTGTGCTTACCATGTTCCTTTATGTAGGGGTAGAGGTAATGGCGGGTGATACTGTAATCAGTTATGGTGCCTACCAGGGAGTTCCTTTAGCTACAGCTAAGTTCTTTACTTCGTTTACCCTGCTCGGAATGATCCTCGGGTACCTGGTTGGTATTGTTTGTATCCCAAAATACCTGAGCCAGGAAAATGCGATGAAGTGGTTTGCAGCCTTGGGTGTGGTATTAACCCTTGTGGCCATTTTCACTACAAGTTATGTATCTGTGCTGTTTATCGCCTTGTTAGGTTTCGCCAACTCAATGGTATATCCTGCGATATGGCCGCTGGCTTTAAACGGAGTGGGCAGATTTACCAAGATGGCATCTTCCCTGTTGATTATGGGTATTGCCGGAGGAGCAGTAATTCCTTTGTGTTATGGTGCCTTAGCAGACATTGTTAACCCGCAGCAGGCATACTGGATTATGGTTCCTTGTTACATATACATTTTTTATTATGCTACCACAGGATGCAAAGTTGGAAAAAGTGTTCCGGCCTTGAAGAGCCAGCCTGTTATATAATCAGAAAAAAACCAAATACAGATGAATAGAAAAGACTTTATTACCAACACCGGCCTGCTTACTGCAGGGCTCCTTCTGAGTAAGGACCTGAGTGCTTTTGAACTGGCATATCCCAATGTTAGGGTGCCGATGAACAAAAGAAGATTCAGCAGCCCTGCTGTAGAAAAAGCAATAAAAAAATTCCAGAAGAATGTTACAGATCCGGAATTGAGCTGGTTGTTTAATAATTGCCTTCCAAATACGCTTGATACAACGGTTACCTATACTACTGCCAATGGAAGACCTGATACATATGTGATCACGGGAGATATTGACGCCATGTGGCTGAGGGACAGTTCTGCACAGGTATGGCCATACCTTTCTTTTATGAAGGAAGATACAAAGCTGAAGGACCTGATTGCAGGTGTGATTAACCGTCAGACTATTTATGTATTGAAAGATCCTTATGCCAATGCTTTTTACCATACTGGTGAGCAGAAAAGTGAGTGGCAGAGTGATCATACAAAGATGCAGCCTGGTGTACATGAGCGCAAATGGGAAATCGATTCGCTGTGTTATACCATGCGTCTGGCTTACAACTACTGGAAGCTGACATCAGATACAGCTCCATTTGATGCTGAGTGGAAAAAAGCAATACAGCTTATCGTTAAAACGTTCAAAGAGCAACAGCGCAAAACAGGTCTGGGACCTTATACTTTCCAGCGTGAAACTGCAAAACCAACTGATAGTTTACCTATGGCTGGTTACGGTTTTCCGGTAAAACCTGTGGGCCTGATCTGCTCGATGTTCAGACCGAGTGATGACGCAACGGTTTTTCCATTTCTGGTGCCATCAAACCTGTTTGCTGTAGTGAGTTTAAGACAAATTGCTGAGCTGGTAACGGCAGTACATAAGGACGCTGCATTAGCCGCAGAACTGACTGCTCTGGCACTGGAGGTAGAAACCGCTATTCAAAAATATGCTATCGTTGAACATCCCGTTTACGGTAAAATGTACGCATTTGAAGTAGATGGTTTTGGTAACGTAAACCTGATGGATGATGCCAATGTACCAAGTCTGCTGGCCCTGCCATACCTGAACGCGGTAAAAGCTACAGATCCTGTTTATCAGAATACGCGTAAATTTGCGCTGTCTGAGCATAACCCATACTTCTACAAAGGTGTGGAAAGCGAAGGAATCGGTGGTCCCCATGTAGAACAGCAGGACATGATCTGGCCACTGAGCATTATCGCCAGGGGATTAACAAGTTCTGACGATGCAGAAATTAAACAGTGTATCGCATGGCTGAAAAAGAGCCACGCCGGCACAGGGTTTATGCATGAATCCTATAAAAAAGATCATCCGGAAACTTTTACCAGGGCATGGTTTGCATGGACGAATACAATCTTTGGTGAACTTCTCTGGGAAGTTTACCAGGAACGTCCGCACCTGCTGATTTAAACCCAAAAACCCATTACCAAAAATGTTTACGAAACAAAATAAATTAAAGAACTGGCTTTTGCCAGTTCTCTTTTTTGTAGGCAGTCCTGCACTGGTTTCTGCACAAAAAAAAGAAGTCCCGCTTTATAAAAACCCCAAAGCTGCAGTAGCTGACAGGGTGAAAGACCTGCTAGGCAGAATGACCCTCGAAGAGAAAGTCGGTCAGCTTTCTACTCTGCTGGGATGGGAAATGTATGAGAAAAAAGGAAGCACAGTAGTGGCCTCCGATAAATTTAAGAAGGCTGCGGAAGCGCAGCAGATAGGAATGTTATGGGCCACGCTGAGAGCAGACCCATGGACACAGAAGACTTTGGAAACAGGCCTTGACCCTTATAAATCTGCACTGGCAACAAATGCCCTGCAGAAATATATTATAGATCATACCAGGTTACAGATACCTGTATTTATCGCCGAAGAATGTCCGCATGGGCATATGGCAATCGGGACCACTGTTTTTCCTACCTCCATAGGACAGAGCAGCACCTGGGACCCGATGCTGATCCAGTCAATGGCTACAGCAATTGCCAAAGAAGCAAGACTGCAGGGCGCACATATAGGCTACGGTCCGGTACTGGATCTTGCACGCGAGCCAAGATGGTCACGCGTAGAAGAAACCTACGGAGAAGACCAGTTCCTGAACAGTACAATGGGCGTAGCCATGGTAAAAGGATTCCAGGGAGTAAATAACATGCTTAACAGCGGGGTAAACATTATTTCCACGCTGAAACATTTTACCGCTTATGGCGCACCTGAAGGTGGGCACAATGCAGGTTTAATCAATCCGGGAAGAAGAGAACTGATCAGCAGTTATCTGCCGCCGTTTGAGGCTACAGTTAAAGCTGGTGCATTATCGATCATGGCTGCTTATAATTCTGTAGATGGTATTCCATGCAGCAGCAACCCTTACCTGCTGGATACGCTTTTACATAAACAATGGGGATTCAAAGGTTTTTCAGTTTCTGATCTGGGAAGTATAGACGGACTGGTATCTACGCAACACGTAGCGGCTGATAATACTGATGCTGCTGCGCTTGCAATGAATGCAGGACTGGACAACGATTTGGGCGGACAAATTTTTTCTGCTCCCCTGATTACGGCAGTGAAGGAGGGCAGGGTTTCTCAGCAAAGAATTGATGAAGCCGTTGGCCGCCTCCTTACGCAGAAGTTTGAGATGGGATTATTTGAAAATCCATACGCAGATCCTAAAGCAGCTCAGAAATTTGTGAGGAATGCTGCTAATGTAGCACTTGCCCGTAAAGTAGCACAGGAGTCGGTGATCCTGTTAAAAAATGAGTCAGCCGCTCTTCCTTTAAAGAAAAATATAGGTTCTATCGCCGTGATCGGACCAAATGCTGACAATATCTATAACCAGCTTGGTGATTATACGGCTCCGCAGGATCCTAAAGCAATAGTTACCATTCTGGAAGGCATAAAAGGAAAATTGCCTTCAGCAAAGGTAAACTACGTAAAAGGTTGTGCAATCAGGGATACAGCTGATGTTCATATTGCTGACGCAGTAGCTGCTGCAGCGCAATCTGATGTGGCTGTTGTTGTATTGGGAGGTTCCAGTGCACGTGATTTTAAAACAGAATATATCAGTACCGGAGCCGCTACGGTAAGTCAGGCCACAACGAATGTGAGTGATATGGAAAGCGGTGAGGGATTTGACCGGCAGTCGCTGGACCTGATGGGCAAACAACTGGAGCTTTTAAAAGCTGTAGTAAAAACAGGTAAACCTGTAATCCTTGTATTTATCGGCGGTAGGCCTTTGAACCTGAACTGGCCGTCAGCAAATGTACCTGCCATAGTTTCTGCCTGGTACCCGGGACAGGAAGGTGGAAATGCAGTTGCCGATGTGCTGTTTGGTGATTATAACCCTGCCGGAAGGTTACCTATATCAATTCCAAGATCTGTAGGGCAGCTGCCTGTTTATTATAATTACCAGAACTCCTCCAAACATGATTATGTGGAAGGCCCGGCAAGTCCGCTCTATAGTTTTGGATATGGATTAAGTTTTAGTAGCTTTAAATATAGCGACCTCAAAGCAGAGGTAGCAGAGGCTGATGACCTGAGCCTGAATGTAAGTGTAAACGTTACAAATGAAAGCGGCCGGGACGGCGATGAAGTGGTACAATTGTATTTGCGGGATGATGTTTCATCTGTTGTTACCCCGGTGGAGCAGCTGAAGGCTTTCAGCAGGGTAACAATTAAAGCTGGGCAGACAAAGACGGTATCCTTTGTACTGCATAAAAAGGACCTGAGCCTGCTTAACCAGCAATTGCAAAGGGTGGTTGAAGCCGGAAGTTTTACCCTCAGGGTAGGAGCCGGTTCACAGGATATCAGACTGGAAGAAAAAATCAATATAAACAAAAACTATAAACTATGAAGAAGGTTATCTCAGGACTAGTCCTGGCATTTGTAACACTGAGTGTGAGCGCTCAGACAGATGCAAATTTGGGGATCATCCCTGCGCCTGTGTCTGTTGAACGGCAGTCGGGTTTCTTTAAGCTGGATAAAACAGTTGTGCTTGTTTCGAATGAAACAACAAACGCTGCAACAGCGGATATGCTCAATGCATTTATTACTGGTAATGGTGGCTTTGCGCTGAGAACGCCGAAAAGTGCAGCTAATGGTGAACGTGCGATTCTGCTGACCTCTGAAGGTGCAGATCAGCTTCCTGAAGAAGGTTATCTGCTGGAAGTAAATGCAAAAACGATCAAAGTTACCGGTAAAGGAGCAGGATTATTTTATGGAGTACAGTCGCTGATGCAGATGATGCCTGAGAAAAAAGGCCAGGAAATCGATGTCCCTGCAAGTAAAATTCAGGATTATCCGAGATTTAAATACCGTGGAATGCACCTTGATGTGTGCAGGCATTTCTTCTCTGTTGCCTTTGTGAAAAAATATATTGACCTGATGGCTGCTTACAAACTAAACAACTTTCACTGGCACTTAACTGATGATCAGGGATGGAGAATAGAAATTAAGAAATATCCAAAGTTAACCAGTGTAGGTTCAGTAAGGGCAGGCAGCGTCATAGGACATCATCCGGGAGTTGCCGCAGATAATATGCCTGTGAAAGGTTACTATACACAAGCTGAAGTAAAAGAAGCAGTAGCCTATGCTGCGCGCAAGTTTATTAATGTAATTCCGGAAATTGAAATGCCAGGCCATGCCTCTGCTGCTATCGCTGCTTATCCGCAACTGAGCTGTTTTCCGGAGAGAGATACCTATATCGACCCGAAGGCACCCTGGTCTGGCCCGAGAAAAGGCAAACAGGTACAGCAGACATGGGGGGTATTTGACGATGTATTTGTACCATCAGAATATACCTTTGGATTTATACAGGATGTCCTGGATGAAGTTCTGGTATTATTTCCATCAAAATACATCCACATTGGCGGCGACGAAAGTCCGAAAGAATACTGGAAACAATCAGCGTTCTGCCAGCAGCTGATCAAAGAAAAAGGCCTGAAAGATGAGCATGAACTGCAAAGCTATTTCATTCAGCGCATTGAAAAATATATCAATACAAAGGGCCGTACTATCATTGGATGGGATGAAATTCTTGAAGGTGGTCTGGCTCCGAATGCTACAGTAATGTCGTGGCGCGGAGTTGAGGGGGGTATTGCTGCTGCCAAGCTAAACCACAATGTAATCATGACACCGGGAACAAATGGACTGTATGTTGATCATGCACAGTCGTCATCACCTGATGAACCGGTAAATATTGGTGGAAATTCGCCATATTCAAAAGCTTATTCTTACGATCCTGTTCCTGCTGAACTTTCAGACGACCAGAAGAAATTCATTGAAGGCGTACAGGCAAACATCTGGACAGAATATGTAGAGAATGATGCAAAGCTGGAATACCAGGTTTTTCCAAGGATGATGGCCTTAAGTGAGATCGCCTGGAGCCCGGTTGCCAGAAAAGATTTTAAAAACTTCTCTGAAGAGCGCATTCCATTGCATCTTGCACGTCTGGACAAGGCGGGAGTGAACTTCTGGGTGCCTACACCACTTGGTCAGTCTGACAAGCAAATTGATGGCGAAGAGAGTACTTTTACACTTAAAGCGCCGGTGAACGGATCAACAGTATATTACACGCTGGACGGCACACGCCCATCTGAAGTTTCCAACTCAGTTAAAGCTCCTTTAAAAGTAACTGTACCAAAAGGGAAGAAACTTGAACTGAAAACTATCGTAATAACTTCAACCGGGAAGCGCAGTGTAGTTACATCCACACCGCTTAATAATGAAGCTAAGTAAGATTTTAAATTTGGTTAAAAATCTTTTTTAGCATAAATTGCTGACAAAAAAGAGGATGAAGCCATTTAAATATATTTCACAGCAGTCTGCACTTTTGGTGGGGCTGCTGTTTTTGTTTGCCTGTAATAACAAAGAAACCGTACCTGCAAAAAATGCCGGGGAAGACAAATCCCCAGTAAATAAGAATGCAGATCATTTCGCCTTTTATAAAGATATTGCCATTAAACCGGGACTTAACTTTGAAGTAGTAAGCTGGGGCAAGGGAGTAGACAGTATTGGTGGCTACCTGCTGCTGATGTCTGATTCAACTAAGAACAATTACAAATCTTTATCCGTTGAGCGCGAAGGGATCATCACTGATGCCTGGAATATGGACCTTGACAATGACGGTAACCCTGAGTTATACATCGAGTTACTGAGCAAAAAAACTATCCGGGACCTCAATGTATATGAATATGGCAACGGCGGCTTTAACAAGATCAGCTTTCCTGCACTGAGCAGCAGGGCTAAAAAGACCTATGCCGGAAATGATAAATATACGATCAAAAACGGGGAACTGTTCAGGTCCTATCCAATAGTAAATTCTACAGATACCGCACAAAAGAACGGTTCTGAAAAAATGCTCCTTTACCGCTTACGGGGGAACACTTTTTCAATAGACGAAATCACGAAATAAAGATTTACCGCTTTATGCCTGTTCCTGGAACTGTGCACTGATTCTTTCAAATTTCTCAATCAGGAGATCAATGCGTTCTTTCTCTTTTTTCATAAAAGCCCTGCGCAGGATTGTCGCACAGAAGACCATCCACAGTACAGTGAAAATTAAAATGGAAAGCTGTGTCCAGAGGCCAAGGTTATGCAGGGTTTCAAAGAAGAAGAGGACAAATCCTATCGAAATTGCAGCGACATAAAACCAGTACAGCTTGTTATAAAGGTTAAATCTGCTGAGCTGGTATTCATGCAGCTTAGCTAAAAAAGCACCCGGATGTTCTGTAAAATCATTACGGGAGATCAGGCGGTGCTCACGGTAAAGTAAAAAGGTATAAATTGCCACCGCAAGCACGATGATGCCTATACCGAGATTTGTTGTCCAGGCATCGAATTCAAAGTAGATCAGCGCTGCACTGATGGCAATAAAGGAAAGCAGCATTCCCCCGATGTTAAGCAGCGATTTGGTACGTATCGCATTTACTTCTTTTTTTGCCTGGTCCAGCATCTCACCCGAAGAGATTTTCAGCTCTACAGAATGCGATTGCCAGAGGGACTGTATATTTTCAAAGTCTTGCATGTTGATTGTATAATTCGGTGAGTTTTTGTTTAATCCGGTGAATTTTAACCCTGAGATTTCCTTCGGAAATCCCTGAAATATCTGCGATTTCGTTGTAGGGAAGTTCATCCAGCACCATGGTAATAATTAAACGGTCATTCTCCTCAAGTTTGGATATAGATTTGTACAAAAGAGCGATCTGCTCATTTTTTTCGGAGTATTCTTCCGTTTTGCTTTCGATAAGTGTTTCTGTCAGCTCATCCTTTGCCTGTCTCTTTTCAGAGCGGAGATAGGTCAGACATGTGTTTACAGCTATACGGTAGATCCAGGTGGAGATGAGCGATTTCTGTCTGAACTTATCCATATTCTGCCATACTTTCAGGAAGGTTTCCTGCAAGAGGTCGTTGGCCGCATCAGCATCTCCCGTATATCCATAGCACAAATGGAAGATCTTCTTGGAATTACTGTCGAAGATTTGCTTAAATAAGAGGTCTTTCTGATCCAATCTGCTTTAGTTTATGTGTGTATGACGTGTTTGGTACCGAATTGTTACAGGCAGGGATAGTTTTTTCCCGCGTTTTCCACAATCTTTACTAAATAAGTTTATTATTGTAGTTTTACGCTCTCAAACCTCCACATCCACAACCAATGTCAAAAAACAACAAGTTAACATTTTTTATATTTTTAGCATTGATACTGGGCGTCATCCTGGGCTACGTTCTTAACGTAAAATCATTTGATGCCTATAATACCAATATCCTGAGGGCTGATAATCAGATTAAAAGTATTGACACGCAGCTGGGGGGAATAAAAGATACTTCCGGAGTAAGTTATGTGCAGTTAAATATACAGAAGAAAGAAGCGTTAAAGGTCCGCAGGGAAAACGAGACCATCAGGGAAAAAAAGCTGGAACCCCTTACCTTATTAAGTGATATCTTTCTCCGGCTGATCAAAATGATCGTTGCGCCGCTGGTTTTTGCCACTCTTGTAGTGGGTGTTGCCAAAGTAGGGGATATCAAAGCTGTTGGACGGATAGGAGGCAAAACAATGCTTTGGTTCCTTAGTGCATCCTTATTATCGCTCACACTGGGCTTGATTATGGTAAACATCTTTAAACCCGGCGAGGCCATGCATCTGCCTTTGCCAAGCAGTCACTCAGACACTGGTATACAAAAAGCAGCAGTGTCAGTAAAAGACTTTATCTCGCATATAGTACCCAAGAGCATGACTGAAGCAATGGCCACCAATGAGATCCTGCAAATCGTAGTTTTCTCCCTCTTCTTTGGTGTTGCCACGGCAGCGATAGGAGAGAAAGGCAAAATCATCATTGAATTTTTTGATTCTGTTGCCCATGTAATCCTTAAAATTACCGGATATGTGATGAACTTTGCACCCTTTGCGGTATTTGGTGCCATGGCGGCTATTGTTGCCAAACAGGGCCTAAGCGTATTGTCTACCTATGCCTTATTTATCGGGGAGTTTTATTCCAGTATGCTGATGTTATGGTTATTGCTGATCCTGATCGGTTACCTTATCCTTAAAGGACGGGTGTTTAACCTGATGAACAGGATGAAGGAGCCGGTATTGGTGGCATTTAGTACTGCCAGCAGTGAAGCTGCTTACCCCAGGACACTGCTTCAGCTGGAGCGTTTTGGCTGTAAGGATAAGATCGTGAGTTTTGTACTGCCGCTTGGTTATTCATTTAACCTGGATGGGTCTATGTTGTATATGACATTCGCCTCCTTGTTCATTGCGCAGTCGTACGGAATCCATTTGTCTTTCCAGCAGCAAGTGACTATGATGCTGATCCTCATGTTAACCAGTAAGGGCATTGCGGGCGTACCAAGGGCATCCCTTGTAGTGATAGCAGGTACGATTGCCACATTTAATATTCCTGAAGCCGGGCTGGCCCTGCTGATTGGGATAGATCCGCTGCTGGACATGGGCAGGTCTGCAACAAATGTGATTGGAAACAGCATTGCTACTGCCGTAGTGAGCAAGTGGGAGGGCGAGCTTTCAGAAGCCCAGGATTAATTTTTTTTAACTACATATAATGAGTACCAGAGCAAAACAAATATTTTTATTCCTGACCATAGTCCTTCCGTTTTTGGGCTATTGTATTATCTATTACACCCCGATTATCAGGAATGCCCCTTTCAGATCAGACGAGTTTGTGTCTTTCCAGTTCCAGTGGGGTGCTGGCAATGACATGCCTAATATTTATGATTCCGCTACCGGAAGATATGAATACCTCGATAAAAATGATTCCCTGATCAAAACCAATGTCAAACTGAGGCAGAATGATATCATTTATCTGCACAACAAGATGAACGAGCTGGGATACTGGAACTTCCCTGACCTGATTGCCAATGCAGAAACAGATCTGAACAAGTCGAAGGTGCTGCGGTATGTCTTTACCTTTAAATACAAACGTAAAACAAAGAAGGTGGTATACCTGACTGATTACAATGATATTCCTAAACTGGCTACTGTTGCCGGCCAGATGAAGACCCTTGTAGAGCAAACTATCAATGATGCTGAAGAAAGATACAGCAAGAAATAGAAATCGTTATGATTTTATAAATATATATTCTATATTTGCACCTCGATAAAAAATAAACAATTTAAAATACTAATTATTTAACAATGTACGCAATAGTAAATATAGCAG
>Ga0308163_10001394_pt1 | contig 26782 bp, 28 predicted proteins | sample PhyTR1_FD_201037 | JGI IMG/M metagenome (GOLD analysis project Ga0308163, IMG submission 201037) | Phyllosphere microbial communities from UC Gill Tract Community Farm, Albany, California, United States - DLSLT.R1 | ecosystem: Host-associated > Plants > Phyllosphere > Unclassified | place: USA... | reverse complement strand
GCCCAAGGTCCCTGGCCTTTACCTGTACTACTCGAGCCGACGGCATATGCTTCCGGCGTTGCGGGCCTTCATCGACTGCATGCTGGATCGAGATCTGGGCGGTGAGGCGGGGTGATCGGCGCGGAGTGGACGATCAGCGGCCGGTTGGGAGAGCTGCCTTTCCATCTACCCGCTTTTCGTCCGAGTGCGGGCGCGGGATAGGACGGGTGATTAGGGATCGTTATCGGGGGTTAGGAAATGGCGCCGCCTCTGTATAGATTGGGCCGGAGCCACTTTACGATCACTCGGATCGCGTTAGAGCACATGCAGGCTCATGTAGGCTGCAGTAAGGAAGATGAGTGATTTGAGAGTGCATTGGCAGCAACCGAAAATGCGCTTGTGCCTATGGCGACGTGAGGGTTGTTGATACCCACCAAGTAGAGCATCAGCGGGACAGCTAAGATGGAGCCGCCTCCAAGACCAGTCCGAGTATGAAACCGACGAGAATGCCAGAGAGTCCACCCAGTGCGAGCTGCAACGGGAAATGGGTTTGCATGTCAGTCGGCCGTCAGGCAGGGGAGGAGGTGCCGCCTCTGAGGCGCGAGGCAAGAGAGGACAGGTCGTAACCAGCCTCACCGGCAATGGACAGCACCTGTTCGGGCGTAGGGCCGCCGCTACGAACCTGGGATAGGGCCCATAGCGACGTCGAGCGGGTGCCGGTCCTGCAGTAAGCGACGATGGGTGCAGGCAGTTGTTCCAGCAGCACGCCAAACTGCTGCACATGTCCATCGGTGATGCCGCCAGGCACGACGGGCAGATAAGCAAAGCCCAGGCCCGCCCTGGAGCAGGCCGCCTGCAGTGCAAGGTGATCGGGCTGGTCCGGCTGCTCGCCGTTGGGTCTATTACAGATAACACTCGAGATGCCCGCCTCTTTCAAGGCAGGTATGTCGGTGGGAACCAGTTGGTCGGTCACATGCAAGCTCGGCGCAAGTGAGTGCAGATTCATGGCGAATTCTCTGTTGAGCGGGGACGGTGAAGGAGCCAGTGGAGGAGCATGCCGACGACCATGGCGGCCGCGAAAACGAGTGCAAAGGGTTGACCCGTTGGCAACAGTGCAATGGCCGGGCCCGGGCATACGCCTGCCAGCCCCCACCCAACGCCAAACACTGCCGCGCCAATGACCAGGTTGCGGTCGATCTGACGCTGATTGGGAATGTGCAGCGCCGCAGCGAGCACAGGAGCATTGCGTGCGCGGACCCATCGATAGGCGATCGCTGACGGAATCAGCGCCCCGCCCATGACAAGTGCCAGTGATGGATCCCACCTGCCTGCGACGTCAAGAAAGGCGAGTACGCGCGCGGGATTGGCCATGTCCGAGACGACCAGGCCCAGGCCAAACAAGGCGCCACACAGAACTGCCGCCAGCCGGATCATGTTCCGCCTCCGATCATCATGCGGACAACCGCCACGGCAGCCATGCCCATGAGCATGAAAACGCCCGTGGCAACCATGGAGCGTGGTGACAGCCTGGCCAGGCCGCAAACGCCGTGACCGCTCGTGCAGCCAGATCCGAGGCGCGTTCCAAAGCCGACCAGCAGCCCGGCCAACACCAACAACGGCGTAGCGGAGATTGAAAGCGACGGCAGCGAAATGGGCTTGACCGCGAGCGCCAGCCCGGACGCCACCAGCAGCGCTGCCAGGAACAGGGCCGACAAGGAGCGGTCGCCAGCGGACGACAGGCCAAGAGTGTTGTCAAGCAAGCCGGAGACGCCGGCAATGCGACCGGTCAGCACCAGAAACCCACCCGCTGCCGTACCGATCATCAGGCCGCCGATGACGGGCCAGTACCACGCCAAAGAGGGGAGGGTCATAGCAGGTCCACCGGCAGTTTGAGGTAGCGCACCCCGTTGTCATCCGGGTCGGGCAGATGGCCCGCGCGCATGTTGACCTGCACTGAGGGCAGAATCAGGCGCGGCATGGGGAGCGTCGCGTCGCGGCTCTCACGCATCTCCACGAACATGTCCTCCGTCACGCCTTGATGCACATGGATATTCGCGGTTCGTTCCGCGCCTATGGTGGTTTCCCATGCGAACCGATCCCGGCCCGTGGCCTTGTAGTCGTGGCAGAGGAACACCCGGGCGTCATCCGGCAGGGCCAGTAGACGTTGGATGGAGCGATAGAGCTGGCGGGCCGAGCCACCGGGGAAGTCGCAGCGGGCCGTGCCGTAGTCCGGCATGAACAGAGTGTCGCCGGGAAACACCGCATCGCCGATGACGTAGGCCATGCACGCAGGGGTGTGGCCCGGCACGTGCAAGGCAGTTGCCTGGAGATTCCCAACGGCGAACTCCGCGCCATCGGCAAACAGATGGTCGAATTGGCTCCCGTCGCGCTTGAACTCCTTGCCAGCGTTGAACACCTTGCCGAAGGTGTCCTGCACGCCGGTGATGTGCTCGCCAATGGCAAGCGTTCCGCCGACCTGCCGCTGCAACCACGGTGCAGCGGAAAGGTGATCGGCGTGGGCATGCGTTTCCAGCAGCCACTGAACCTGCAGCCCTTCGTCATGAATGTACTGGACCAGCGCCGCGGCGGAGTCGGTCGAGGTGCGTCCAGAGGGCATATCGAAATCAAGAACGCTGTCGATGATGGCGCACGCCGAAGACCGGGGGTCGCGTACCACGTGGCTGGCCGTAAAGGTGGCGGGGTCGAAGAACGTCTTCACGCAAGGCGAAGGCGTGCGGGCACCGCGCGCTTCACGCACGATGTCTTGAGCTCTCTCCAATGGAGAATCGACGACGACAGGCCTGTTCACGACTCGCTCCCGGTGGTTGGATGATGGATATTAATACATACTTACGTAAACTATGTAACTGCATTCTCGTGTCCTTTGTCCGGTTCAGCTGGCGTGCGGATTAACAGGTACGCTCTAGCTCTCCTCTCTGGTGCCCCGCTTTTGACCAACCGCCTCACCGCCAACAACCTGGCCGACATGAAGGAACGGGCGCCTGAAGTGGCCGAGTTGCTGCGCTTCATGGCCACGCCGTCGCGTCTGCTGTTGCTCTGTCAACTTTCCCAAGGGGAGTCCACCGTCGGTGCCCTCGAGGAGGCCACCGGCATCCGACAGCCGGCCCTTTCCCAGCAGCTCGCCGAACTGCGTCAACGGCATTTGGTGACGACCCGGCGAGAGTCACGTTCAGTCTTCTATCGCATCAACGACAGCCGCGTTGAGGCGATGCTGGTTGCGATGCACAGGATCTTCTGCGTGGATCAGTCCGACGACCGGTAGTGAGCAGACGTGGTGTGCCGTACGCTGGCACCCACCGCGCTGATGAGCGCTCCAGCCGACGCCAACAGCACATCCTTGTGCGCATCCCACACGTCGCCCTGGATGCCGAGATAAGCCATTCCAAGGTCCTGGTCGACCACCAGCACCGCGCCCCATTCGATCAGTTCATAGGCAGCGGACGTGGCGACGATGAACTGAGTGGCAATCAGGGTCAGCGTCAGCTCGCTGGCCACAGCACGCCTTGCGTAGAGCTCTCTCGCCGCGGGAAAGACCAATACGCCGTAGGCGAGGTGAACGAGTCTGTCGAAATGGTTGCGATCCCAGCCAAACAGGTCGGTGATCCTGTAGCCCGCCAGTTTCTGCGCCCAAGCGTCGTAAGGGACTTCCGAGTACGTAAAATGAGCGCCCACGGCATGCAGGCACAGAAAAAGCAGAAGCGAGACATTGGTTGCGGGCCGGAACGGGCGCTTCCACTGCTGGAAGACAACGTAGGGAACCGCGATGAATACCAGCAGATTCTCCAGCAACCAGTCGCGCCGGTGGTAGGGTTCGACTGCGGCAAGCAGCCAGCACCCTATGTAGATTCCAAGGCAGGACAGCGCGAAGCGCCAGGAGCCCGACTGCGTGCTCCCCAATCTGCCTTTCGCCGTTGCCGAGGCACGATCCTGGCGTTGGGGGTACTCAATGGGCATAAAGGACCGGAATGGTCGCCCCCTGCGATAGCTCCATCGTCATCCCTCCGATGGTCCGCTCGCGCAGGCGGGAGTGTCCGTATCCGCCAACCACGATCAACGTTGCCTTGGTCGCGCGGGCGTGATCGAGCAGGACCTCGCTGGAACGGCGGTGTCTGGCAAGCAGCCGGGTGGCCGATGCGGCGATGCCCCAGCTCCGGAGGTGTTCAATGAGGGAAGCTGTGACAGTGCCAGCAGCACCCTCCATCTCGTCCGAATGGCTGCATATCTCCACCAGAAGGACAGTCTGCACCTGCTGTAGCAATGGGATCGCGCTGTGCAGGGCGCGGCATGCGTTTGGGGTGTCTTTCCAACCCACAATCGCACACGAGTGGTCGCTTGCCCGCCAATGCGGCGGCACCACCACGACGGGCCTTCCCGCGTCAAAAAGCAGCGCATTGAACAGGGCCACGCCCGCTGGGTCGGCTCTGGCGAATCCTGACCAGCCCCCGACAATGGCCAGATCCGCAGACAAGGCCAGTCGAGCGGCGAGCTCTGCAGGAGATTCAATGCCCGCTTCGTGAACTTCCACGGAAACACCAGGGTGCTCTGCGATTCGGGCCCTGATCCTTGAGGCTCTTTCCGAGGCTTCCCGCCGACATGCGTCCTGGGCAGCCAGGAACGATGCGCGGGGCGTCGGATCAGCAGTCCCGACCGCCGGCGGAGGCAGGTCGACCGTTTCGATGATGCGCACCCGCGCGTCCTGCGACCTGCCGATCTCGACGGCGAAGCGGATGGCCGCGTCATCCGCTGACGAGTCTGACAACGGCACAAGAATATCCTTCAACATGGCTCTGGCATCCTGGTGCGTCAACGTGACAGGAACAGGGGCGTGAGGGTGCGCTCGAAGAGTTCCCTCGTCGTTCCCCCCAGCAGCCATTCGCGCGCGCGCGAATGGCCATAGGCGCCACAGACGAGTAGATCCGCCTGACTATCGAATGCGTGGCCCAGCAGCGCTTCAGCCACGCTCCTCCCATCTGATGACACGGGAGTAAATGTCGCTTCTCGCCGCTGCCGCACCAGACTGTTGACGAACGCCTGAGCATGTTCATTGACCCGGTCACTTCCGTCCACGGTGGTAACCACAAGGGCACACGCGAAATCCAATCTCAGGAAATCATGTGCCGCGCGAGCGGATTCGGGGGTTGCACTCCAGCCGATGACGGCCCGCTTGAAGATTCCGTCGAAACGGGTCCTCCCTGGCAATGCCAGGATGGGGCGTCCGGATCGGCTCACCAGTGAAGAGAACTGAGTATGTTGCAGCCTGCGCTCGGCGTGGTCATGTCCGGCGCACGCCATTATCACCTGGTCGAAACCCTGTGCGCGCAGGGCAATCGCGTCCACAGGACGTTCCGCGCGCCCGTCCTCGATCTGGATGTCATGCGGAACGCTCCACTGCGCAACCCGGCGCAAGAGCGTGGCGACTCTGGGCGGGACTTCGGTGCGTGCAACGTCGGGCAACGGAGATTCCACTGGCTGCACCAGCGTGACGTGCCCGCCACGGGTGCCGACAAGCGCTGCTGCCAGCTGCATGGCGGAAGCATCCGCGGGCGTATCCGTCAAAGGGACAAGAATATCCATCTTGGCTGTTGGACACGGAGGCCGGCGTTGGCGCGCATTCTCCGCCAGTCCTGCGCGGAGATATTGACGTGGGTCAAGGTGTTGACGATCAACCGCTACGCCCGGCGGCCACAGCGAACGTTCCGACGATGAGGCTGGTCCCGATCAACAACGGAGCAGAGAAGCGCCATCCGCCCCTTGCCGCGGCGATCAAGCATTTCAGCAATGAGTTGGTCGCAAGTGCGATGGTGATCGCCTGAATCGCGATACCGTTGCTGATCCGCTCCGCACCCACCATCTGGGCGGCAGAGGCGGTGGCGGCATGTACGTCGGCAATGCCGGAGATGCCCAGAGTCCAGGGCAGGCTCTCGTCACCCAGCCAGTCTCGCAGCAGACTTGCTGCCAGAAGCAGAATGACGACCAGCCCAACGAAAACCACGATCGCCAAGGGTTTGAATGGCCGCACGATGGCCAGCCCGGACAGTGCTGAGGTACTCAGCAAGGACCGCCATCCGAATGCCAATGCTGTCCCCATGGCCACGATTGCCGAGCAGACCAGCGGGACCATGCTGTAGGCGAGCAATGCAGGTGCCAGCGTGCCCATTACCAGGCCCAACTGCAGAATCATGGCCACGTTGGAAAGCAAGGCCGCTCCTGCGAAGGCAGGCGCCAGCCGGGGCGACGACCGCGCCCCGTCGGCCATTGCCGCGATGGTGGCGGTACTGGAGACAAACCCACCGGCGAAGCCTGTCAAGGCCAAGGCCGACCTGGGCCCCAGATGGCGCAGCGCTAAGTGCGCTCCGACGCTGACTGCCATCAGCGCCACAATGAGTGTGCCGAGCCGACTCGGGTTGATGACTTCCCAAGGGTCGACGGTGCGGTCTGGAAGCAAGGGAAGGATCAGAAAGCCCGCGGCCAGCACCGTTGCGATGTCCCGAAGGTCCCGGTTGGAAACATTCGCATTCACCTTCCGTATCAGGGCAGGCCCCCCAACCAGTATCACCAGGATGGCACTGCCGGCGAGGATCGCCGTTGCAGGTGCACTTACCGCAATGGCGCCGACCAGATACAGGGCAGGCAGCACAATCAGATGGGGGGAAGCCGCCTGGGAGTGTCGCGGGCGAGGGCAGACAACCAGGCCCAGCAGTACCGCGCCAGCTACCAGCGCCGCGCCTCCCAGCAGCGCTCCCAACCCGCCTGAGATCGCGACCAGCGCAAGCACAACACTGCCGCCAAAGCGCGTGTGGCCCGCCGCCATCCTCCCGCCTGCCCGCTGCCAGACCAGTCCAACAACGGCGCCCACGACAGCGGCGATAATCAGCCCCGCGGCGGTGCCTGCCGGATCCTGGACGATGCTCAGCATGTCTGGTTGCCCACTGGAATCGGTCAAAGGCGATTCTGCTCCGGCATTTGTGCAGAACGAATCCCGGGATGACTTGACCCAGGTCAACGATCCAGCGGGATTTTGATTGACTTCGATCAAGTTCATTCGTCGCGCAGGGTTCAAGCTACCGGCTCTTCACCCCGGGGAGAGCGAGCATGTACTGCGACATTCTGTTGCCCTTCGTCTTGGGCCGCCTGCACGAGCCGGCGCTGGGTCTCGCCACGGCGCTTTCGCGTGAGCAGGGGAGCCGGCTGGTAGCACTGGCTGGGGCCAGTGTGGTTGTGCCGGTCGCGACGGGGTGGATGTACTACCCAGCCGTCTACACCGCTCTTCATGAGCCGGCCAAGGAAACGGTCAGGGTGCTTGCCACCACGCTGGAGGAGCGGCTGGCAGACGCAGGTGTGGATTGGCTCGTGTGTGCGAACGAGAGGGTGTGGGAGGGACCGGTGGATCAGGTGATGCCTCAGGCAGGATGCGTTGACCTGACCATCCTGGGGTTGCATCGCGATGACCCCGGCACTGAGGACACGCTGGTCTCCTCGTTGCTGGTGGAATCGGGGGTGCCGTTGCTGCTTGTCCCGCCGGGCGCCCGCGACGCGGTGCCGCGTCATGTTGTAATTGCGTGGAAAAGCACCCGGGAAGCCATTCGCGCGGTGCATGATGCCTTGCCGTTGTTGATCGCTGCACAACGCGTGCACTTGTTGTATATCGATTCCGATCCGGACGATCCGAGCAGGGAGGACGACGCCAGTCTGCGCCTGGTCGCTCATCTACGGCGCCATGGCGTAACAGCCTCGCCTGTGCACCGCGGTTATGAGGAGGGCGGGGCAGGACCGGCCATACTGAACTTCGTGAAGGAGAGCGGCGCCGATTGTATTGTCGCCGGTGGCTACGGCAGATCCCGTGCCTCGGAATTCCTGTTCGGCGGCGTCACCCGCACACTGATCCGGCACAGTCCGATACCAGTATTTCTCGCCCACTGAGACCCGCGTGAAGCCCGCTGTCCACCCAGTTCTCCCGTACCGGGCATCGGCTGCCGAGCAACTCCGGCTTAAGTCGCCGCACGGCTGATGCAACGCCCTGGCAGGTGATCCATGTACATGAACGATCAGCCTCACAATGCGACCCGTCTTGGCGTCGCATTCCTGGGCGGGACGGATACCGTCACCGGCTCACGCTACGTGGTAGAGGCCGGCGGCGCCCGCGTCATGGTGGATTGCGGGCTCTTCCAAGGATACAAACCGCTGCGATTGCGGAACTGGCTACCGTTTCCCGTGGATCCCGCTTCCATTGATGCGGTGGTGCTCACCCACGCGCACCTGGATCACAGCGGATATCTGCCACGTCTGATCAGGCTGGGATTTCACGGGCCTGTGTGGTGCACACCGGCCACCCGGGATCTATGCGGAATTCTACTCCCCGACGCCGCGCACCTGCTGGAGGAGGAGGCGCGCCACGCCAATCAGCGCGGCAGCTCGAAACACCATCCGGCCGAGCCGCTCTACACCGTGGGCGATGCGCAACGGTGCCTTGACCTGATGCGGGTCGTCGACTTTTCCGATGCCTTTGACCCGGTGCCTGGCGTAACGGCTACGTTTCACAAGCAGGGGCACATTCTTGGCGCCGCATCGGTATCGCTGGTCCATCGGGGCAGGCGCATCACGTTCAGTGGTGATGTCGGCCGTTCGAACGATGCGGTGATGCGCGCTCCCTCGTCGCTGCCGGCATCGGATTGGGTTGTAGTGGAGTCAACATATGGCAATCGGCGCCATCCGACGGCGCTCTTGACGGACCTGCTCGTCGAGCCGATCCGGCGCACGCTCGGGCGCGGTGGGGTGGTGATGATTCCGGCGTTCGCGGTGGGTCGCGCCCAGCTGCTGCTACACGTGATCGCCACCCTGCAGGCGGAAGGGCGGATCCCACGCGCCCCGATCTACTTGAACAGCCCCATGGCCAAGGACGTCACCTTGCTCTATGGGAAATATAGAAGCGAACATCTGCTCGATGACGCCGCACTGGAGCGCTTGCACGCGGCTACCCGGTTCGTCAATAGCATCGAGGAATCCAAGGCCCTCAACCTTCGGCAGGGCCCCATGATCATCGTCGCGGGCAGTGGAATGCTGACCGGGGGGCGCATTCTCCATCATCTCATCGCTTTCGGCTCGGATTCTCGCAACATGATCCTGTTGCCAGGCTTCCAGGCAGGTGGCACGCGCGGAGCGGCGCTGGTGCGCGGTGACAGGCTGTTGCGCATCTATGGCCAGGATGTGCCGATACGTGCCGAGGTGGTACAGCTGGAGGCCGCTTCTGCCCACGCCGACGCCGACGAACTTCTCAACTGGCTACGCACGGCCCAGACGACCCCGCGGCAGGTCTTCATCACACACGGAGAGCCAGACGCCGCGGACGCGCTGCGATTAGCCATTGAACGGGAGCTACATTGGTCTGCATGCATCCCCGAGTACCGACAGTACATTGACCTCGACCCGGGATGAGAAGGGTCCGGGATGGCCCGCAGAGGCCATAGAGCGTCGCCACCCAGCGGCATGGACGGCGAGAACCACCTTCTGCCAAACAGGACACCGTCGTGACGCATCTTGTCTTCCGGGACTATCTTGAAGCAGCACTCGGGCTCGCGGACGCGTTGAGCGCGTATAAGCAGACCCGGGCATCCATACTGGCCGTTTCATGTGCCGCGCTGCCGATGGCACGGCTCATCGCCGATATGCTTGGGGCGCAGCTGAGGCTCGCGGGTATGCCCGCCGTGCGGGCCACTGCTTCATTCGATGTGGCGATCGCCAGCCGCAGGGAGCGGGCGGAATCGTCACCGCCGTTGGGCAGTCCAGACACAACGCTCGGCAAAGCCGGTCTCGAGGATGTGCAGCAAGCGCTCGTGGCCCAGGCTCAGGCGCATCGCAGGCGCTGTGGAATCTGCTCATCGGCTGGACTGGCGCAGCGAACGATCATCGTGCTCGATGACGGCTCGGCGACACCCTCCACCATTGAGGCTGCCTTGCGAATGGTACGCGTGTATGGTCCGGCGCTGTTGGTGTATGCGGCACCGGTCACCACGACGGAAACCCTGGCACGAGCGTCGGGGCTGGCCGATGCGTGCATCTATCTGGCCGCGACAGACTCGGTCAATGCGGTAGCCGCGCACTTTCTGGAGTACCCCGTGGTCACTGACCGACAGGCGGTACGTGCGTTGTTCCCCAATCCGATGCGGTGGGCCGATGGTGACGGGACGTGCGCGGGCTGTCTTTCGCTCGGAACAGGAAAGCCGTGATCGCCTGAGCACCACAGAAGCTGGACACGATGCTGCCCTCCGCGATGTCAGGTACTGGGATCGAGGAGCAACTCATGAATGACTTGGCAATGGTCTTCGGCATCGATACGGCTGCTGAATCCCAGATGCTTGGCCAGCTCCCGCATCTGTGTGTTCTGTGCGTCGTCAATCGAGTACATCTGTTTGATTCCTCGCGACCTGGCGATGGCAATCAGGTGGTTCATCAGGATCACTCCCAGTCCACGTCCCTGCCATTCGTCGGCGACCGTCACCGCGCACTCGCAAGCATCCCCGGAGGTACTGGTGCTGTAACGGCTTACGCCGATCAATTGCTCACCCGACCCGGCGGAAATGACCGCAGCAAAGGCGACCTGGTGAGTATGGTCCAGCACCGTCAACTGTGTCAGCAACTGTTCGCTCGGCGAACGAATCTGGCCCAGGAACCTGAAACGGCGGGCCTGTGGCGACAAGCCCTCAATGAACGCGCGCTCGATATCCCGGTCTGCCGCGGTGATGGGTCGAATCAATACCCTCGTACGGTCGCGCAGCACCTCGATCCAGCGTGGAAAGAGCTCGGGGGACAGGGGAGATGGGAGGTCTGGAGTATTCATGGCGGCCACGGCTAACGGGGACGCATGCATGCTAGGGTCCTGCGGGAGCCAGCAAATTGACGCAGATCAACGTACACGGTGTTAGGTGCAACCTCAGCGCGCCGTGTAGCCGCCATCGATCACCAGGGACGAGCCCGTGACGAATCGGGATTCCTCCGAAGCAAGGTACACCACCCCCCAGGCAATATCGTCCGGCGTACCTACATGGCCCAACGGGTGCAGTTGATCCAGCGCGTGTCTACCGGCGACCAGATCAGCGGTACCGCTGTCTCGCAAGTGCTGCTCGACAAGCGGCGTCCAGATGAAGCCAGGGTGCACCGAATTGACTCGAATCCCGTCGCTCGCATAGATCAACGCGTCGGTCTTGGTCATCAGCGTGACCGCGCCCTTGGATGCGTGGTAAGCGGGAAGGTCCGCTGCGCCCACCAAGCCATAGATGGAAGAAAGATTGATGATGCTGCCGGCACGGTTCCTGCGCATGTGGGGCAGGGCATGCTTGGTGCAGAAAAAGACGCCTTTGACATTCACTGCCTGGACCTGGTCCCAATCGGCCTCGCTGAGCTCGTGGGTCGGACGGTTGGCGCCTGCGATTCCGGCATTGTTGACCATGACATCCAGACGCCCAAGCCGATCCACGACGGCGTCGATGGCATCGTGCACACTGGCTTCCTCACGAACGTCGACGTGCCAGTAGATCGCGGCAGAGCCAGCGCCAGCCAGCTCGTTGGCCAATGCGTTGCCTTCCCCGTCATGTATGTCGAACAGGGCTACCGCGGCGCCTTCTTCGGCCATGCGAACTGCGCATGCGCGGCCAATGCCAACCGACGCCCCCGTGATTATGCAGACCTTTCCCTTTAATCGATTCATCTAAAGCGTCCTCTTCAGGCCGGAGGTGCGCACAGCACCGCCCATACCTATGTTCATCTGGCGGCGTACCGGAAGAGGGCGTGTTGACCTGCATCAAGAGATGCGGTTCTTTACAGATCTTTACAAAACAGTTCTCCACCGCCATTCGCCAGGCACCCGCCCGTGCCTAGATTGAGTATGGGTCAGGTGGAGGATCGGATATGTGGGACACTCCCAGTCACGTCACGTTCGAAACGGCGGGTGTGGAACCCTTGCTTGGCCTTCAAGGCGGCGCCGCCGCCGGTGTTGGCGGGAGCTGGGAGCACCTGCTGCAGGGCATGCCCCTGGTTCGACGCCGCGTTCGCAGGAAGCAGCACGTGATCCGCGCAGGCCAGCCATTTCGTGGATTGTTCCTGGTGCGGTCGGGCATCTTCAAAAGTGCTCTCATCAGTGAAGATGGCCGAGAACGTGTGACGGCGTTCCCGATGCGCGGCGAACTGCTCGGGCAGGAAGCACTGGATCTGGCTATCTATCCATGCGATGTGATCGCGCTGGATGACGGCGAGGTGTGGGAGCTTCAGCCCTTCCTCCTGCGTCAGTGCCTTCCTGGATTCGAGGCGCGCTTGAGCGGGATACTCGCCTCGGAGATAAGACGGGATTGGCAATGGATGCTGGCGCTCGGCAGCCTGAATGCCGAGCAGCGGTTGACATCGTTCCTGCTTGATTATTCAACGCGCCTGGCCGAGCGCGGTTTCAGCGCGACACAGATGCTGCTCTGTATGACGCGTGCCGACATCGGCAGTTTTCTTGCCATGCAGATCGAGACAGTCGTCCGCGCGTTGCACAGGTTGCAGGATCAAGGCCTGATCGAGGTCAGTCGTTCCCATATACGCATCGTCGATCTGCCGCGCCTGCGTGCGCAGTCAACAACGCTGAACTGACCTCTTGTGGCGCCCATGTCGGGTACGAAAACCGCTGTCAAGCGATCAGTTGCTGGACCGCGACCAACAGATCCTCGCGCCGATACGGTTTGCGTAGCAAGGTGCCGCAGTGCCCGAGGTCGGAAGTGACGTCGGGCGCGTCATCGTGGCCAGTTGTCAGGAGCACCGCCAGGCCGGGCAGCTGCTCGCGCAAGGTGGATGCCAGCGCATGGCCGTTCATCGCGCCTCCAAGCATGACGTCGCTGAAAACCAAGGCCGTCTCCGGATGCATCTTTGCGATCGCAAGCGCCTCGACCCCGTCGCATGCTTCCAAAGTGACATAGCCCGCCGCCTGGAGAAACGATACGGCAACCCGTCGCACGCCCGGATCGTCTTCCACCACCAGAATGGTCTGCCGCGCGCCCTCCACACGATGTCGCGGGGGCAGCACGCGCTCTGGCAGGGACGTGGCGACCGGGAGGTACATGCTTACCGTTGTGCCTCGGCCGTGGACGGTGTCAATGTGCAGCATGCCTCGGCTCTGCCTCGTGAAGCCATACACCATGCTCAGGCCAAGCCCGCTCCCTTGACCCATCGACTTGGTGGTGAAGAAGGGTTCGACTGCGCGTCGAGCGGTACTGGCGGACATGCCCATGCCGCGGTCCGCGATCCGGATGACAATGTAGTGCCCGGCCTGCAGCTCCTCCATCTCCTGCGGTCTGACCCATTGCTCGCCAACGGAGAGCAGGATTTCGCCGTTTCCCGGAAGGGCATCGCGTGCATTCAACACCACGTTGACTAACGCTGTCTCAAGCTGGCAGGGATCCACATGCGCTGGTGGGAGGCCACGGTGGCATTCGATCGTCAAGGAGAATGACTCGCCTAGGATTCGTTGAAGCATGGTGCCCAGATCGTGAACCAACTGGTGAAGCTTTACCGATTGGGGAGCCAGGGGTTGGCGTCTTGCAAAGGCAAGCAGCTTGGAGGTGAGAGATGCTCCGCGCGCCACTGAGTGGAGGGCGCCTGCGATAAGATCGCGCGCGCTTTGGTGAGCGGCGTACTCGTCATCAAGAAGCTGCAGGCTGCCGGAGATGATGGTCAACAAGTTGTTGAAATCGTGCGCGATACCGCCGGTCAACTGGCCTAGCGCATCCAGGCGTTGCGCGTGGGCGAGTTGCTCCGCCGTTCTGCGGCGCTGCATTATCGCCGCAACCAGGACTGCGACGCCCTGTATCAGATGAAGGATGTCGTGCTGGATCGGTCGCGTGTCTGTGGAAAGTACCATCAGAATCCCTGTCGGCTGGTCGCGGTCACGGAGCAGCGTTGCTGCACCACACGCAAACCCCTCACCAGCTTCGCCCAGCAGTTCCAATTGCCGATCATCCAGGATGGTGGCGCGGTCCACTGGAAGCGATGCTTCAAGCAGGGCCCAGCGCGAGGACAGTATGTGCCGAAGGGCTTCGCCGTTGATCTGTCCGGCAACGCGCACATCCATGGCTTGACCATCCGACTCAGGAAAGGCCAACGCGACTGCGTCGGCCTGGAGCTCATCGATAAGCATGCCAGGCAATGAGCGAACAAGCTGTTGCTCGCTGCCCGCGTCCAGGGCCATCTGTCCCAACCGTGCAATGAAGGCATCATAGCTGGCCCGCACGAGGGCTTGCCGAACGCGCTGACTCTCCGAGATGTCGCGCACCGACGCCAGGTAGTGTCGTCCGTGTGCGGTGTCGATCGGACTCAACGCGATTTCCACCGGAAACTGCTGGCCGTCCACCTTCTGGCCGACCAGCACCTGATCGGATTGGCCCATCGGTCGGACGCGCGGAGACGACATGTAACCGAGGCGATGCTGGAGATGCCGCTCTCTCGCGCCGGCCGGCATCAGTGCTTCCACGGCTAGGCCAACGAGCCCGTCATCGCCATAACCAAAAAGACGCTCTGCGTTGCCGTTGGCACGGATGATGCGCCCCTCTGCATCCACCAGCAACAGCGCATCAGGGACGATATCAAACAACTGTGGGAGCATCAGTGCGGTCACGGCGACACGCTGGCAGCCAACCGATAGCCGACGCCTCGGGTCGCCTGGATCAGCTGAGGCTGCGACGGATCGCGTTCGAGCTTGCGCCTCAGTCGGCCTATGTGGACGTCGATAGCACGGTCGAACGGGCCCGCATCGCGTCCGTGTAGCGAATTCATCAGCTGATCCCTGCTCTGTACCTTGCCGGCGCCTTGAACCAGCGCGTAAAGCAGGTCGAACTCGGCCGAGGTCAAGCGGATCGCGTTGCCCTCACGGTCAAGTACTACCCGCTCCGACGCGTTGAGGAGTATCCCATCGAAGCGGAAAACATGTCTGGCTGATGGCGACGGATGCTGTGCACGCCGCAATACCGAATGTATGCGGGCCAGCAGTTCGCGGTAATCAAACGGTTTGGCAACATAGTCATCGGCACCGAGCTCAAGGCCCACGACTCTATCCACCGAGTCACCTCGGCCGGTCACGATGATGACCGGAATCTGACAGGACTGACCTCGCAACATCGTCAGCCCATCTCCATCTGGCAGGCCGAGGTCCAGCAGGATCAGGTCAACCCCCCCTCGGGACAGGCATTGTTCCGCCGCCGCAACGCCTGCGGCAATGTGGCACTCGACGCCGTGATTCTGCAGGAAACGGGCCGTGAGGCCGGCGATGGCCTCGTCGTCTTCGACCAGGAGGATGCGCGGCCGGGCGATCAGGGGTCGTTCGAGCACTGCCATCGACGCGCCCTTACGGCATAGTTTGGATGATCATACGCTTAGCTGCAGCCTGCACGCTGCCAGCCCTTGATTCATCTTTGCGAAGGCTCAATTGCGGCTTCCGGAGGGTCATGATCATGGCGCGGTCAGCACCCCAAACCACGCCCCTATGGCGTAGGTGGCCGCCATTGCGATGGCGCCCCAGACGACAACCCGTAGCGCGCCACGCAGTTGGGACGCTCCACCGAGCCTGGCCGCAACAGCCCCGAGCGCGGCCAGGACGCATAGCGTGGTTACGACGACAACTCCCGCCAGATTGCTATGCGCCAGGGTTGCAGCCAAAAGAACCGGGGGCAGGGCACCGACGACAAATGATATTGCAGAGGCACCTGCTGCCTGGAGTGGCCTTGCCTTCAATACATCGTGAATGCCCAATTCGTCCCTCAGATGTGCTGACAGCGCGTCATGCGCGGTCAGCTCGCGGGCAACCTCCTCGGCAAGCCGCCGCGTCAACCCTCTCTTTTCGTAGATGGTTGTCAACTCAAGCAACTCTGCGTCCGGCTGGTTCAGCAGCTCCCCGCGCTCCTTCTCTTCGTCTGCGTTCTCGGCGTCTGCCTGCGAGCTGACTGAAACGTACTCGCCCGCCGCCATCGAGAGTGCACCGGCGATCAGTCCTGAGAGGCCCGCGACAAGTATCGTTTGAGTTACCGCGCCAGCACCGACCATGGCGACGACCAGGCTGCTGGTCGATATAAGTCCATCATTTGCACCCAATACTCCGGCACGCAACCAGCCGCCGCGTTGACTGCGATGGAATTCTCCGTGGCTCATGACATGTCCTTGGAGTGTGTCGAGCTTTTGAAGGTACTCCCAGCCCGGTGAAGGCACTAGGCGTCTATTCGGGCGGTCCCCCAACATTAGGTTGCGCGGATCAATAATGGTCAGCTTGCCAGTTGTCAGGTTAGATCTCATAGACCTTGTTCAGCAGAACATCTCAAGAATTTTCGTGTTCTTGGATGGACGACCGCCTGTGCTATTGCCGGGGTGAGAATTCACTATGCTCTTTGAACCCGCGCCACCAAGGACGCCACCTAGGAGGCTACGCGTTGGTATGCAGTTTCACAGTCACCTTCAACCCGTTGAGGCATTGCGACGTTCCAAGGCTGATCTTCCCGCCGTGCACGTCCAATGTCTCCTGGACGATAGACAGGCCTAATCCGCTGCCCTCCGCGCCACTTCCGATCACACGGTAGAAACGGTCGAAGACGCGGTCCTGCAGGTCCTTGGGAATGCCGGGTCCAGAGTCTTCCACCGTAAGAACGCATTGCTCGCCCGTCTGTTCGGTAGACACCACCACGACCCCATGCTCGGGGGTATACCGGATGGCATTCTCGACGAGGTTGCGAACCAGCAAGCCCAGCGAGAACTCGTCGCCGAAGACGTCCGCTGTGTCGAGAACGAGGTTCATTACCTGACTCTTGGAAGCTGCCAAGGCCCTGAGCTCTTCTACCTCGTTGCTCACCAGGGCGTCCAAGCTCAGCTTGCGAAATGCATCCTTGCCGATGCTGCGCTCGGTTCGGCTCAGCGACAGCAGCTGTGATACCAAACGCTCAACCCGTTCGACCCCTCGGGCAAGCAAACGCTGTGACTCTTGGCGCTCTTCATCAAACGTGGCCAGGCGCGCGTTGTCTGCATGAACCTTCACCGCGCTGATCGGCGTGCGCAGCTCGTGCGCAGCATCTGCGATGAAGCGGCGTTCGCGTGCCAATGCAAGATCAAGCCGCTGCAGCAGCTCGTTTACCGCGCGGACCAGGCCGTGGACCTCCTCTGGGAGCTTCGTGTCATCCAACGGTGTCATTCGGTCGAGGTCACGCTCACCGATGTCGGTGGAGACTTTCCGCAACGAGCGCGTCGCCCAGGCGACCGTCAGCCAGATGACCAAGGCCATCACCGGAAGCGCAAGCAACAGCGGCAGCAGTGTGCCGACGGCAATGTCCTCGGCCAGCTCTTGGCGGATGTCCGAGCGCTCGGCGGACTGAAACCATCGACCCTGTGGCGAGCGCAGCGTGAAGGTTCGCCACTGCGCCCCGTCTATGTCGACATCCGCGTAGCCCGGCGACAAGCTCGCCATTGGCGCAGTGGGCGCACTGTCCGATCGGAGCAGCATGCGACCGTCAGGCGCCCATATCTGAAACGCCAGCTTGTTTTCGTATGCGTGCCCGTCTTTGAAGGCCAATGCCTCGCCAACGCCGTCGGCGCGCCCGTGCCACCCGCGCAGGACGATGGGGTCGCCGGGGAACGCGCTCAGATCGCTGAGCGGCTCGTCGACCAGGCTCAACAGCACCCGCGAGGACTGCACCAGCCGAGCGTCGAACATTTCCCCGGCCTCCTGCAGCCCGGCACGGTAGCTCAGACCGGCCGCCAGGAGCATGAGCAGGGAGAGCACCCCCAGCAACACGACCAGCAGGCGGCGACGGATGGACGTCATGCAGCTGCATCCGAGGGGTCGCCCAAGGCGTAGCCGATTCCCCGGACGGTGCGGATGATGCCGGGATCCAGCTTCCTGCGCAGTTGGTGGACATGCACATCGACGGCGTTGCTGGCCACGTCCTCATCCCAGCCATACAGGTGCTGCTGGATGGTCTCGCGCCCAAGCGGCCTGCCTTGTTGTTCCATGAGCAGTCTGAGCAGGGCGAACTCCCTGCGGGTCAGGTCCAGTGTGTGCCCCTTCCAGATGGCGGTCAGACGAGCAGGGTCCAGGCTCAGCGCGCCGGCCTCCAGTGTCGGTGTTGCACGCCCAACGCTCCGGCGGAGCAGGGCGCGGACGCGCGCAAGCAGCTCGGGCGTGTCGAACGGCTTACCCAGATAGTCGTCGGCACCCACGTCCAGCCCAAGGGTGCGGTCAGAGGCGCGCTCGCGGGCGCTGAGGACCAGGATGGGCACGTTTCCGCCCGCTGCGCGCACCTTGCGAATGACGTCGATCCCGTCCATTCGCGGCAGACCCAGGTCCAGCACGACCAGGTCGATATCGCCATCGCCGATGGCGGTCAGCGCGGAGGCACCGTCCTGCACCCAGTCCACGGCGTATGCCGCTCGGCGCAGGGCGGTCCGGATGCCTTCCCCGAGTGATGCATCGTCTTCGGCGAGCAGGATGCGCATGCAGTCAGTCTCGTTGTCCCGCGCTTACTTGGCAAGGTGGCCCCGGACCTCGTTGAGTTTGGCGGTCGCTTCGGCACGCCGGCCGGCATCGGCGACTTCCCGGCCGGGGCGGGCAGGCGCAGCCAGGGCCTTCTCGAACGCTGTCTGGGCACCCTGCCAGCTCTTCTGGTCGCGCAGGAAATCGCCGTAGAAGTAGTTGGCATCGATCCCGTTCGGGTCCACGGCCAAACCCTTCTTCAGCATCGCCGCCGCGGTTTCGTCATTGCCGAAGCCCAACGGCCAGCCCGGAACCTGATAGTAAAGGGCGCCCAGGCTGGTGTAGGCCGCACCCTGCAGTGCGTTGGGATCTATCTTCAGGGCGGCCTCGAAGTCCGCACGTGCCTATTTCACCAGGCTGAGCGCCTCCATGCCGCCCTTCTCGCCGGCGAGGCTGGAGAGGACGATGCCCTCCCAGATCAGTGCGCCGGCATCACGTGGCCCGGTCTGGCGGGTCTTCGCTGCCTGGCTGGCCAAGGCCTCGAACGCGGTTTGTCTCTGCGCCTTACTGGTCTGGTAGTTGATCTGGGCCCAGCGGTCGCGCAACTGGGCCACCGTCATGGGCGTTCCCGGTTCGGCAGCACAGGCAATGCCGACCAACATGACCAACGCGCTGATGAGCAGGATGAACATGGTTTTACCGTCACGTTGCTTCATGGGAGGAGTCCTCTTGGATGGGCTGCGCTTTGGAGGCGTGGCGCCTGATGATGGGAAGCTGGGCACGCAGGCTGCGGTCGACCAGCGCGGGGAACATGCCGTTGATGCGGGCGAACAGCTTTTCCGGCCAGCCAAGCTGGCGGCGCCGATCGCCTTGTGCGATGGCATGGACAAGCGCACTGGCCACGGCCTCCGGGGCATCGCTGCCCACCTTGAGCTCGGCGTTGAGCGCATCGACGGCAGGCGTATTGAAGGCGGTGCGCGTGGCGCGCGGAGAGAGATACTGGAAGCTCAGGCCGGTGCCGTCGTGTTCACGAGAGAGCGCCTCCATCAGGCCGCGCAAGCCGAACTTGCTGGCGCTGTAGGTGGCAAAGCCGGCGAAGCCGATGCTGCCGAAGGTGGAGCCGATGGCAACCACGCTGGCCTGTTCGTGGCGGCGCAGCATCGGCAACAGGGCGTGGATGAGCAGGGCAGAGCCGACCAGGTTGGTCTGCAGCAGGTTTTCCAGCTCATCGGGGTGCTGGTCCTCAAACAGACCGAACGCGCTTTGGGCGTGGCCCAGCACCAGCACTGAAGGGGACACGTTGGCCTGTCGGATCGCGGCGATCAGGTGCGAGCGGCCCAGTGACGTGGACAGGTCGGCGACCACGGTGTGCACGCGCCCGGCCGGTAGCGCCGCGGCAAGTGTGGTGAGCCGGCTGCGGTTGCGCCCGACGGCCATTATCGAGGCGCCCGCCTGGACCAACGCGTGGCACAGCGCCACACCGATGCCGCCACTCGCGCCGGTGACGATGACGGTCCTCCCGGCGAGACTCATCACGCGGCCTCCGCCCAGCGCACGCCGTCCTGGCGAAGCGTGCGGAAGATGTCCCCGTACAGCACGTAGAACCGCCGGGCGGCATGGATGACGGCCTGCTGGTCGGCGGGGTCGTCCAGGCGGTCCATCAGCCCTTCGAAGAAGCTGACATGCTCGATGTCCAGGTCGCCGTGGGACAGCAGGTAGCTGAAAGCATTGCGCGGCAGGCCGAGAGAGGTCTGGATGGTGTTGGCCGCACGGGTTGCCAGCGCCACGCTGGTTCCTTCCAGCACCAAGACCATGCCGAAGAAGCCGACCGGGTTGCCGCGGTGGATGGTGTCGTAGGCGTAGCTGACCATCAGTTCAGTCGCCAGTGAGGGGAGGCTGCTGGCGGCTTGGGCGCGGTCTGCACCGCAGGCAGCAAGGTCGTCCAGAACCCACTCCTGGTGGCCCATTTCTTCCTCGATGTATTCACCGATGGCGGTGCGCAGCCATTCAAGCCGAGCCGGCAGACGTGCCCCGCAGGCCATCAATAACGGTACGGTGTGCCTGACATGGTGGTAGGCCTGCCCCAGAAAGGCGACGTAGTCTTCGCGGGCGATCTGGCCCCCCAGCGCGGACTGGATGATCGGCACGGAGATCAGGGTGGCTCGCTCCTGCTGGGTCTGGGCGAGCAGTTCGGAATGGAAACTCATGCGGATACTCCCGTGGAAGGAATGGAGGCGGGACGGCGATAGCTCGCATCGACCTCGGCTTGAAAGTGGGACAGGATGGCGTCGCGACGTGGGCGGCCGTTGGCGGTGAGCAGCCCGGTGCTGACAGAGAACGGCGCCGATGCGCGCACGATGCGCGAGACGCGGGCGTAGTCGGGCAGGCCGGCGTTGACCTCGGCTACGGCGCGGGCGAGGGCGGCATCGTCCAGGTCGGCGCGACGCGGAACCAACACGGCGACGTTGTCGGCCTGTGCTTCGCCCCATACCACTGCCTGGGCCAGGTCCGGATGGGACAGCAGCTCGCTCTCCACCCATTCCGGCGAGACATTACGACCGAACGCGGTGATGAAGACATTCTTGCGGCGGCCGGTGACGTGGACGAATCCGTCAGCGTCGACGTGGCCCAGGTCGCCCGTGCGGATGGGACCGCCGGGAAGCGGTTCGGCACCGAGGTAGCCCAGTGCGCGTGCCCCATCGACCTGGATTTCATTGTCGACAATGGCGATATGAGCGTGTGGAAGCGCTTTGCCGACGCTGCCATCCAGGCTCGCACCGGGTTGATTGAGGCAGACCACCGAGGCACACTCGGTCAGCCCATAGCCTTCGAAGACCGGCAGCCCCAGGGCGCGCGCCCGGGCAAGCAACCCCGGCCCTACGCGCCCACCGCCGACGGCGATATAGCGCAGCGAGGCGGGCAGCGGAGTACCGCTTTCGGCGGCCATCACCACCGCCAGCAACAGCTGAGGCACGAGGATGACGCTCTCCGGTTGATAGCGGTGCAGGCATCGCAGCAGCGTCGGTACGTCCAGGCCCGAGGCGCCGGTGTAACCGATCTCCGCCAGTGATGGGAGCGCGATCTGGGCGTCGGAGAGCAGCGTTGCATACAACCCAGCGACGTTCTCCAATAGCGTCGAGAGCGGCATCAGGCACAGGTGGCGGCGCGGCGCAATCGCCGACGATCCTTGCACCAGTGAACTGGCGACCGTAAGCAGCGTGTCGGCCGACAGGCATACGCCTTTGGGGCGGCCGGTCGTGCCGGAGGTGTAGGTCACGCATGCGGTGCCGGTGGGAAGGTCGACCGACGTCGCCGGACAGGTCCGCCACAGGGCGAGCGTCCCGCCATCCAAAGTCCCCAGTGTGCCCATGCTGCCCGTTGGCGCAGGCGCGCCCCGGGCGGTGACCACGCATTGGGCACCGCTGGACTCCAGGGATTGAGCGATCTGCTCGGGAGAGAAGAACGTCGGCAGCGGCACATGCACGCCGCCAAGCTCGCGCACGGCAAGATCCAAGACCAGCCAGTGAATACCGTTGTCCAGCTGGCTTGCGACGCGGTCGATGCCTTGCAGGTCCAGCCGACTAGCCAATCGCAATGCGCGTTGCCGGATCTGCTCATCGCCAATTTCCGCGCTGGAAGTGAGCACGCGTGCCTTGCGCGCGCCGAGACCGGCGATCAGGGGAGAGGTCAGCGCGTTCATTGCGCCCTCACCATGGCTTGCAGAGACGAATCAGGATCCGTCTTGGCGCGCGCATCGTGTTTTCGTGTTTGATGCAAGAACGCACGTCCGGCGGCGACATTCCCGCAGACCACCTTCGGCCGGGCCTGGTAGTAGCTGCCCCATTGGGATGCATCGCCGGTGAGTCGCTCTGGGCTTGCTTCGCCAAGTTCCACCGTCACCAGATGCAGTCGGTCGAGGGTGTTGCGCAGCTGTTGGGTGGCGGCGAACAGCACCCAGCGCACGCGTGCGGCATGCAGCATCCCGGTCAACCGGACAATCAGCTCACGGGCTACGCCGGGGGTGGTGGCGGCAAAGTTGCCGATCTCAGCGATGCGGTCGCGGCCCACGTTGGCGATTTCCCGATGCGAAAGGATGGCCTGCACCGGTTCATCGAGATATTGCTCGACAAACAACGGGCCTTCGCTGCCCACGCGCATGCCGACCGCCGCCACCAGGTGCCCCTGGCCATCCCGGAACGCAAGCAGATGGGGCAGAAACGCGTGTAGGGTGGCACCGTAGCGTTCGCGGTATACGTGGGCGATGAACTGCTCCACCTCGCTGCGGCTTGGGTCTTGCGGGCCCACCACCTGCGACTGCGGCAGGATCGATGGGAACGTGACAGCGAGAGAGGTGGGGATCCAGGACATGGCGAGCATGCTGGCCGGCTTGGATTAAGGACGAATTAGCCGTTAGTTAAGCAGTCATTAGCTTTTGGGAAGACTTTCGTTGCGTTCGACCAGCCATTTTTCATATCCCCAGGCGCTCAGGAGCAAGTGCGCATCCTCGACGGGCATTCGATCAATCGCCGGCAGTACGGAGGATTAGGGATGTTTATCAGAGGTAGGGCGGATGTCCGTTTCTGGCTGAAAGCGGACGAAGGTCAAGGCTCGAGTTGAACTGCCAATCGGGCTGTCGCTGGCGCATTGCGCGCGGCGAGCAATCCCCAGCCTGTCCGCGACCAAGCATCGCGACATCTGCCGTCTGAACACGATCTCCGCAATGGGCAGTAGGTAGTTGACCCTGCCGACGTGATCCGTAAAATTGACTTACGGCGTGTGCTGCGTGCGCCCGGGGGTAGGTCCCGATTACGGAGAACGACCTGTCGTTTTCCGAGTCTACGCATGCTGATACTCCAAAGTTCCGATCATCTCGATGTCTCACAGCTCTCACAGGCTTGGGCTAGATGGCATCTTCCACACCTCGATCAACCATGAGCTGACGAACCCTTCAGGTGCGTCGAGTCTGGTCGTGCCTATCCGGTTTGTTCGCTCCTTGCTTTAAGGGAGCACGATGACAACCATAGACCGACCGCGCAGCATCTTTGCGCGCATGCTCGCTAACGAGGCATCTGCGGGTGTCGCACTAATGATGGCGTCGATGGTCGCCATCTTGCTGGCCAACAGTCCAGCAGCGGGCAGCTATTTTGCATTTCTGCATGCTTATGCCGGCCCGGTTCTCAGTGAGAAACTCGGGCCAATGACGCCGCATCTTTGGATCAACGACGGGTTGATGGCGATCTTCTTTCTTCTTGTGGGCTTGGAGATCAAGCGCGAGCTTATCAGTGGGCGGTTGTCCTCCTGGCAGCAGCGCAGACTACCGGCTGTGCCTGCGCTGCTCGGCATGGCACTTCCTGCTCTGATCTTCCTGACCGCTTCTAGGCACGAGTCCTCTTTGTCCAACGGCTGGGCCATTCCTGCGGCCACAGATATTGCCTTTGCGGTAGGGGTGCTGGCGCTCCTGGGGCGGCACGCGCCTGCCAGCTTGAAGCTCTTGCTGCTGTCGGTGGCCATCATCGACGACATGGGGGCAGTGGCAATCATTGCCTTGTTTTACACCTCGTCCCTCGACATCGGAGCTTTGGCGGCTGCAATTGGCGCGGGGCTTGCCATGTATGCGCTAAAGATAAACGGTGTGAAGCGGCTCTGGCCATACTTGGTTCTGCTCTTGGCCATGTGGTATGCCACGCTTCTTTCAGGTGTCCACGCCACGATTGCAGGAGTTGTCGGTGCATTTCTGATCCCCTACGGCGCCAGTGCTAAGTCGCCACTGGTTCGCTTGGAGCACGGCATTGCGCCTTGGGTTGGCTTCGTAATCGTGCCGATCTTTGGCTTTGCCAATGCCGGTGTGGATCTGTCCGGAATTTCGATGAGCGCCATTTTGGCACCGCTGCCGTTGGGAATCGCTGCTGGGCTCTTCGTCGGCAAGCAAATTGGCGTGTTCGGCGGCGTTGCCCTTGCGGTCAAGACCGGGCTTGCTGAAAAGCCAGCGGGCGCATCGTGGCTACAAATCTACGGCGTGAGTTTGCTCTGCGGCATTGGTTTCACGATGAGCCTCTTCATCAGCTCGCTCGCGTTCCCATTGGACCCTGCGTTCGTTGAGGATGCCAAGGTCGGTATCTTGCTTGGGTCGCTGCTTTCCGCGCTGCTGGGAGCGGTCGTCTTGAGGTTTGCACCCCGAACCTAGAACAGGCTGCCGATTTGTATCTAAGGCTTCTTGCCCAAGTCCCGGCCAACCGAATCCGGTTGGCCGGGGCATTGATCAGCGAACGTGATCCAGGAACTGGCGGTGGCGCTCGTATTGGTCCAGCACATCGTGGATCAACTGCACCTTTGGCCAGCCCATAACGTCGTAGTCCTGCCCGCCTTCGCGCAGGTAGACCTCAGCCCGATAGTGGCGGGTGCCGTCGCTCACCGGGCGACGCGGGTCCTGCAACGCGAAGGTGGGCGGCTCGTAAGGCTGGGGACGCACCGAGTAGAAGAAGTCCATTTCCTCGCCATGGCCTACGCGAAGCCAGGCGCGCCCATCATCACCTTGGGTGACTTCAACCGGAAGATCCTGCTTGCGCAGCTCCACCGCGACCTCTTGGAGAGCGGGCAGCACCTGATCCTTGATGAAGCCGACGACCTCGATCTTGACAGGGTTATGCGCGAGCAGCTTAAGCCTGGCGCGCCAGTCATCGCTGGTGCCCGGAAGCAATCGTGCATCACGAGAAATCGAGCGCTTGGTTGCGTCCAGATGCATGGCTTTGAGAAGCCCCCAACACATCAAGATCATGACGATCGTAAAGGGGAGGGCGCTGGCAATAGTCGCAGCTTGGAGTGATTCAAGGCCACCTGCAATGAGCAGGGCAACAGCGATGCCGCCAACCAGTAGCGCCCAGAAGATGCGCTGCCAAACCGGAGACTCTTCCTCGCCCTTGGAGGTCAGCATGTCTATGACCAGCGCGCCGGAGTCAGCGGATGTGACAAAGAACAGCGCGACGAGGACAACGGCAAGCGAGGAGGTGATCATCGTCAGCGGAAGGTGGCGCAGGAACTCAAACAACGCCATTGAGCTGTCATTTGACACCGCCGTGACGAGCTCTTGAACACCTTCGGAGCGGACCATGAACAAGGCCGAGTTGCCGTAGATGGTCATCCAAAGGAACGTGAAGCCCAGCGGCACCAGCAAGACGCCAACCACGAATTCACGCACCGTGCGGCCTCGCGAAATACGGGCGATGAACATGCCAACGAAGGGCGACCACGCAATCCACCAACCCCAGTAGAACAATGTCCAGCCGCCAAGCCAGCCACTTGGCTCGTAGGCATACAGGTTGAAGGTCATTGAAAAGAGCTGGGAGGCATACATGCCGGTGTTCTGGACAAATGCCTGCATCAGGTGGACCGTGGGACCGCAGACAAGCACAAACGCAAGCAGTGCCACGGCCATGATCATGTTGATCTCAGACAGGCGACGGACACCACTATCGAGCCCCGCGACGACAGAACCTGTGGCCACCAGGATGATGATGCCGATCAAGGACACCTGCACGAGGGTGCTCACTTCCAGGCCGAACAGGTAGTTCAGTCCTGAGTTTATCTGCATCACTCCAAGACCAAGCGACGTGGCCAGGCCAAAGATGGTGCCAAGGGCTGCAAACGTATCGACCGCGTGGCCGATGGGGCCGTGGATGCGTTCTCCAATCAGTGGATAGAGAGCCGATCGCACCCGCAGGGGCAGGTTGTGGCGATAGGCAAAGTAGGCCAGTGCCAACGCAACAACAGCGTAGATGGCCCAGGCATGCACACCCCAATGGAAGAAGGTGATACGCATCGCCTGGCGAGCTGCCTCGGCAGACTCGGCCGTGCCTGTCGGCGGGGTGGCGTAGTGCATGATCGGCTCAGCCACACCGAAGAACATCAGGCCAATGCCCATGCCTGCGGCAAAGAGCATGGCAAACCACGAGGCATAGCTGTAATCAGGGCGACTGTGGTCTGGGCCGAGCTTGATGCGCCCGTAACCACTGATCGCGACACCGACCACAAAGACCAGGAAGCCTGCGACCGATAGGATGGTGAACCAGCCCGCGTCATTGGCGGTCCAGTTCTTGGCCGCTGTGAACCAAGTCGTTGCTTTTTCTGGAACGAAGATGGATAGCGCCAGCAGTAAAAGCACGATGGCCGCAGTGGGAATGAACACCTGCGGCAAGATGCGCTGGCGAACAGGAGTGGATGGCGGAGCGGGGCTCTGCATAAATTCCTCCGGTTGATGATCGTTCAAGCTGGAATGCGGCTTGAGCTTAGAAGTAGAACCCGATGTTGAGGTTGAGT
>Ga0308163_10001393_pt1 | contig 26793 bp, 34 predicted proteins | sample PhyTR1_FD_201037 | JGI IMG/M metagenome (GOLD analysis project Ga0308163, IMG submission 201037) | Phyllosphere microbial communities from UC Gill Tract Community Farm, Albany, California, United States - DLSLT.R1 | ecosystem: Host-associated > Plants > Phyllosphere > Unclassified | place: USA... | reverse complement strand
GCGATATTGACACCCGAAAAAAGTTTTTGTAAAAAGTGAATCGCCTGATGTGTATTGTTCTTTAGTCCAATCATTCATCTCGCATATCAGGCCGAAAGCCCCGTCTTAACCGATGGGGCTTTTTGTTTTTAAGCATCCTTCGTACAGCGGTTAAGTATCTCTGGCTTCCAACCAGATGACGCCGGTTCGAATCCGGCAGGATGCTCCACACATTACGCGTTATATGTGAGGCTCGCTCCACACATAAGCGGAGAGCTCCACATATAACGACTATCGAAATTCTGGCAGCCAGCTGGAATGCCCTGCATCTGAAAGGATGATGCGGGAACCAACGCCGCTGATGGGTCATGAGGCTTCCGCGCTGGACGGTTCGAAACTGCGGCATCCAGCAACCAAATCTCAAAATCAGGCACTTTTGCGATTGCCTGAGATTAAAGGTCAGCCATAGAGCTGATCACTTCTTTCGCCCATGCCATCCACTCCAAACTCACTCGTTATCCTGTGTGGCATCGGGCGTCTTTTATGCATGAAAAATCCGCACTCAGGCGGATTCTTTCTTATTGGCTACCCAACGGCGCAAGGCGGAACTTCTTCTATCGACAAGTTGAAGTTTACCCGGACTTGTCCTGTTCACCATTTAGACAATTCCTATTTGGACAAGTCCCCTATGCGGGGGTGGAAAGTGAAAAAAATGCCTTATAAATCCGATCCGGGCTTTATTGCCACGCTGATTGCGCTGGGCATGACTGTACTCGGCGCGGTGGCTGCATATGCCTACAAAGTTTTGAGTGGTGACGCCTTCAGCTGGCGCACGCTATGCCTGCAGCTAATCGTATCCATATTCGCTGGCTTCCTGATGATGCTGCTCGCTACCTACTGGGCGTGGCCTCAGGAAGTCACCGGCGCCATCTGCGGTATGGCTGGCTGGTCTGGCTCATCTCTTATCAAAGCACTTGAAAAGCGTTTCCTGCAAAAAGCTGCGGGTGATGCGGGAGTTGCCGAATGATTAACCGTGACCAGTTCAAAGCAGCCGCCGGTATCACTGACGCGCTGGCTGATAAGTGGTACCCGCACATTACGGCGGCGATGAAAGAATTCGGCATCGATACGCCAAAGCGGCAGGCGTACTTCATCGGGCAAATCGGCACCGAGTCGAACGGCTTCATGCAGGTGAAGGAAAGCCTGAACTACAGCGTGGAAGGCCTGAAGATTTTCGGAACGCGATTAACCGATGCGCAGCGCCAGCAACTTGGACGCAAGCCGGGTGAGTCAGCATTGTCGCCAGAACGTCAGGCGGCGATCGCCAATCTCGTTTATGGCGGAAGGTACGGCAACAACCTGAATGGTGACGGCTGGAAGTTTCGCGGACGTGGCCTGAAGCAGGTGACGTTCCGCGCCAATTACGAAGCGTGCGGAAAGGCGTTAAAGCTACCACTGACTGATAACCCTGACCTGTTGCTTCAGGATGCCAACGCTGCGCGTTCTGCTGGCTGGTTCTGGAAGGCCAATAACTGCAATCAGTATGCAGATAAAGGCGACCTGAACGGCCTGACTAAAGTCGTCAACGGTGGCTTCAACGGATTAGCAGATCGCCGCGCACGTACTGACAAAGCTTTGCAGGTGCTCCTATGACAGGTAAAGCAAGAATGGCCCGTTACCGCCGATTCATCCCGGCTCTGTTCGCGGCAATCATCATCAGCTTCGTGGTCAAGCTCTGGTATGACAATGCCTACCTGACCGAACGCAATAACCGCCTGCGTGAGCAGTTCCTTCTGGCTAACGAGCGCAACATGAAGTTCGCTGACCAGATGGAGCCAATCACCAAACGTCTCGACAGCCTGGCTAAAACGCTGGATGAAGAAACCCGCCGCCGATCAACAGCGGAAGCGCGTGCCAATTCACTCCAGAAAGAAAACGAGTTCCTTCGTTCCAGTAAGTCGTGCTCAATCGCTATCGATCCGAGTGCAGTTGAAAAGGGCAAGAAGGATGGCAACACGGTAATTATCCAGGCTGCGCCGGCAGGTGAATGATGAAGTGGTTAGCTAATAACTGGAAAGTGTTTGCACTGCTGGCCCTTGCCGCTTCATTCATCGCATATGGCGAAGTTCGCTACCGAAACGGCTGGTATGCACATAGCGACAAAATCAACGCTGAGTACGCAGCGAAGAAGCAGAAGGCCGAATTAAAGCTGGCGCCCACTGAAGCGAAGGCTGCAACCGCCAATGCCAAAGGAAAGGTCATCTACCAAACCATTTATCGCGACGTGGTGAAATATGTTCAGGATCCGAATCGCACTGTGTGCCGGTTTGATGCTGCTGCTGTCAGCATGCGCCAGCGTGCCATCGACGCTGCCAACAATATCGCAAGATTTGATGACGCCACCGTGCAGGCTAAGCCCGGCGGGAAGTGACAGTGACGCTGACCTGCAAGCGGATATCGAGAACGCTGAATGCGTGAGAACGCTTCGCCTCAACACTTACCGATGGCAGGCGTGGTATCGAGCAGCGAATTAATTGTGAAAGATTGCCGGAAAATAAGGAATTAGGGATAAATTGAAAAGCCCTGAGATGATATGTAGAACTCTCTGTGAGATGCTGTTTATGTCTTTCACATAAGGGCCCACAAAATGACAAATGAAACCATCACAGAATGCTTAGTTGTTGACGGAGATCGTCAAGGAGAGGTCTGGTTGAAGGTTGAAGCCGGCATCGGTAGTAATTTTGAATTCTATGAAAGAGATGGCAAACGCAGGATAGAAGAGCCTCATCGAAAAGAATATCTTGGCACAAAAATTCTTCTTGATGATAAAGAATACTTCGTTTGCTCAGAAGGTGATTTATCTGGGATTGATGTCATAAGCAAGATAAAGAGCGTAAGCCCGCCGCTCAAACCAATCAACTAAGTATTTCCGCCTCCGGGCGGTTTTTTATTGGAGTAAATATGGCATCACCAGATTGGGAGGCCATCGAATCGGCTTACCGCGCTGGTTCGTTGTCCATACGCGCTATAGCTGATAAGCATGGCGTTAGCGATACCGCTATACGTAAGCGTGCAACGCAAAACGGTTGGCAGCGAGACCTCACAGAGCAGGTGCAGAAAGCCACTCGGCAGAAGCTTGTTCGCAAAGAGGTTCGCACTGATGGTTCGCACGAACATGTGCGAACTGATGAGCAGATCGTTAACGAAGCAGCCGATGAAGCTGCAGGCGTTGTGATTGAGCACCGGACGGATTTAGCTCGCTGGCGAAGAATCGCAAACAAGCTTGGTGACTTCCTCGATGACGTTGATTTCACCGAAGAGAATCATGCCTCTCTTTCACGTTCACTCGTTGCAGGCGTCGACGCGCAGGTGAAGATCATCAAAGCTGAGCGCGAGGCTTACAACATCGATACTGGCGAGAAGAACAACGTCACCGACAGCATTTCTGACCTGATGGATTCATTGTCTCAGGGGGCTTAATGAAACCTGAGCATTTCAAGCTGCTGGCTGACAAACTCTGGCGCCTGAACAACCTCTACTGGATTACCGACAAAGAAGGGAAGCCAGTCCGGTTCAAGATGACGCCGGAGCAGCTCGAATACTTCGAAGGTATGCACACCCGAAACATCATCCTGAAAGCACGCCAGCTTGGCTTCACGACTGAGGTCTGCATCATTCAGCTGGATGCGGCTTTATTTGAGGCTGCGAAGTGCGCTTTGATCGCCCACACCCTGAACGATGCCAAGCGCCTGTTCCGCGAGAAGGTAAAATATGCCTACGACCGTCTGCCGGCAGAAATCAGAGCAGCCAACCCGGCCAGCAATGATTCAGCGGGAGAGCTGGTATTCAGGAAGGGCGGCTCTCTTTACGTCAGCACGTCATTCCGTGGTGGCACGCTGCGCTTCCTACACGTTTCCGAGTTCGGAAAGATATGCGCCAAGTTCCCTGATAAAGCGCGGGAGATAGTCACCGGCGCATTCGAAGCTGTATCGAGCGATTGCTTTACGACCATTGAAAGCACTGCGGAAGGCCGGGCCAGTTACTTCTTCGACTACTGCCAGACTGCCGAGAAGGCGATGTTACAGGGTAAGCAGCTATCCAACCTCGACTGGAAGTTTTTCTTCTTCTCGTGGTGGAAGAATCCCCTCTACGCAATCGACCCGGTGGAGCCACTCCCGCAGCGTCTGAGCGATTATTTTGACGATATCGAGGCGAAGCAAGGTATCAGCCTGAACGAGAGCCAAAAGGCCTGGTATTACGCCAAAGAGAAAACGCTCGGCGACGACATGAAGCGCGAGTATCCATCGATACCGGCTGAAGCGTTTGAACAGTCTGTCGAAGGTGCTTACTACGCAAAACAGTTCCGCTGGCTCTACTCCAACAAGCGCGTTGGTGAATTGCCGGACAACTCGCATCAGCTCGTTCATACCTTCTGGGATATCGGTGTAGGCGACTCCACCGCGATATGGTTCGTGCGTGAAGTCGGTGATGAATTTCACGTCATCGACTACTACGAGAACAGCGGCGAAGGTCTGCGTCATTACATGAAGGTGCTGAAAGACCGCAGCTACGAATACGGCGACCATTGGGCGCCACACGATATCGATAACCGTGAATTTGCTGGCGACGGCAAAAGCCGCAAACAGATAGCAGCTGAAGGTTTCGAAATCGACGGTCAGGTTTACTCAATTCGTTTCAAGGTCGCGCCAAAGCTTGGCGTTGATACCGGCATCGACTCGGTGCGTGAAATCCTTCCTAAATGCGCTTTTGACGCTGCTAAGTGTGAGCAGGGAATCTCTCACCTTGAAGGATATCGCAAGGAGTGGGACGACAAACGCGGCTGCTGGAAAGACAAGCCTTTGCACGATTTCACATCGCACGGTGCTGATGCGTTCCGCTACTTTGCTGTAGCGAAGACCAACCACAAACAGACCGGCGCAATATTCTTCTAAGGAGCTCATCAGTGAGTGAACTAAGCAACGGGGAGCAATTCCTCGTGAACGCCCTCGCTGATGCTGTGGGCCGACAGCGCATGATGTATGCCGGAAAGCCCGGCAACACCAAACGCACAAAGTTATACGAAGAGTTCGGCTATCCCGATGAGCTTGGGTTCGACCAGTATTACCGCGCCTATGAGCGCAACCCTGTCGCCTATGCCGCCGTGCATAAGCTGCTGGAATCGTGCTGGACGGATAAGCCGACGATTATCGACGGTGACGAGAACAAAGAGTCGACGGAAACCACACCATGGGAGAAGACGGCAACCAAGTTGCTGAGTAAGCATTGGGCGAAAATCAAAGATGCCGACCGCCGCAATCTGGTTGGCAGATATTCAGCGCTGCTCATTCAGTTCAAAGATGGCCGCGAGTGGAAAGAGCCGGTAGATACAAACGTTGTGTCCCGGCTGCGCGATAAGGCGATCGTCAAACTCATCCCTGCATGGGAATCGCAGATTAAGCCTGGCAACTTCGACACAGACACCATGTCGGAAACCTATGGCGAACCGGTTAACTACCAGTTCAATGAGCAGCCAGTGGGTGACGATGGCACGTACGGGCCTGTGCGCAGCGTTATGGTTCATCCCGATCGCGTAATCATACTGTGTGAAGGCTCGGAAGATGAAAACATGCTCTCCGGCGTGCCATTCCTGCGTGCTGGCTACAACAAGCTGCTGGACCTCGAAAAGATATCCGGTGGTAGCGCCGAAGGATTCCTGAAGAACGCCAGCCGTCAGTTAGGCATCAGCTTCGACGCGCAGACGGACATGGTGGCGATTGCCAAGCAGGCGAAAGAGGCCGGTTACGAAAACCTTGGCGAAGCGATGAACGACAAGATGATGAAGCTGAATCGAGGTACTGATTCGGCACTCGTCACCCAATCGGGCACCACATCGGTTCTGTCAGTCGCTGCAGCCGACCCGGCGCCAAGCTGGACAGTCACGGCAAACGAATTCACATCATCAATTCAGTGTCCGTTCACCATTCAGTTTGGTCAGCAAACCGGGCGCCTCGCTTCCGATGAAGACAAAACAGATTGGGCGAAGCGCTGCAATAGTCGCCGCTGGGGCCATCAAACAGCTGTAGTAACCAAATTCATTGAGCGATGCTGGAAAACAGGAGTGATTGAGCCACCGATATCTGGTGAAGTCACGCTGGCATGGTCTGACTTACTCGCACCGAGCGAGAAAGACAAAATCGCCAATATGCAGGCAATGGCCGCCGTAGCGAAAGACACGCAACAAGCATTCGGCACTCCAGCGATTGACGAAAACGAGGTGCGCACAGTCGGTGAACTTGAACCACGCAAAGCGCCACCCACGCCTGACCCAAACAAAAAGCTAAACGATAAGGATCCGCTGAATGATTACGAGGCCAGCGAGAACCCGAATCGGAACACCGATAATTCCCCGCAACAAAGCTGACCCGACGCAATCAGCCCGGCAGGTAGGCCGGATGTATCGCGATATCGATGACCGCTACTACCAGATCAAACTGGCGCTGAAGCGGCTCTTCGATGAGCGTTTAACCGGAACTGAGCGCATCGGTAACGCCTCTTACGCTGTGTATGGCGATGTGATTTACCAGGTTAACGCCGGTACCTACGTCTACGACATGACAGCCGCGCAACTGGCTGACCTGCTACAGCGTGTGCAGCTGATACTTGACGATCACCTTCTCGACGGTGGCAGCCAAAACCTTTGGGCGCTGAGTTACGTTGCAGCCGAATATGAGCGCGGCACCCGGCAGGCATTCACGAACCTGTCAGTGCAATCGACCGTCTACGAGCAGCAGACCACGCTGGCGCAGCTTCTGAACAGCCCGGCATATCAGAACCAGATTGCAGCAGCCTACGTATCGACCTATAGCGACTGGAAAGGCATTAGCGACGCAGCTCGTGCTGACCTGGCTACTGTCGTGTCCGACTCAATCGGTCGTGGCATTAACCCGCGTGAAACTGCCCGCATCATCAGTAAGCGGCTGGATGTGTCGATGGCGCAGGCCAAGAACATCGCCCAGACAGAGCAGGTAGGGGCATTACGCAAAGCACAGTGGCTTGAAACGGATTGGGCAAAGGAAAGGTTAGGCCTGAACACTGCCATCCTCTGGCTGTCAGCGCTGAAGCCAACAACGCGCACATGGCATGCTGCCCGTCACGGTCACACTTATACCACCGAGCAAGTCGAAGCGTTCTACGCCGAGCGCGGTAACCGCTATCACTGCTATTGCGGCAACATTCCTGTGCTGCTCGACGAGAAAGGAAAGATTGTGAATACCGGTCTCGTTGAAAAGTTAACCAAAGAGCGCAAGGAGTGGCAACAAGCCGCTTAACTATTCATACCATGAGGACACAGCATGAAGCGCAATCGCGTTAACGTGCTGACCGTCGTCAACTCCGCTTCAAACATCACCACTGAAACCATCGACGGCAAACCACACATCGTGGTTCGCGGCATCACGCCCGTTGTCGACGATATCGTGATGAACCGGAAGTTGTACCCGGCAGCAGAAATTGAAAAGGCGTTTAACACGCTTGAGCGAAATCCAATGCCGTTCGGTCACCCGAAAGTGGATGGCAAGCATGTATCGGCCCGCGATGTCCGCGCGGTGAACAACTATCACGTCGGCGCATGGCTTCAAAACGTCACGCACGAAGACGGCAAAGTGGTTGGTGACATGTACGTCGACCGCCGCTATGCCGAAGCCAGTGAAAACGGCAAGCGTCTGATTAACCGCCTGGACGAAATGGCTGCCAAAGCAAACGTCGAACCGATCCACATTTCCACCGGCCTGCTTTATTCCGGCATCGCAGCCAATGGCGAATCGAAGGGCAAGAAGTACAACGAAATCGCCACCAACATGATGTTCGACCACGTTGCTGTGCTGCTGGATGAGGCTGGCGCCGGAACGCCGGAGGAGGGAGTAGGCATCTTCGTTAACTCCGATGGCACCGAGCAGGAACTGGAAGTCGTCAACCTGTCGGAAAGCCAGTCGCCAGATATCGATTCAACGCAAGACCCCGCTCTCAAATCAATTTTTAACCAGCTAAAGGCGTTTTTCAGCGCCAACAGCAATTCCGTCAAAGAGGAAGCAAACCCGATGAAAGAACTCATCACCAATGCGCTGAAAGCGAAAGGCATCGACGTTGAAGGTAAGTCCGATGCTGAGCTGATGGACGCTTACAACCAGATGGCCGCCGATGACGCGACAGCGAAAGCTGCAGCTGATGAAAAGGCTAAGAAAGAGAAAGAAGAGGCTGACAAAAAGGCCAAAGAGACCGCCACCAATAGCGATGAAGCCCCGGCATGGTTCAAGCCATTCGCCGAAAAACTGAGCACCATCGAAAACGGCTTGGCTGTTAACTCTGACAAAGAGAAAGGCGAAAAACGCGCTGCTGTTAAAGCCAAATTCGGTATGACTGATATCGCGGTGAATGCGCTTGATGGCGAGCCGCTGAATGAGCTCTTTGCTCAATGCCAGACATCCATCGGCCTGAATAGCTCTCTGCGTCAGGTCAACTCAGATAAATCCCTCAGCGAAATGCCGGAGTAAATGATGGCTAAAGATGGAAAGCACGTAATTCACGCCGGTGGCGTATTCCCTAACCCTCTGCTCAACCGTGAAGGTGCGGCGGCAGCGGCAACTAAGCCTGGCACGATCGGCTTCTTCGATGCAGGCAAATTCACCGCATCAGTTGCAGGTAACGAGCAGGCGATCCTTTATGTGGCCAACTTCGATTATCTGCGCTGCCTGACTGTTGATGACAGCATTCCGGTCGGTGAGCTGGTCGTTGGCATTCAGCCATTGCAGGGCATGTTCCTGAACGTACGCGCCGCTGCCGGCACCTACAAAAAAGGACAGCCTTTGTCGATCGCAAATGGTCAGGTCAAGGCTCAAGCCGGTGATGAGTCAATTCGTTGCTATGTCGAAGAAGACAAAGCATATACCGCTGCTGCAGGTGACCTGCTGCGCGTTGTGATTAAGTAAGGAGCACCTGAATGTTTGTATTTTCCCGTTCTCTGGGTGAACGCACTGGAAACCTCGAGGTTAACCAGTCTCAGTTTGCCGAGCTGCAAATTGCGCGTAACGAAGGTGCTCAGGCTGCCGCTGACTTCATTGGTCGCGTGCGTGGCGTCCGTGAGGATGCTGGGCGACTGGATGCGGTAAACGCAGTTGATGACATCCGCCGCCTGTATCGCGCTTTCGATACCACTGTTCTGGCTCAGTTCGAGCCTACCACTCAATTCACTTTGCTGAATGACCTGATGCCTCTGTCGCGCTCTGTTCGTATTGAACAGTCACGCTATGACTACGCTCGCACCGGCGGACGCGGCTGGGCTCACACCTCCATGTCAGGTCAGATTGGCGCGGCGCTGGATGCCAAGAGCTACACCTTTGATGGCACGATGGTGCCGGTGCATGACTCAGGCTTTAAGTTCAACTGGCGCGATCCGATTTTCAACAGTCCGTCGGCCCTTCAGTCTCAGGCTGATGCTCAGCGTGGTTCTGTCGAAGACGTGCAGCGTCAGTACGTTGACTACATGTTCAACGGCTTCCGCGACTCTGAAGGCAATTACGTGAAGTTTGACGGCTTAACCTGGAAAGGCCTGAAGGCTGACGAACGCGTTGCTCAGGTAACGCTGACGTTCAACTTTGCAACCAGCACCGATCCGGTAGCGCTGCGCACCAATGCTATCGCACTGCGTGACGTGGTTCGTGTGACAAACAGCCAGTACGCGCCTCAGACCTGGTATGTGTCAGCAGAAATCATGTCCAACCTTGAGCGTTACTTCGATGTGAATGCGACCCGCACCGTTCTGGAAGAGTTCCTGAAGCTATCTGGCATCGCGGCAATCAAAGAAGACGCGCAACTGTCAGGCAACGAAATCCTGATTGTTCCGCTGACTGCAGGCGTGATTGCTCCAATTGTTGGCCAGGCTATCGGCACTGTTGCCGACCCGCGCCCGTTCTACAACAGCGATTACATCTGGCGCACATGGGGTGCTATGGGTCTGATGGTTAAGCAGGACATCAATAACAAATACTCAGTCATCCACGCTTCGAGCTAAGGAAAAAACATGGCACTCGTAAAGGTATTGGTAGCAAACCTCTTTGCCGGTGCCAGCTTCCAGAAACTGGATGCTGGTCAGGTTTATGACGTGGATGATTCGGTAGCTGAAAAGTGGATCGCCAGCGGTAAGGCGGAGAAAACCAGCGAGAAGAAAGGCGAGAAGCTGACATTTGAAGTGGCAACTCCATCGGCGCCGGTTAGCACGGACACATCTGTGTTGCAGTCGAAGCTGAATGATGCACTGGAGCAGCTGAAGACCGCTCAAGATGCAGTCGAAGCCAAAGATAAAGAGCATGCCGACGCACTGGAGCAGCTGAAAACTGCTCACGCTACTGAGCTTGCTGCAGCAAACGATCGTGCAGACAAAGCAGAAGCAGCGCTGACAGCCGTAAACAAAAAGGACAAGTAATCATGGCAGTGCAGATAACGGCAGCGCAGGTTAAACAGCAGTTATCTGCGCTGGGTTACTCCATCCCGGACTTCATGATTGATGCCTACCTTTGCAAGCTGGGCAGTATAAGCATGTGCCTGGAGGCGGCTGGCTACGATGAATGCGACATGACACTGATTCAGGTGTACGCCGTCACACTTATGGCTATCACCGCTTTCAGTCAGCGCATCAAGTCACAGTCAGCGCCTTCAGGGGCGTCCCGATCGTTTGATTACAGCGGCGATTTGAAAACGATGCGCAACACGCTGGCTGCGCTGGACACATCAGGATGCACCGCGCTGTTGCCGATTGACGTTGGCACAAGCGTAGGCTTCTTCGACGTTGTCGGGGGGTGCTGATGGAATGGCAACCGGCATCACAACCGCCCAAGCCATTCGAGCGCGTGTGGGTGAAGACTTCAAACGGTCGGCAGACAACCGGCTACGTGAACAGCGGCGGCGAGTGGGTGATTAACTGCCCAAGAATTGCTGCTGAGAAGCCCGCAGTGACCAGCTGGAGGAAATGACATGTCATCTTTAGTCAATTGGTCATACACCGCTCAGGCGACGATCTGGAAGCGCTCAGGCGAAAGCAATGATTACGGCGACCCGCTGTTTGAAGCGCCACTGGTGATCGCCTGTGATTATGGCGGTGATGCGACCGCTCGACTTGGTGATATTGGTATTGAAATTAATATCAAAAATACTTTTTGGTCAGAGTATCCCGCAGCGGAAAAGGGTGACTATATCCTTTTGGGAAATTCAGTGGTTGCTAATCCAGTTGAGGCGGGCGCCGATGAAATCATGCATGTAATTAGGTATGCAGATACCTTCGAAAGAATTGCGGATGATTTCGCCATCATAACTGGCATTTGATATAATTACGGCGCGCGGCTAGACCGGCCAGTCGAAAGCGGGGAGCACAGACCCTGTTGCCGCGCACCAGTCATCTGTGAAACCTACTGTGAGGTTTTAAATGCTGCCATTAGACAAAGATAATGCCGACATCGGCTATTTGAGAGATTGCCTTGATTACTGCCCTGAAAGCGGCGTTTTGACTTGGAAATCTAGACCATCGACCCACTTCAAAAAAGAGTATGCATGTAAGGCATGGAATACTAAATTCGCCACAAAGGTTGCAGGATATAAAGCAGAGGATGGATATATAGAAATTGCTATCCTAAAAAGGACTTATAAGGCGCATAGAATCGCATGGGCCATCTACCACGGCGATTTTGCTGACATGTTCATTGACCATATCAACGGCAATAAATCTGATAACTCAATAAACAATCTCAGGGTTGTGAATAAGAGGGAGAACGGCGTAAACAGCAGAATCCACGGCAACAATAAAAGTGGCACTTCTGGTGTTTGTTGGTGCAAAAGAACCAACCGCTGGGAGGCATATATCAGAGATGGTATAAAAAAAGTTCATCTTGGAAGATTTGCTAGCATAGACGATGCCGTTTCTGCTAGGAAATTGGCGGAAATCAAATATGGATATCATGAAAATCACGGCAGAAGATAATCTGCAATAACAGGTCGCTTAGGCGGCCTTTTTTACGTCTGGAGAAAAGTATGGGCGTGAAAGTAAATGGCATCAGGCAGGTTTCACGCAACGTTAACCGCGCTATCGATAACATTCAGGACCGGCGTGTTGTTCGAGCTCTTACCAGCGCGATGATCGTCGGTGCATCACAAGCGTCAATTTATACGCCAATAGATACGTCGTATCTGCTCAACAGCCAGTTCCGTGAAATCGTCGTTAATGGCGCACGTATTACCGGCAGGGTTGGCTACACGGCTTCATACGCTGCTTATGTGCATGACCCGGAAAATCCGCAGCGGTTCCGTCGACCAACGGCTGAGAAAGAATTCCTGACTAAAGGGTTCGAAGAAAGCCGCGATGTTATCGACCGCGTTGTGCAGAGGGAGATGTCATTTTGAATCCTCCAATGCATACGCGCGTGCGTAATTACTTTGTTGATGCAGGGCTAACTGCCGGCTTCACTGCTCAGTTGCTTGTGTGGAACGACAGCGGAAATCAGGCCGATAAGTTCATGGTGTTTCGGCCCAATGGTGGCGGCTCTATACGCAATCAGCTTGGCGGAGAGTATTACGTCTTGGTCGACGTAGTCGGCGCTAAGTCCGGCAATGGCGCCGTGGATCAGCGCGTACAGGACATCATCGATTTTGTTCAGCAAAACCCAATGGTTGACGCCTGTGTCGGCTATCTGGAAAACCTCGGCGGCATTCCAGCCCCCGTCCAAACAACCGAAGGCAGACTTGTCTATCGGCTTCAGTTTGTTGCCACTTTCGGCAGCTAAATAAACGTCAAAGAGGAATTACCCCATGGCTGATTGCCAGAACAGCAACGAACGTTTGTTCGGTGGCGCCGTTGTGCTTGAAGTTGCCGATGGCTGCAGCGATACGCTGCCGCAGGAGTCGGAATGGAAAGCGCTGGCTGCCGGTACGAGCAAAGGGTGGGACTTCTCACCAAACACAGTAACGTCTGACGCAGATGACGGTGGCGGCTTTGTTGAAAGCATTATCACCAACTCAGATTTCACCATCAGCTTTGAGGGTGAAGTGCGCAAGAAAGGTAAGCTGGACCAGTATGGAGTTGGTCGCTTCATCAAGTATTTCGCCGCTGAGCTGAAAGCCCGTCGTCAACCTGGTATCTGGGTGCGCATGGAATACGGCGAAGTGACATTCCAGGGTTACATGGTCATCACTGCGTTGAGCTCTGATGGGGGCACAAATGACATCGTGACCTTTACCACTGAGTTCAAGGTGGGTGATGCAACGACCATTCAGGTAATCGACACCGAAGAAGCTATCCCAGCTACAGGCGTGACCGTAACCCCGGCAACTGCATCGATTGCTGTGGGCGCTACCCGCCAGCTTACCGGTGCAGTTCAGCCAACCGATGCAACCGATCGCACCGGCGCATGGACGACTTCCGACGCAACTAAGGCGACAGTCAGCAATACCGGCTTAGTCACCGGCGTGGCGGCAGGCACAGCGACCATCACTTTCACGTCCACCGATGGCAACTTTACCGGCACGACAGCGGTTACAGTCACCTCTTCGTAAGCATTCCAAAGGGTGGTTTCGACTGCCCTTGATAATGCTTATGGAGGAAATATGACGCCACTGAAGGAAATCGGCGAGTGTGTGATTAGTGATGGCGAGTATGAATACTTCTTCCGTCCATCGCTCATCAACATGACTCGAATCGGCGAGCCAGATGAAATCGTACAGGCGTTGTATGACCTGTATAACGATGAAGTGGGCGACATGATGCGGAGGGCGCTTAAAGTGTTCGGCACCATCCCCGCCTGGCTGACATCACACCTCGATTCGCCGCAATACAGCAAGAAAGCCATCGTCACCGCAATGACGGTGCTTCAGGCTTGCTCACCGCAGGATGTATCAGCACTGACCGGTGAGATTGTGCCGGGTCGCTCCGGCAAGTGGACATTCGTTTATCGCAAGGGCCGCATGGCACCGGATGAAATGGTCATCATTGCCCGATGCCTAATGGCGCATGGTGTCATCGGGAAGGCGAAGGTGCGAAAGCTGCAGCGCCATGAAGGCGCTCAGGCGTCCAGCGAGTTCAACGCATTCGAGTACATCAGCGCAGCGCGTACACACCTTGGCATGAGCCGGGAAGAGGCGGAGCAGCTGACGATGACCGATTTTCAGCTGCTGCTGGCTGCTAAGTATCCGGAGCAAAAGGGCTTCACGAAGGAAGAGTATGAATCCATCGAAGATGCTCACCTTGCTAGGCAGCAGCGAAGGAGAGCAAAAGCAAATAACACTTGATGCAAATATTCGAAGGATATTTATTTCGGTTTCTTCCTGCTTGACCATTTTTCATTAATTGCTTTGACAGTTTTGGCGTCGTGGTTTTTCCACCATGCCTCAGTCATATCACTCATGATTTCATCGCCATTTATCTGTAAAAGCTCCAGATTTTCCTCAATATCTCTTAGCGCTTCAGCCATTTGCACGCGTGCGATAAGAGTTCTACGGATGATCATTTCCCTTTTTATCGGGTCAGGTAATTTTTCAAGGTTCTCTTTGGAAGTGAATTCTTCGAAGGCTGAGTTAGTGATAGCCGTATTAATAATTTGGACAATCTCAGAATTCATCGAGCGACCATTCCTTTTAGCTCTTTCAGCTACAGCCTCCCTCATGCCCTCAGGCATGCGTAGCATGAACTTATCGTGTTCCCGAACCGGTTTATCCGTCATTAAAAAGCACCAGAAAAAGAAAATTTAATGGATGGTATCACATTGACATCATCAGTAAATTGAGTCACAGTGATATCATGTCATCGTGACATCACTGGAGGTAGTTATGGAAACTTTGTATACGCAGACCAAAAGCAACAAATTCATGTTGAGACTTCCTGAGCGAATGAAAGAAGAAATCAGGCGCATGGCGGAAATGGATGGCATTTCGATTAACTCTGCAATCGTGCAGCGTTTGGCTAAAAGCCTGCGAGAGGAAAGAGTGAATGTTTAGTAAAAACAGCGAAGCCCCTTCTGCGCTAACAGTAGGGGCCTCTAATTTGCCGGTTAACCTTTGCGAGAAAACCAACATGAACATTGTAGCGAAAACAGAAATGAACTTCCATGGCGTCAACCTGACACCCGTTTCAGATATGAATGGCATATGGCTCACATCTTCCGATGTTTCTAGGGCGCTTCATTATAGTAGCACCAAGTCAGTTACTAATTTATTCAACCAGTACTGCGACGAGTTTTCTTCAGGAATGACGATGGTCATTGAATCAGTGACCAATGGAATTGGTGGGTCTTCGCGCCGCATGAAGGTTCGTGTCTTTTCATTGCGCGGTGCTCATCTTCTGGCAATGTTTGCACGTACGCCGGTAGCAAAAGAGTTTCGCCGTTGGGTGCTGGATATTCTGGATCGTGAAGTTTCACATTCTCCGATCGCGAAACAATTCACTGATGATGAGTTACAGGACTTGTGCTGGTTGTGGCGTGCTTCTGTTGGCATGGCGAGCAAGATGGCTGACGTTGAACCACTGTTGCGAGTTGCTGAGCACCGACTTGCAGGCGCATATCACTCAATGCCGCGCGAATATTCACGCGTGATGAACAAATCAAGACAACTTTTAGAGCGCGAGACGTCGCATATCCATGCCGACCGCCACACAGTTGACAACTGGCGAGTTCTGAACAGCCTGAGAATTCCGGAGTTACATTGATGGGCGCATTGGATGGCGCAAAAAGAAAAACCGCCAGCTGTAACTGGCGGTCTCAATAATCTAAGCGAAAGGTATCAATCAATGCTTGCAGATAATTTAGCAGTACGCGGATCGGTTGTCACGGATAAAACTATCGATAGCCAGTCGTTGCTAGAAATGGTTAATGCTGCTCGTAAAGAGTGCGGAGAGCCAGTGGTGCGCAACAACAAGTTCCTCGAAAAAATCGAAGATGAGCTTGAAGGAGAGTTTTACACCAAAAGTGCAAAACCCTCTGGCAGTAGCGGCGGCCGGCCAGTTGACGTGATTGGAATGACGATGAAGCAGGCACTTCGCGTGGCGGCTCGTGAATCAAAAGCAGTTCGCCGCTCTCTCGTTGACAAACTGGAGGCAATGAGCCAACCAACGTTTGATCCGATGGCAGCTCTCAACGATGCGGAGTTCTTGCGCGGAACTCTACTTTCCTACAGCGAAAAGGTCATCGCTCTTGAGCACAAAGTCGAAGAGATGAAGCCTGATGTGGAAGCCTTTGACCGTATCGCAAAAGCTGATGGCAGTATGTGCATCACTAACGCAGCTAAACACCTTCAGGTACAGCCAAAGTTTCTGTTCAAGCTGATGTCGGAGAGTCACTGGATTTATCGCCGCGCGGGTGGAAAAACCTGGCTGGCATATCAGGACCGTATTCAGTCCGGCGTTCTAGAGCACAAGGTAACAACAGTTGAACGTTCCGATGGTAGTGAGAAGGTGGTCGAGCAGGTGCTCGTAACTGGCAAAGGTCTCACTAAACTTTCTAAAATGCTTGGCATCAGCGGTGTAGCAGCCTAATCGGCTAACATCTCAGCCAATATCCCGAGAAATCGGCACATTCCCAACCCGCTTAACTGCGGGTTTCTTGCTTTCCTTTGCATCAGTTTCCCTTTAGGATTTATCCCACTTAATGCTTTTGGGGGAAGGGATATGAAGAAAACGTTGATTGGGCTGATTTTATGCATCTTCGCTACAACAGTAATAGCTAAAACTCTGACCGGATATGGCAACACTAAATGGGATATGACGCCTGATCAAGTAGTTATTGCTGAGGGTAGCAAGGTGCGAAAGCTTAGTGATCCCATTAAATATAAGGGCTCTTGGGGCTTGGTTAAAACTGATAATGTAATCATAGCCAACCGGGATTTTGACGTTACTTACCTATTTAGCAACAATCACTTAATTCAAGTAAATGTATCCGCTAAGGAAAAAAAGAACGCCTTAATAAATAACGATGTTTTCAAAAGATTAGAATCCCTTCTTACGCAAAAATATGGATCGCCGACATACTCCGACCAAGGTAAAAGCACCGTATGGAACTTGGAAGGAACGACAATCATGCTCGATATTTTGAATATTGAGGGTGTTATGTCTAACTTGGTCATTTCCTATAAACCAGCGTCAGCTTCTAGCGATGAGGCTAACGCTCTTTAGTAAGAATGGATTTCTCAATGAAAAAAATGATATTTACTGTGATAGGCTCACTTCTTCTAGCTGGCTGCGTGTACACCGGCACTAATTTTGATGAATCTAAACTGGCTAACGTTCATAAAGGGCAAACTACGAAGCAAGAGGTCATTTCTTACTTTGGCAACCCTTCGACAACCACCGTAGATTCTGAAGGTAATGAGATTTTGATGTGGACATACAGCATCGGCAGTGCGTTCGGCGCTGACGCTAAGGTTCTTACAGTCAAAACGCACGATGGAAAAGTCGAATCTTACTCCGTGAGTAAATCGAAGATTTAAGCACCAACCACAAACCACAAACATTAAACCTCGCCCCGGCGGGGTTTTTTTATGCCCGGAGAATAGCGAATGGCAGGCACTTTAAACGCAGGCAGCATCATTTATGAAGTGGATATGGACACCGCTCGACTGCTGGCGGCCCGCCGCGAAGTAGACGCGGCATTAAACGGCCTTTCCGGGGGCATGAATAGGCTGGATGTAAGCGTTAATCGTGCTGAAAGATCCATGTCATCACTAGGTCAAACAATGTCTGGCCTGAGCAATATAGCGAAAGGTGTGCTTACTGCTCTATCAATCCAACAGGTTGTCGAATATGGCAATGAATGGGTAACGGTAAATAACTAACTTGCCAACTCAGTGCGCGCCAACGAATCGTTAGCTGAAGTAACACAGCGCGTTTTTAAAATTTCGCAAGACACCTTGAGTAGTCTTGGGGCCACAGCGACACTTTACGGCCGTCTTGAGCGCGCGACCCGCAGCGCTGGCACAAGCACCAAAGACCTGATAACACTGACCTCGACCATCAACAAAGGCCTTGCGGTCTCAGGTGCCACTACCGAAGAAGCCAGCTCAACCATGACGCAGCTTTCTCAGGCGCTGGCGTCCGGCGTTCTGCGCGGCGAGGAATTCAATTCAATTTCAGAGAATGGTAGTCGCCTAGCAGTTGCCCTAGCTGACTCTCTTGGCGTCACAATTGGACAGCTCCGTGCAATGGCCGCTCAGGGTAAGCTGACAACTGAAGTGGTTGTGAATGGGTTGCTTCAACAAAGCGACAAGATCGCGAAAGAATTCTCCAATACCGCCATGACCATGGGGCAGGCGATGACCACTGCGACAAACAACATCACTAAGTTTGTTGGGGAAAGCTCAAGCATGAGCACAACAATCAATGCCTTTAATAAAGGTGTGATCTCACTTAGTGAAAATCTTGATGTTGTTGCTGAAGCCGTTGGCGTGGCGGCGCTTGTATTCGGTGGGAGATTTGTGGGTGCCTTGGCAATGGCAACCATACATCAGGCTCGTCAGGCAACGGCATCCATCAACCAAGCAATTGCAACGCGGGCTAGGGCAAAGGATGAGCTTGCGGCGGCTCTGGTAACACAGAGAAAAACGATGGCTGACCGAGGTGCTGCGGAATCAGCGATGAATCTTGCGCTGATGGAGTATCAGGTTGCAAAAGGTAGCGCTGCCGAAGCAACTGCTTTAGCCAACGTAATTCGCCTTAGGGCCGCATACACCGAAGCCGGGATCGCGGCAGCTCAGGCCAATAACGTTGTAGCCGCATCACAAGCACGGCTTGCAGCGACAGGCCTTACAGCAGCTAACGCTATGAAGGCAATCAACATGGTGACCTCTCCCCTCGGCGGCCCGCTGGGTGTAATCGCCATTGTCGCAGCTGGCTGGTACCTGTATGCACAGCGGCAGGAAGAGGCCAGAAAGGCCAGCATTGAATTTGCTAGCTCTCTGCCAAGCGTAATATCTAAGCTGAAAGAAATGAATCTGGCACAGGCTCAGGGCGTTCGTGCAGATACGATTACTTCGATTAAAAACCAGAAAGAAGAAATCGCCGACTTAGAAAAAAACATCGCCAACCTTAATAAAAAATACCAAGAACGAATTGAACTTGCGGCCCAGATGGGTGGCGGAGATGAAACTAATAACGGCCATTTACGCGTTGCCAGTGATCTCGCTAACGAATTGGCGAAAGCAAATCGCGACCTTAACACTAAAGTAAGAACCCTCAATGAGTCACAGGACGCATTAAGGCTCATCAACGTTCAGGTGAATGAAGGCATCGTGGCGCAAATGAAGGCCGCCAGAGATGGTGCGCTGGCATTGGCCGAAGCAGAGAAAAAAGCCTCCTTCCTCGGACAAACTCAATCATTCCTTGCTGTCAAGCTAGGAGAGTCGACGGCTGCGTTGCAGAAATTTAATGCCGAAAGCTTGAAAATTAATTGGGGTGGCAGCGATGGTGAAAAGCTCATCAAACAGGCAGAGCGCCGATTAGCTTTATCCAAAAAAGAAGGCGATGAACGCGAGCGATTGCAGGCGACTTATGACGCTGAAGACGCAGGCGTGGTGGATCCGCTAGCAGTCGCTAGGCTACAGGAAGTGTATGTAAAAACTAATCAGGCCAAAGAGGCCACGAAGGATAAAAAGAAAGAAGATAAGGAAGCCTCTGCTGAGAGCAAGAAAGCAGCTAATCAGGCTGAAAGTGTTGCACAAAAACTTGAAAATCTAAGGCAGCAATCTGAGTTAGTTGCCGACTCAACCAAAGATATGAGCCGTGAACAAGCCATCCTTACTGCGCAGCAATCTTTAGGTAAGGGCGCGACGTTAGCTGATATTAAGTTAGCGGGAGAATACGCAGCTAAGAAGTGGGACACGGCAGCAGCCATTCGCGCTCAGGCGGCAGCCTTAAAGCTAGTGCCGGAGCAGGCGGAAAACGCTCGCTATAAACAGGATGTCTCCGATCTCAAGACAGCATTAGAACAAAAAGCCATCACCCAGAAGCAGCACGACGCGGCATCTGTCCAGATGGAGCAGCAGCATCAGGTTAATCTTGCAAAAATTAGAGCAGAGCAGAACGCCGGAGTCACGCCTCTACAAGAGGCGCAAGGCGCAATAGACCCCGTCCAAGCACTAGCTAATGAAAATGCAAAAAAAATTCAGCTCATAAAACAGTTCGAAACTGAGAAGGGGAAACTTACGCAAAACGGGCTGATGTTAATGAACGCAGCCAACACTCAATATGAGCAGCAGAGAATCGCAGCACAATGGGAGATTTTTAAGGCTCAAAATGAGTCCAATGCATTATTAGGAACTGCAATTGAATCCCTCGGAGGCGGGGCATCTAACGCTATTACAGGGCTATTAAATGGCACTCAGAGCTTGAGTGAAGCCTTTGCAAACTTGGGAACATCGGTTCTTAACGGGTTGGTTAGCAGTTTGGTCGAAATGGGTGTCCGCTGGGTTGAGTCGGCAGTTATGGGGCAAGCAGCTCAGCAGACAGCCATAGCCACAAACCAAGCAACTGCCGCCGCTGCATTAGCTACTTCAACTGCTACCGGTGCTGCGGCTGCTGCGGCTTTGCTTGCTGCCTATTCACCGGCTGCAATGGCAGCTTCAATCGCAACATCTGGAGGCGCAGCGGCGGCAGGCTTGGCTGGGTATACAACGGCCATGACAACAGCGCAAACAATGTCACTGGCCGGTATGCGCGAGCACGGCGGCCCCGTTAACGCCAATTCCATGTACCGCGTAGGTGAAGGCGGTAAGCCTGAAATCTTCAAAGCCAGCAATGGCAGCCAGTACATGATTCCGGGCGATAACGGCAAGGTGATCAGCAATAGCGATTTGGGTGGAGGGGGAGGAAGTGGCAGCACCATTCAGCAGGAGGTGCATTTCCATATCCAGACCACAAACGGAATTGACGACGCCACTATGAATAAAATGGCAGGCATGATGAAGCAGGTAGCGCTTTATCAAATCAAGGAGCAAAGCACTCGCCCAAAAGGGATGATTCAGCCTAGAAAATAGCCATACATTCGATATTATGGCTACGTAAACTACACACAGGAGATATAAAAATGGGTATGGAGATTGAAGTCGGCAGAATCACTGCCTTTGATAATGTCCACGGACAAGGAATTTTGGCCACTGTTGAATTTAAAGATTATGACATTCGCCATGAAGACATCCGAGTTGATGTCTGCATTCCTTTGGATAAGAACGCTCCACTCGCTGACATTGAAGCTCAGGTGCTCGAAAAGGCTAAGCAGCAATTGCGAGACTTAGTAAACACTTTCTGATTCAGCAGCACTCGAGTAAACCCGCTTCGGCGGGTTTTTTATTTGGAGCACCTCATGCCAGAAACTTTTACATGGAGCCCTCAAAAGGGCTTCACGGGCGATCGCACGCCTGATGTAGCCGTCGTGAAGTTGGGCGATGGCTATGAACAGCGTCAGGTTAAGGGCATAAACCCATTGATGGGAAAATACTCGCTGACGTTCATTGGGCGCGACGATTCGAAGTGCAGCCGTCCAAACACAGCCAAAGCCGCGGATGCATTCCTGAAGGCACGCATGGCGGTGGAGTCGTTCAACTGGACGCCATCGGATACCGGCGTGCAGGGGCTGTATGTGTGTCGGTCATGGTCACTGCAAACAACGGGAAGCCTTAGCCAGCTGACAGCAACCTTTGAGCAGGTGCCGAGATGAGAGATATACCAGCAGAACTCATCATCGAGAGCGTTGACGCCGGTGTAGGCGCAATGCTCGACCTGTACGAAGTGGACCTGCAGGCGTTTGGCGGCGACGTTCTCCGCTTCCACTCTGGCACCAACGGCTATTACAACGACGTAATCTGGCAGGGGCGCGCTTACTCTGCATATCCGATTGCCGTGGAAGGTTTTGAGGTTAAGTCAGAAGGCACTTATTCGCGCCCGACGATGAAGGTGGCGAACATCAACGGACTGATAACAGGCATCAACCACGATTTCGAAGATGCATTAGGCGCAGTAGTGACGCGCCGGCAGGTGCTGGTTAAGCATCTCGACGCGGTGAACTTCCCGAACGGCAACGCTGATGCCGACCCGACCATGGAAGCTGTTTCTCGCTATGTCATTGAGGAAATGGCTGAAGAGACGTTCGAGACGGTGACCTACAACCTTGCCACTCCCGTTGACTGCGACAACGCAATCATCCCGGCTCGTACGATATTGGCTGACGTCTGCCAGTGGGTTTATCGCGGCGATGGTTGCGGCTACTCCGGTGGCCCGGTGGCTGATGAGAAAGACAATCCAACCTCAGATATGTCGCGCGATAAATGCTCCAAGCATCGCAGCGGCTGCCGTCTTCGTTTCCCCAAACCTAATGCGCTGCCATACGGCGGCTATCCCGGCTCTGCCAAGGTGTCCTGATGATTGAATCTGAATGCCAGGCATACGCTGCGGAGTCTGCAAATGAAGTGTGCGGGCTGATTATTGACGGCAATAGGTTGTGGCGCTGCGCAAACGAGCATCCCGCTCCGGGGCGTAATTTCCGGATAGGCGAAACAGACTGGCTTGAAGCAGAAGCGGCGGGAGAAATCACCGCCGTTTTTCATTCTCATCCTCAACCAAAACTTGTTCTTTCAGCTGCCGATCGCACTGCTCAACTGGCAACCGGAATCGAATGGTGGCTGGCGAGTGGTGGGAAGCTACGAAAATTGCGTCCTGTGCCGCATTTGCTGGGACGCCGGTTCGAACATGGCGTGATGGATTGCTACACGCTCTTTCGCGACGCATACCACCTGTGCGGCATTGATTTGCCCGACTTTGAGAGAACCAGTGGTTGGTGGGTGCGCGGTGAAAACCTCTACCTGAAGAACATGGCATCCAACGGATTTCACGAGGTAGGCTTTGAAGCTATTCAGCCTGGTGACGTGATTATCCGCCGCGCATTCCCCGAGTGCGACCCATGCCACGCCATGATTTGGCTTGGTGACAACATCGTCCTGCATCACGAAGTGCACGGCAGGCTTAGCCGCCGAGAACCGCTTCGCCAGATTCACGTACCTCTGATCCACTCCATCTGGAGGCATGAACAATGCTCATCTTTAGATTTGCGGGGAATTTACGACGACATTTCCGCCAAATCACTTTAAACGTCGATACCCCATCGCAGGGTCTTCGCCTGTTGCTGGCTCAGTGTCCTGCATTCAAACGAGACTTCTACCAAACCCGGTTGAGGATGCGCATCGATGGCAGCGACATCTCTGGCGATAACCTCGAATTCCACATGAACCGGCATATCAAAGACGGCGCCACTGTGCTGTTCGTGCCAATCGTAGAAGGCTCTATTTCGGCGGTGGCAGCCGTGTGGATTATGGTCGCGGTAACTGTCGCCTCAGTAGCCTATTCGCTCTATATGACCTCACACATGAAGACGGCTTCATCGGCGGATCAGGACACCAATTCCATCACCAACAACTCATTCACCAGCGCGGAGAACCGCATAGGGCAGGGCAGGCCAGTGCCGCTGCTTTTGGGTGAGATGGTTGTTGGCTCGAACGTAATCAGCCTTGGCATCGACACATCGAACAACCAGGACTGGAATATCTCAATTAGTTAAGGTGAAAGCATGGGCTCAGGCGGCGGCGGTGGCAGCACTCCAAAATTAATCGACGACAACCTCAAATCGAAGCAATTCCTCCGCGTTCTCGACCTCATCAGTGAAGGGCCAATTTACGGACCGGTAGACCAGCAGCATCTTTCCTCGTTCATGCTGAATAAGACGCCGGTCACCGATTCCCTCGGCGGCACGACGATTAATGGTGTTAGCGTGGCGTGGCGCCCGGGCACGGCGACACAGACGCCCATCAACGGCTTCAATACGATTGAGGCGACTACGGTCGTTAATACCGAAGTGACTCAGGCGACGCCTCTGGTGCGCACGGTAACTGACACTGATGTCGATCGCGTGCGCATGAATATCGGCGTTTCCAGCCTTGTTGAGCAGGACAGCAAGGGTAATCAGCACGAAACATCTGTGACGATGGTAATCGAAACCCGCTCTGGTAGCGCCGGGGCATGGCAAATCCAGAAAACGGTGACGATCACCGGTAAGCAGTCTGGCGAATATCTGGAAGCGCACCTGTTTGACGCGCCAGAAACGAAGCCGTTTGATATCCGCCTGCGCCGTGTGACAGCTGACAGCTCTAGCGACCTGCTGAACAACGGAACCATCTGGAACAGCTTCACCGAAATCACCGACGATAACCTGTCATACCCCTATGCTGCTGTCGCTGGCTGCGTGGTTGACCGTGACCAGTACACAGATACGCCTTCTCGCACCTACCACCTGCGCGGGTTGATTGTCGATGTGCCGGATAACTATGACCCGATCGCCAGAACTTACACCGGCATCTGGACCGGTGGGTTCAAATCGGCATGGACGAACAATCCCGCCTGGCTGTTCCGTGCACTGGTAAAGAACACGCGCTACGGTCTGGCACGCCGCGCTGGCTATGTTGATGTCGATGACGGCAGCCTGTACGTGCTTTCGCAGTTTTGCGATCAGCTTGTCGATGATGGCTTTGGCGGCAAAGAGCCACGCTTCACGCTCAATGCATACATCACCGAGCAGAAAAGCGCGCGTGACCTGCTGGACGATATCGCTGGCATGTTCCGTGGCATCGCATTATGGGATGGTATGCGTTTCTCAGTGATGCTGGATAACCCGCAGGACCCGGTTGCATCAATTACTAACGCGAACGTCGTGGATGGGTTATTTACTGGCGGGTCGATGAAGCGTTCGGAGCGTTTCAATGCGGTAATTGTTTCGTGGACCGACCCTAATAACGGCTGGTCACAAGTGAAAGAATACGTATCTGACGATCAAATGATCGACCGATACGGTTACAACGAAACCACGATGGAGGCGTTCGGCTGTACCTCACGAGGTCAGGCTTATAGAACAGGTAAATGGATGCTTGAGACCTGCAAGCGAGAGACCAAAAAATACACCTTCAAGATGGCGCGCGAAGCTATCCGATTTATCCCCGGTGACGTAGTTGAGATTCTTGATAACAACTATGCGGCAACGCGTCTCGGCGGTCGAATCATCTCGCACAGCGGCACGTCAATAACGGTTGATGCTGATGTTTCTGAGTTGGCCGGCAGCGGCGACAAAATGTCAATCATGGGCTCAACTGGCAAGTTCATTAAGTACGAAATCGCCAGTGTCACAGGTCGCGTTATCCGCCTCAAAACTGCGCCAGCGTGGGTGCGTGATGGCACCGTGTTCGTGATTTCTACTGACGAAGTCGCGCCGCGGCTGTTCCGCATCATGGGAATTTCCGAAGACGAGAACAACTCTGTTTATTCCATCTCAGCAACGCTGTACGACCCTAACAAGCAGGCTGTAGTTGATGATGGCGCGGTATTCGATACTCCCGGAGATACGCTTAACGGCTACCGTGTGCCGAACATCGAAAACCTGCGCATTATCAACGTCAACAGCGAGACCATTCAGGTCACGGCAACGTGGGAGACCGCAACACTCACCAAGAAGATAGTCTTCGAGCTCTATGTCTATAGCATGGACGGTAAGGTGGTTGCGCAGTACGAAACTGACCAATTCCGTTATGACTTTTACGGCCTGGAGTCCGGGAGCTACTCACTGGGCGTGCGCGGCCGCAATGAGAACGGCATGAAGGGCGCGGAGACGCAGGTTAGCCTGGTGATCGGTGCTCCTTCTGCACCAACTTTCATTCAGTGGACGCCTGGCATCTTCTCCGCCGACATCGTACCGGTAATGAGTGTGTCAGCAACTACTGATACATCCTTCGAGTTCTGGTATACCGGCGAAGTTCCTGCGAGCAGAATTGGCGCCGTAGAGAATGAAGCTCAGTTCCTTGGTCGCGCTTCTCAGTGGACCCTTCACGGACTGAAGGCTGACACGACTTACTACATGTATGTTCGCACAAAGAATGCATTCGGTGTATCGGCATTCGTACAGGCATCAGGTCAGGCTTCATCGGATATTCCGGGCATGATTGATTATATCGACGATGCGATCCGAAACTCAGAAGCCTTCGAGAATCTGACCGGCAAAATCGACACAAACATCGAAGGCATGCTACAGAACGCGCTGGATAACAACGCAACTGTCGATCACCAGTTCGCTATTAATGGGGAGGTTCGCGCTGACATCATCACCGTGAAAACCACAGTTGCGACTGTGTCACAGGCTATGGCGCAGTTGGAAACTCAGGTACAGGCTCAGATTGGTGACCTGAATGCGGCCGTAAATGAAAAACTCACGGCAACCGTAACGGATAACGGGACCGCTAAAGCCTCCTACACATTAAGGGTGGGAATTACTCGCAGTGGTGTTTATTACGGTGCTGGCATGGCTATAGGAATAGAGCCATCTGGCAGCTCTTATAAATCAACGCTGGCCTTCAATGCGGATCAGTTTGGCATTTATACCGGAAGTAATGCCGGAAACTATCAGTTAGCATTCGCGACTGTAAATGGACAGGTTTTTATAAACGATGCATTCATCAACTATGCGTCAATAACACTGGCAAAGGTTGGATCTTGGTATTCAGCTAATTATGTTGCGGGCCGTTCTGGCACGATCATGAATAATGATGGTTCATTCGAACTGAATGGAAATGGCGGTGTTGGTGGCGGCTCAAGATTGAATTCCAATGGCTTTGGTGTTTATGACACAGGTGGAGTTGAGAGGACTTTTATAGGGAAGCTAAACTGATGGCTGATGTATATGGAATACGAATAACTCCAGATGATGG
>Ga0308163_10001389_pt1 | contig 26826 bp, 25 predicted proteins | sample PhyTR1_FD_201037 | JGI IMG/M metagenome (GOLD analysis project Ga0308163, IMG submission 201037) | Phyllosphere microbial communities from UC Gill Tract Community Farm, Albany, California, United States - DLSLT.R1 | ecosystem: Host-associated > Plants > Phyllosphere > Unclassified | place: USA... | reverse complement strand
GTATCAGAAAGGGAACAACGGGCTCAGGAAGAATCGGTCGAACCAGCCTGGCTGACTGGAATCGGCAAACGCCCCTGTACCGGAATATGTGATGCGCGCATCGGCCACGCGAGTGGACGACACGGTGTTGTCGGTGGCGATGTCATCGGCACGGATGAGGCCCGCAATACGCACCAGCTCGTCACCGGTGTTGAGCGTCATCCATTTCTCGCCCCGCACCGACAGAATGCCGTTAGGCAGCACATCGGCCACGGTGACGGTGATCGAACCGGTCAGGCTGTTGCTCTGCGCAGCCTTGCCGTCGCCCTTGGTGGCACGGTCGCCGCTGTAACCGGCGTCCAGGCTCAGGTCGCCGCTGCCCACCGGGTTATTGGTGTTCACGCCCACGCCAAACAGCGACGACAGGCCGACACTGGTTTTGCTGGTCTTGCTGATCCCGGAACTGGCCGCCTTGCTGGCCGCCATTTTCTCGGACAGGGTGATGGTGATGATGTCACCGACCCGGTAGGCCTTGCGGTCGCCATAGAGGTTCTGCTCGAAACCGGCCTGATAGATCGAACCGTTGTTCGCCGCCGAAGGCAGCGGCGTTCGTGGCAACACCGGCGCGTAGTAAGGGTCATTGGGTTTGGCCGAAGGCGCAACGCAACCGGTCAGCAGCGCGATACCGCACAGCGGTGCTGCCAACAGGGAAAGCCGCAATACAGAAAGCCGTTTCATGACACTTAAAACCTCGCGGTGTAGCAGGCGGTTTTCAGGCGCCCCATCGGATTGATCAGGTGTTTCGTTGAAGAACATCAGGTGTCTCAGGCTCCGTTTACAACGCCGGATTACAAGTTCTGCGTCACGTACTGCAGCATCGAGTCGGCGGTCGAAATCACTTTGGAGTTCATCTCGTAAGCGCGCTGAGTGGTGATCATGTTCACCAGCTCTTCGACGGTACTCACGTTGGAGTTTTCCAGGGTGTTCTGCTTGACCACGCCCAGACCGTTCAGGCCCGGCGTACCGACTTGCGGCGCACCACTGGAAGCCGTTTCCAGGTACAGGTTGCCGCCTTGCGATTGCAGGCCGGCCGGGTTGATGAAGTCAGCGGTCTGAATGTTGCCGATGATCTGTGGCGTCGCGGTGTTGGTCGACGTGGTGATCGACACGGTGCCGTCTTCGCCGACCGTGAAGGTCTGCGAGTCTTGTGGAACGACAATCGCAGGCTCCAGCGCGTAACCGTTGGAGGTCACGATCTGGCCGTTCTGATCGAGGTGGAACGTACCGTCGCGGGTGTACGCCAGGGTGCCGTCAGGTTGACGGATCTGGAAGAAACCACGGCCGTTCACGGCCATATCCAGCGGCTGGTTGGTGGTTTGCAGGCTACCCGCCGTGAAGTTTTTCTGCGTGCCGACAATGCGCACACCGGTACCCAACTGCAGACCGGAAGGCAGCTCGCTGTCCTGAGTGGACTGAGCACCTGGCTGACGCTTGATCTGGTAGAGCAGGTCCTGAAACTCGGCGCGATCACTTTTAAAACCGGTGGTCGAGACGTTGGCCAGGTTGTTCGAAATGGTGGTCAGGTTGGTGTCCTGAGCCGCCAGGCCGGTTTTCGCTACATAGAGTGCCGGAAGCATTCGTGTTTCTCCTCGAGCGCCTGATTATCGGCGCAAGCTGTCAGTCATTAGCCCATTTGCAAGACGCGAGCCATCGACTCGTCATCCTGCTCGGCGGTCTTCATCATCTTGATGTGCAGTTCGAATTGACGGGACAACGCCAGCACCGAGGTCATTTCCTCGACGGCGTTGACGTTGCTCGACTGCAGAAACCCGGATTCCACCTGCACATCGGCATCGGCCTGCGCCGGTTTGCCGTCTTTGGTGTGCATCAGACCGTCGGGGCCTTTTTCCATGTTCGCCAGGTCCGGCTTGACCAGCTTGATGCGGTCAATCTCAGCCATCACCTGCGGGCTTTCACCCAGAGAGCGAACGCTGATCGTGCCGTCGGCGCCGATCTCGATCTGCTGCTGAGGCGGCACGGCAATCGGCCCGCTGTTGCCCATGACCGGCAAACCATTGCCATCACGCAGCACGCCGAGGGCGTCAATGTTCATGCTGGAAGTGCGGGTATAGGCTTCGCCGCCATCGGGGGTCTGAACCGCCATCCAGCCATTGCCTTTGACGGCAACGTCCAGTTCGCGACCGGTATCGATCATCGAACCCTGGCTGAAGTCGGTGCCCGGACGCTCGCTCATGGCATAGGCGCGCGACGGGTTAACCTCGCCAAATACCGGCATCGAGCGTGCCTGTTCAAGGTCGCGTTGAAACCCGTTGGTCGAGACGTTCGCCAGGTTGTTGGCATGGGCCTTTTGCGCAATGGCGTTTTCCGACGCACCGCTCATGGCCACGTAAAGCAACTTGTCCACAGTCTTCCTCCTCCGACAGACGTTTGCCGCCTGTAGCTGTACTGCAGAGGTCATAGCAATAATCGAACCAGTTTTTCAGCGGTGATACAAAGTGCTGATTTTCCAGTGGTTGCGGGGCCAAATCATGGCCGCCGACCGAGACGATGTCCGGCCGCGACGGTGGACCGCCGCTTTGTGCGAAATCCGTGGTCTGCGCCGCCAAAAAAATTTCGCGTGAGGAGCGATAATTGCAGTAATTCGCTCACCGGCCTTTTTTGCCACAGGAACCCGTCATGCGTTTGCCGCTCGTCCTCGCCCTCCTCCTCGCCTGCTCCACCGTGGCCGTTGCCGCGCGAGCGCCGTATTACCTGTGGCAGGGAAAGGACAAAACCGTCTGCGCACAGACCAGCCCCGGCAAGGGTTGGACCAAGGTCAGCAGAGGGTTTGTGAAGTCTGATTGTTCGATTTGAGTTGAATCGGGTGCTGGCACAACCATTAACCCTTTAAGCAAACATCCAGTCCACACCTGTGGGAGCGAATTCATTCGCGAGAGGCCTGGGCAGGCGACAGAGATCCATCGCCAGATCGACCGCATCGCGAATAAATTCGCTCCCACAGGGTTATTCGATAGCCTTTGGAAAGGCGGCGCACCCGGCATCCGCGCAGGACGCCACCCTCTCGATCACGTCGCCCGGATTAACGTCTGCATCAACTCGGCTTCGGTGGACAGCGTTTTCGAGTTCGCCTGATAGGCCGTCTGCGCCTGAATCAGCTCCACCAACTCCTGGGACAAATCGACGTTGGAGCCCTCCAGTGACTGCCCGGCGATGCTGCCCAGGCTGCCGGTGGCGGCCCCGTCGTAATGGGCGACGCCCGATTCATGGGTCTCCCTCCAGCGCGTGCCGGTGATGGGCTGCAACCCCTGATCGTTGGCGAAGCTGGCGAGCATGACCTGACCGATCTTGCGGTTCAGGCCGTTGCTGAAACCGGCGCTGATAATGCCCGTGCGATCAATCGAGATCGCCCGGATTTCCCCCGGCGCATGCCCATCGACAACCGGCGAGGTCAACGCTGTGGGTGCGCGGTACTGACTGAGTTTGCTCATGTCCATGACGATCCCGTCACTGTTGGCTGAAGCGCCGTTGCTGCCCCACGAACTGCCGGGACGACCGCCCTCCACCGGCTTGGCCGGCACCCAGCCCGTCAGGGTCAATGTCTGGTTCGCCCCTACCAACCCGGCACCGCCGACCAACGACTGCAAGTTGCCCCGACTGTCGAACAGCATGCTCGCCGTGACCGGGTCGTTGCGGTTCGGATCCTGGGGGTTCCGACCGTCGACCAACACATGCATCTTCCAGCTGTTGCTGCCGTCCTTGACGAAGTACTGCGTCATCGGATGCGCGTTGCCGAGGCTGTCAAAAACGGTCGAGTTGAACATCTTGCTGTAGGTGGACAGGTCGTTCGGATTGAACGTCGGGACCGGACGCGGGATGACGGCGTCCGTCGGGCTGAGCAAACTGCCGCTGCCATCGCTGAGCGGGATCGAAATCGGACCGGCATTCGCCGCATCACTTGGCACCCAGCCGCCATTGACCTTGATCGCCGGGCGCCAGTCTCGCAGGGCCAGTTCTGTATCGGACGTCTTGTCAATCGCCGCCGAATTGCCGGTCAGCGAGAGTGCACCGTTGGACTGGGTGTGCAACCCGACCTCCAGCGGTGACCTGCTGGACGGGTCCAGCGGGTTGATGCCGTCGATGAGGATGTAAGAGGTCCAGGTGTTGTCGTCGAGCTTGACGAAGTACTGCGTGAGCTCATGATCCTGCGGTGGCACAGCGGCTTTCGCCGGCGTAACGACGGTACTGTTCCCCGCAGCGTCGACTCCCAGGACTTCTTTCACTTCCGGCACGCCCGCATCCTGAATTGTGCGGCTGCTCATGCGTGTATACGTGCGCGAATCATCGGGATTGAAACGCGGAACAGCCGCCAGCGAAGCCGTGGCGGCGTCAAGGTTCACGGTCTGCCCCACCTTGCTCGTGGGTTCGGGGGCGACGTTGGCGGTGTCGATTTTCAGGTCACTGCGCACCCCGCTGATAAGCTCGCCTGCGGTGTTCACGCCATACCCTTGCAACCGACTGCCCTGGGCATCGACCACGAAGTTTTCCTTGTCCATGTGAAAGGCCCCCGAGCGCGTGTAGCTCAATGCGCCGCCGTCGCTCATCACGAAAAACCCCTGGCCCTGGATCCGCATGTCGAGCATGCGACCCTGACTTGAAATCGCCCCACCCTGCGCGAAGTTTTGTGACACATCCGCAACGCGTACACCATCCCCCGAGGAGGACCGACTGCCGCCGAGCGCTGCCGACGAATAGAGCGCGGCAAATTCCGCCCGCGAAGACTTGAAACCTGAGGTATGGACGTTGGCGATGTTATTGCCCGCAACTTCCATTCGTTTATGCGCCGCGTGCAGACCGGCCACTGCGATATTGAATGACATGAACTCTCCCTGAGCCGTGATGCACGGCACGTCCGTCAATGCATGGGTTTCGCAGGCAAACGAATGCGATCGAAAGCGACCTTTCAATGGCATTTATTTGTCAGCGAATTTGAGTCTCGCATTAACGGAAGTAGGAAATTTCCAGGAAGAGAGTGGGATGACTCTTGATGTTTTTTGTAGCGGATTGGGCGGCTGTGCTGCTGTGATTCGGATGAAGATCCCTTGTGGGCGTCAGGTTGCTGACGAATGCGATGAGTCATTCAACAACGATGTATCTGATCTGCCGGATTCGTCAGCGAGCGGACTCCCACAGGTCTGAAGTCGGGTCAGAACTGGCGATCCAGCAGTGAATGCGTAGTTAACAAGCACGAGCAAAGTGAGCTCCGCTTTTGATCTTCATACCGATGAAGTTCAAACACTACGAAACGCGACTTGGGTGCAGGCTGAACGCAGGCGATGCGCAGTGGGCCGAGCGGCATGGATGCCGCGAGAGCGCTGCCAGGACATGGATGTCCGTTCAGCGCGGGCCCACGGAGCGTCGCCGGAGAGAGCGTAACCCGCCGAAGGCGGAACAGTTTGGCCGTTAGGCCGAACCGGATTCAGCTTCGAAACACCATAAAAAAAGCCCCTCCGAAGAGGGGCTTGATCAGACGCTATCAACCGTTATCAGGTCATCTGAATCGTGGTCTGCATGATGGTGCTTTCAGTCGAAATAGTCTTCGCGTTCGCCTGATAGTTACTTTGTGCCTTGATCAGCTCGACCAGTTCGGTGGTCAGGTCAACGTTGGATTCTTCCAGCGCCGAACCAGTAATGTTGCCCAACGTACCGGACTCCGGCGCGCCCGTCACCGGGATGCCAGAAGCGTAGGTTTCACGCCACATGGTACCGCCCGCCGGGGACAGGCCCTGGACGTTGGCGAAGGTGGTCAGAGCCACCTGGCCAATGGTCCGCGACTGGCCGTTGGTGTAGGTGGCGAACAGGTTACCGCTGGCATCGACGTTCATCGCGCTGATCTGGCCGGTGTAGTTACCGTCCTGATTTTTAGCGATCGCACCGCCCACCGCATTGGTCTGCGTGGTCGCCAGCATGTCCAGCTTCATGCCGCCCGTTGCCGCTGCTGCACCGTTTGCCGCCCAGGTCGTGGTCGAACCCACGGTTTTGCTCTGGCCCGGAACCCAGTTGGCGACAGTGAAGGTGCCGTCAGTGTTCACCACCATGTTGGCCGTCGACGTCGGCGCCGGCGTGGTCACCATGTTACCGGCCGAATCGAACGTCAGGTTGGTCACGTCCGGTGTGGTTTTAGTCGGGTCATTGATGCTGCGACCATCCACCAGAGAGTACATGTCCCAGGTATTGAGTCCCGTCTTCCGGAAATACTGATCCAGCGTGTGCTCGTTACCCTGACTGTCATAGATCTTGGTGCTGTAGGTCAGGTCGTAGGTTTCGACCTTTGCCGGATCGAACGCAGCAGCGGTGTTGATTTCCTTGGACGAGTCCAGGTTGGAGCTGATGGTAATGGTGCTCGTCGCCTTCGGCGGCATGTTCGAAGTGTCGACCTTGAGGTTGGTCAAAACGCCCGTCTTCACGTTGCCGTTGGCATCAACGCCGTAACCCTGCAGGTTATTGCCATTGGTGTCGATGACGTTGCCAGCGGTGTCGGTGTGGAAGTTACCGGCACGGGTGTACAGCTTCTCGCCATTGTTGCTGACCATGAAGAAGCCGTTGCCGTTGATTGCCAGGTCGAGATCGCGACCGGTACCGGTGGTCAGCGCACCTTGGGTGAAGTTCTGCGTGACCGCTGCGGTGGCCACGCCGCTGCCGACGTTGGTGCCACCGGACGTACCGCGAATGGACTGCGCGTACTGGTCAGCGAATTCCGCACGGGATGACTTGAAGCCAACCGTCGCGACGTTGGCAATGTTGTTGCCGGTCACGTCGAGACTTTTATTCGCTGCGTAGAGCCCACTCAGACCGATATTAAAAGACATGTATCACTCCTGCGCCGTCGAGTCGGCTCTAGATTCCGATTTGTTGAACTTTGGACAAGGCGATGTTTTCGCCGTTGGCCAGGTTGAGCGTCATGGAACTGCCTGCCGAACCCATGGTGACGCTGGTCACGGTCGCCGGGAGGTAGGTCGTGAGCCCTGTTTTCGTACCGTCCAGGCTGCCCGACGCTTTGAAGCTGTAGTTACCGGCTGCCAGTGTCTGCCCTGCGTCGTCTTTGCCGTCCCAGGTAAAACTGGCCTTGCCGGCCTTCTGCTCACCGAGATCGATCGTGCGCACGATGGTGCCTTTGCTGTCATAGACGTCGACATTGGTCACGGTGCTGGTAGAAGGCAAAACGACCTGGCCGGTCATGCCTTTAGTGGTGTCTACGTTGGTCGAACCGCTGTCGACGATCACCGAGCGACCCACCAGCGACGACGCTTGCAGCGCTTGCGAGGACTGGTACATGCCGCCAATCGCGTCGACCGAGGTGCTCAGGTTCTGCATGGTTTCCAGGCTACTGAACTGCGCCAGCTGCGCCACGAACTCGCTGTTGTCCTGTGGATCAAGCGGGTTCTGGTTTTGCATCTGGGTCACCAGCAGTTGCAGGAACGAGTCCTTGCCCAGCGTGCTGGCGCCAGTCGCGCTGTCGCCGGTCTTGCCCGAAGTCACCTGTTGCAGCGACTTGAGGTAGTCGCTGCTGGTAGTGTCGTTAGTCACGCTCATTGCATACGCCCCTTATCACTGACCCAGGGTCAGGACCTTTTGCATCATTGTTTTGGCGGTGTTCATGACTTCCGCGTTGGTCTGGAATGAACGGCTGGCCGAAATCATGTCAGCCATCTCGTTGACGACGTTGACGTTCGGGTAATAGACGTAACCGTTCTTGTCAGCTGCCGGGTGGTTGGGCTCGTAACGTGCTTCCAGGTTGGAAGAATCTTCGACGATGCCGGAAACCTGCACGCCGGTGCCGGCCTGCCCTTGGTCTTCGAACAACGACGCGCTGCCACCGGACTCCTGGCCCTGAAACACAGTGGCGAACACCGGGTGACGGGCGCGGTAGGTCTTGTCCAGGCTGGACGAGACGGTCTCAGCGTTAGCGATGTTACTGGCGACGGTGTTCAGGCGAGTGTTCTGCGCACTCATGCCACTGCCGGCGATATTGAAAACACTGGATAGCGACATGAATTACTCTCCGCGCAGGGCTGCTACCAGCCCTTTGAACTTACTGTTGAGCAACGTGAAGCTGGCCTGAAAGCCAATGGCGTTCTCGGCGTAGTTGGCGTTCTCGACCTGGGAATCGACGGTGTTCTGGTCCAGCGAAGGCTGCGACGGCGTGCGGTACAGCAAGCTGGCGTCGCCATCGGTCATGCCTTGCGCTTCGATATGACGAGTGTTGGTCATGTTGAGGGCAAAGGTGCCGTTGTTGGCCTTGTCGCTTTCAGCGGCCAACACCTTGGAGAAGTCCAGGTCGCGCGCCTTGTAGTTAGGCGTGTCGGCGTTGGTGATGTTGTTGGCCAGCACCTCGGCACGTTGGGCGCGGAAGTTCAGCGCCTTTTCGTGAATGCCCAGTGCTTTGTCGAAGCTGATGCTCATGTCGGGAAACCTTTACCGGTTGACCAGATGTTCGTGACAGAGAGATAGCAAGCGGCGTGCCACTTTCATAAACACCCGTATTCCGGGGGTTTCGGAGGCGATCGGCAAGGGTGATGCCAGAAAAGCGGCAAGCGATTTCCGCTGGTGGGGAGGCAAGCGGCAAGGTGGGTGCCGTTTTTTTGCCGCTGACGCGGTAACTGCCAGTTTGTATTTGAGAACTGGGACATATCCGTAAACGCGAGAATTCGTCCTAACGGCCGAACTGTTTCGCCTTCGGCGAGTTACTTGAAAAGACACCAAGTAACCAAGTGTCCTGGCTCCTGGCTTGGCCCGACTTCGTCGGGTACCCGCACTCCGAAGACGCTCCGTGGGCCCGCGCCGAACGGACATCCATGTCCTTGCGGCGCTCTCGCGGCATCCATGCCGCTCGGACCACTGCGCATCGCCTGCGTTCGGCCTGCACCCAAGTCGCGTTTTGTGGTGTCTGGAAGTACGCGGTATGAAGATCAAAAGCGAGAGCAGGAACAGGAGCAGGAGCAGCTTGCTGCTCTGCTTTTGATTCTGCCGAAGGCGTAGGAGCGCGCTTGGTCTGGGCCGCACACGGACGATCTGCCGGGAACCGGCAGCAAATCCGATCATGCGGTGTATCAGGTACAGCCGAGTCGCTAGATTTTGCTACCGCTGCGCGGTAGATCGCGGGCAAGCGCGCTCCTACAGAGGCCCTGTCAACCTGATGTCTTTGCTTATGTTTCTGCTGTTGATTTTTGCTCTTCGACCTCAATGGCCCAAACACCACAAAACGCGACTTGGGTGCAGGCTGAACGCAGGCGGCGTGGAGTGGGCCGAGCGGCATGGATGCCGCGAGAGCGCTGCTAGGACATGGATGTCCGTTCAGCGCGGGCCCACGGAGCGGCGCCGGAGTGAAGGAATCCGACGCAGTCGGGCCCAACCAGGAGCAGGGCCTTTTTGGTTACTTTTCCGGCTCTTGGAAAAAGTGACCCGCCGAGGGGCGGAAAAGTGAATCCGTGCCGCCATCGATAACGACCAAGCACTCAAAAACCAGCGCCAACAACAACCCAAAACAACTCAAATCTCGTCCATAAAAAACCCCGCCAAAGCGGGGCTCTCGATAGGCCGAATACAGGCTCACTTGGCCTGATAAATAATCCCGGGACTGCACTGAACCATCTGGTAATGATCCGGCAAACCATTCAACGCCTCCGAAGCCCCCAGGAACAAATACCCGCCCGGTTTCAGCGTCGAATGAATCCGCAGCAGAATGTCCTTCTTCACCTCAGCCGAAAAATAGATCAGCACGTTGCGACAGAACACGATATCGAACTTGCCCAACGCCGCATAACTGTCCAGCAGGTTGAACGAACGAAACTCCACACGACTCTTGATAGGCGCCTTCACCGTCCAGCGCCCTGGCGTTTTCTGGTCGAAATAACGCTGCAGGCGATCCGGCGACAACCCGCGCCCGATTGCCAGACTGTCGTACTCCCCTGCCTTGCAGTTGGTCAACATACTGCCCGACAGATCGGTCGCCACGATCTGCGCACCCGCCTTCAACTGACCCGGATTACTGCGCTCGAACTCATCGATCGACATCGACAGCGAATATGGCTCCTGCCCCGACGAACACGCTGCGGACCAGATACGGGGACGCAGGCCGGGACTTGCCTTCAACTGCTCCGGCAGGACCTTGTTCTTGAGCACCTCGAACGGATAGGTGTCGCGAAACCACAGGGTTTCGTTGGTGGTCATCGCGTCCACCACCTGCTCGCGCAATCCGCTGCGTGGCTGGCTCTGGATGCGCTGGATCAATTCCCCAAGGGACTTGATGCCCTGCTGCTCCATCAGCTTGTTCAGGCGGCTGGAGACCAGATACTGCTTATTTTCACCCAGCAAAATGCCACAGGCTTTTTCCAGGAAGACCCGGAACTGTTCAAAATCCAAATTACCTGTAGACATGCCGCCTCTCAAATCATGTGAAAAGCTGAGGAAGTGCTTCCTCAGCTGATATCTGCCGCCTTGATACGATCTACCACTCTAGCGGCTAGATCGTCCGGCCGAAACTTGGCCAGAAAATCATCGGCACCTACTTTTTTCACCATCGCCTGGTTAAACACCCCGGACAGCGACGTGTGCAAGATGATGTGCAGCTTCTGCATGCGCGGATCGCTACGAATCTCAGCCGTCAGGGTGTAGCCGTCCATCTCCGGCATTTCAATGTCGGAGATCATCATCAAGAACTCCTCTTCCGGTTTCTTGCCCTCGTCCACCAGTTTGCGCAGGAATTCGAGTGCCTGACGACCGTCATTTAACGCCGTGACCTCAACGCCCACCGTTTGCAGGCAACGCGTCACCTGCTTGCGCGCCACTGACGAGTCGTCGACCGTCAGTACCCGCAGCGACAACGCTTTGTGCGCGACCTCTTCAGTGACCACACCTGCGGAAATGTTTTCCGAAACCGGTGCCACTTCGGCGAGGATTTTCTCCACGTCGATGATTTCCACCAACTGGTTGTCGATCCGCGTCACCGCCGTCAGGTAGTGATCGCGGCCGGTTCCCTTGGGCGGCGGATGGATGTCTTCCCAGTTCATGTTCACGATGCGTTCGACCGAATGCACCAGAAAACCCTGAATCTTGGTGTTGTATTCCGTAATGATCACGAACGCGTTGTCAATGCTGCCCAGCTTCGCGGAGCCGGTGGCCATTGCCAGGTCGAGGATCGGTATCGTACCGCCTCGAATATTTGCCACCCCGCGCACAATCGGACTGGATTTGGGCATGTGGGTAAGTTTTGGGCACTGAAGCACCTCTTTTACCTTGAACACGTTGATCCCATACAACTGCTTGCCGTCCAGACGGAACAGCAGCAGTTCAAGGCGGTTCTGCCCTACCAGTTGAGTGCGCTGGTTCACTGAATCCAAAACACCAGCCATGCCCCACTCCCTCCCAAAACGACCAATTGCGCGCTGCCAGATGGCAAACGGCACGGGCCTTGCTATTTATCCGTCATGAACACACAAATGACAGTATCTCGACGCCCCACACCCGCAACCCGCTATTTTTTGTGCGTGGTGGCTGCGATATGCCTGTTGGGCAACGCCGGCCCAAGCCGAGCGGACAACGTGACCCTGCCTGAACAACTTATCGGCGTCACCCAGGGCTTTCTTGAATTCACAGTGGAAGACTATTTGGCGACGAGTCAAACACAGGGCCGCTATGAAATCGAAGTCAAACAACTGGATCCCCGGTTGCGGATGCCGCATTGCGACAAGGATTTGACAGCGTCGCTGGAAAGCCCGGCCCAGCCCATTGGCCGCGTCACCGTGAAACTGCGTTGCGAAGGCAGTGCTCCATGGACGGTGTTCGTGCCAGCCCAGGTACATTTGTTTCGCAACGTGGTGACGGCCATCCGCCCCATGAAGCGGGACGCGATCGTTTCCGAGGCTGATGTGGCGATGCGCGAGCGCGACGTAGGCACGCTGGGACAAGGTTTCCTTGATTCGCTGGACCAGGCGGTCGGGCAAAAAGTTGTCCGACCAACGGTCATCGACCAAGTGCTGACGCCCGTCCACCTGGAACAGCCGCAAATGGTTCACAAGGGCGATCAGGTCGTGATCAGCGCACGCAGTGGATCAATGAGCGTGCGCATGCCGGGCGAAGCGCTGTCTGACGGGGGTTTCAACGAGCAAATACGGGTAAAGAACCTGAACTCCAAACGCGTGATCAAGGCCAACATCGTGGCCCCTGGTCAGGTGGAGGTTTCTATGTGACGGGCATTGAGCTCTGGCGCGACGCTTGCGCTTTTTCTACACTCGGAACCGAACTGCCCAATGCGAAGTCCATTCGAGACTGTTTTCGCACGGGCCCTAAAGTTATTCCGGGTTTGGCCGAAACCAAGGCAAGCGTCCTAGAACCCAGAGGTTTTCAATCATGGTCATCGACTTCAGTCGTTTGAATAACTCCACTACCGTTGGAGGTGCTTCACGTACCGCCAGCACGAAAGAAGCCAGCAAAACCGAAGCCCCGGCGACGGTCAGCACTTCTGGAAGCGTCAGCGGTAGCGGCGAGACAGTCAGTTTGAGCAGTGAAGCTCAGCAGTTGCAGAAGATCACTGATTCGTTGCGTGATCAGCCAGTCGTCAACAGCAGCCGCGTGGCTGAGTTGAAACAGGCTATCGCCGACGGCAGCTACAAGGTCGACAGCAACCGTGTTGCGAACAAACTGCTTAATTTCGAAGCCCAGCGCTAGCCCCCGGTACGCGCAGGGGCTTCTGGACGCTTAAATCCCAGGGCATGCGATGCAAGACACTACATTGCTTCAACTGATCACGGACGATATTGCGCCGACCCGGCATCTGCTGGACATCCTGAGGGCCGAGTCACTGGCGCTTCACGGCCGCAATATGGTCGAAATGGAACACATCCTGGCGCAGAAGCAGGCGTTAGTGATCGTGCTCGAACAGCACGGACGCAGACGCAGCCAACTGATGAGCAGTCTCGGCCTGCCCGCCAATCGCGCGGGACTCGAAGAAGTGGCCAAGCACTCATCGGTCGGTGAAGCGTTGTTGCAAGCGGGTGATGAACTGAGCGCGCTGATGACCGAATGTCAGGCCGCCAACGAGCAGAATGGCAGTCTGATCCAGCTCCAGCAGCTGACCACGGCCCAACAGCTCAGAATCCTCAACGGTGGCGATACTCCAGCGCTGTACGACAGCCGGGGATCGACGTCCGGAAAGGTCAGACCACGTCCGCTCAGCCAGGCGTAAGTTCTTGTATCAAGGCGCGCGACATGATGGCAAAATGCCGCTGGTCGCACGCTGTCGTTTTTTGCCTGGAGATGGATAAACCGTGAATGCCTCAAGCGCGGAAGATGTTCCGCAGCCCCCGAAGGTACTTACTACGCCTTTGGAAATCGCCGCCAACCTGCGGTTGCTGATGGAAAGCCATGATCCCTTGATCATCACCTTTCATGAACGCAGCCAACGTTTCCAGAGCTATGTCATCGACGTCGACCGTGACAGCAACGAGATCGCGCTCGATGAGATGATCCCGCGTGACGGTGAACGCTTCCTGGCCAACGGTGAAGCATTCCGGGTCGAAGGTTTCCATGACGGTGTACGCATCGCCTGGGAAGTCAAAGCGCAGATGACCATCATCGAGGACCCACATTGCTATCGTGGGCCCCTGCCTGAAGAAGTGGTGTATCACCAGCGCCGCAATGCCTTCCGCGCCGCCCTGAAACTGGCGTCTCTGGTCGATATCGAAATCGGTGGCGACAAGCTGAAGTTTCCGCTCAGGGGCAAGCTGCTGGACATTTCCGCGACCGGTTGCAAACTGCGCTTCGAAGGCGATGTATCCGAACGCATGCAGCTGGGTCAGGTCTACGAGCGCTTCATCGCTTCCCTGCCCTTCGGCAGCATGACCACCCCGGTCGAGCTGCGGTATCTGCACTTCGAAGAAAGAATCAACACCACCTTTGCCGGCGTGCGCTTCCACAACATCAGTGGGCTGGTGCAGCGTCAGGTCGAGCGTTTCGTCTACCAGCTGCAACGCGAAGCCCGTCGCTTCGATAAAGACGACGACTTCTGATTCAGGGATATTCCCGGAGGGCGTGAATCGACGTTCTCCTGGAAAGGCGCTGGCTTGCGAGTATTGAATGTCAGCAGTTGACGATCGTGCGAGTGCAGCGCCGCTTTCGTGAGCAAGCTCACTCCCACAGTTCCTCATGCCCTTGCATAGCTCATCCAGCGGCCTTGATCAGAAAGCATCCACTACCGGCCCGAAACTGCGGCGCAACGATTGTGGCGATTGCCCGTAAACGCGCAGAAACGCCCTACGCATCCTTTCCCGATCGCCAAACCCGGTTTCACTGGCCACCGCTTCCAGCGAGTGACGCCCCTGCTCCATCATCAGCCGTGCTGCTTCCAGGCGCAGGTTCTCCACCGCCTTGGCGGGCGAAATACCGGTTTCGGCCCGAAAAGAACGGCTGAACTGACGCGCACTCAAGCACGCGGCATCGGCCAGCTCTTCGACTGACAATTCGCGGCGCAGATTCTTGCGGGCGTAGTCCAGGGACATCTGGATCCGGTCCGAGCTAGGGCTCATTTCCAGCATTGCAGAGTGCTGCGACTGACCGCCGGCACGGCGGTGGTAGAGGACAAGATGCTGGGACACCTTGCGAGCGAGCTCCGCGCCATGGTCCTTTTCCACCATACCAATGGTCAAATCCAGCGCCGCCGACATCCCGGCCGACGTCCATATCTTGCCGTCAACGATGTAGATCCTGTCTTCCTCGACCTTGATCCCCGGAAAGTTCTGGCGCATTTCACGCGCCCGCGCCCAGTGCACCGTTGCACGACGACCGTCGAGCAGGCCGGCCTCCGCCAGCGCGAATGCCCCCACGCACAAAGCCCCCACACGGCGGGAATGGGCGTACGCCTCGATCAGAAAGGCATTGATGGCAGGCGATGCCGATGAGCGATCCATGGCGCCGCTGATCAGCAAGGTGTCGAACCGCGCCTGATCCAGTGGCTGGGTGGACACCGAGGTGAACAGCGAGCTGGCCGCCACAAGGCCGCCGTGCTCTGACAGCAGATGGATGTCATACAGCTTTTGTTCGGCGGCAATGTTGGCGAATTCGAACGCCGACAGCGCCGCCAGGCTCATGACCTGAAAGTCAGGCCTGACAATGAGAGCAACGGTTTGCATGAGGGCTGGTCCGCCACAAAGATGTCGATTCTAGACCCCGGCGCTTTGCACGCAAGCGTTGCCTGCAAGGCCTCGGTATTGCGCGATGGATGACGGACAATTGACCGCCACACCGGTTGATGTGGCGGCGCAGCTTCTGGACGATTCAGCCCGCCAGGAATGACTCATTGAAGGCAGTCACGAAACCCATTTCGTTCGGCCCTACGGCGGCGCGCAGGGGAACGGCGCGTTCGACCAGAATTTCATCGGCGTCGGTTGCCAGCACCGCCATGGTTTCTTCAATGAACTCAGCCAGCGGCATGGCGCGCGGTTCGTCGTTGCTGCCCAGCAGGTCGGTCTGAACCCAAGGCGGCGCGATTTCCAGAACCCGTACCGACGTGTTGCGCAGCATGAAGCGCTGGGACATCGAATACGAGTGCATGGCGGCTTTGGTCGCGCTGTAAACGGCCGTCACGGCCAGCGGCACAAAAGCCAGGACCGAAGACACGTTCATGACGACGGCCTGAGGCCTGGTTTTCAGGTGCTCGATCAAACCGGAGGTGACACGGATCGGGCCAGACACGTTAGTGGTCAGCGTGTCGATCAGCAGCTGTTCATCAATTGCGCTGCTCGCGTCATCGATCTGCATGATGCCGGCGTTATTGATCAGCACGTTCAAGTCCGGAAAACGACGGATGATGTCAGCGGTCACCCGGGCGATATCGGCCGCATCACCCACGTCCAGCGTCACGGCTTCCATACCCGGGTTGGCGTCGGTCACCTGTTCGAGCAACGCCTTGCGACGCCCCGCAATGATCACTTTGTTACCACGAGCATGCAGCGCTTCGGCCAAGGCGCGACCAATACCGGAAGTGCCGCCTGTGATGAAGATGGTGTTGTCAGTGAGGTTCATGTCGGTTCTCCGAGGGAAGTGGTGATGGACGACACGTGCCAGTTCGGGCCGTGTCGTGCATTTCGAGAACCGATGTTAGAGCGCTGAGCCACACTGCATCTGTCGTAAAACCACCCTTTTCGGCCATTCGCTGCAAGGCCGGAAAAGACGTCTGGATAGGTGGGTTTTATGGCCGATCAACGGTCGCAGATCCTCTTACCCTTATGCCTGAGAAACCGCGACAGAAGACCCACCATGCTCAAGCACCGAGGCACCGCCGTCATCACCGGCGTATCGTCAGCCCGCAGCCAGGCCTACGCCCGCCAAATGGCCCTCGAGGGGTACGACTTGATCCTGATCGCTCGGGACCTGGAGCGACTCCACACACTGGCCAGACGCATCACCGATGCGTCCGGTCAGTCCGTGGAGGTGATAGCAGGCAATCTGAACGTCGAGCACGACCGCCAGCGCATAGTGCGCGTATTGGGCCATGACGCCAGCATCACGCTGCTGGTGAACTACGACACGCCCCTGTCATGCTCCAGCGGCCTCTGGCATGCGCTGAAGCCGGGGTTCATGAGGCGCCGCCGAGGGGCAGTGGTCGAGGTGACCGGCAAGGCGGAATGCCCGAAGGAGGATGTGGCATGGACTGAGCACCTCTTGGGAATGCGGAGCACAGACACGGCGCATTGAGACCAGCCGCTACAGAGGCCGGTCCACCCCGACGTCCCGTGATGCGTCGTGTGCGGCGTCGGGTCTCGCCGCCTGGGGTTCGGCGCTGACGGCTTCATCGACGACCGCCACCGGGCGCACTACGCCCTCGCCTGACGGCACAACCCGCTCCGGCGCCTCACCTTCAACCTCAGGCTCGTGTTCCGCCGGCGCAGCAGGCTCCGTCGCCGTTTGCATCTGGTCCTGAACCACTTGTTCGTCGACACGCGGATCGAGCGCGACCACCAAGGGCGAGCTGGACATGCTGTCGGGCATCGCAATGTGGTGCAGCGGCGCGTCCTCGACCTGGTGCAGGTTGGTCACGGCTTTCGGACGAATACGCAGCACAAGCACCAGCGCGGTGACACAGACGAAGGCATAGAGCATGTTGCTGCCAAACTGCTTCATCAACACGCCCGACACCAACGGTCCGATACTCGCCCCGACGCCATAGGTCATCAGCAGCATGGCGGTCAGCGAAACGCGGCGCTCGCCTTCAACGTGGTCATTGGAAAACGCCACGGCCAGCGGGTACAACGAAAATTGCAGCAGCGACGCCACGAACCCGACGGCAAACAGGACTTCCATCGGCACATTGGGAAAGATTGCCAGCGGCAAGGCCGCCAGCACCAGCAGCCCCGCAACGCCGCGAATCAACCAGGCACGATCATAACGGTCCGAGAGCTTGCCCAACGGGCCCTGCACCAGCAGACCGGCGCCGATGCAGCACGCCATGAACAGACCGACATGCTCGGTGGACAGCCCTTGCTGAGCGGCATACAGCGGCGCCAAGCCATAGAACGAACCGATGATTAACCCGGCGCTTAATACGGTCGTCAGCGATTGCGGGACACGGCGCATGAAGAACAATGGCTCGAGCGGCGCAGGACGCATCGGCGCCGGGTGAATGCTGCGGGTCATCGCCACCGGCACCAGGCACAAGGTGAAGCACATCGCGACCAGCATCAGCAGTTCCAGCCCCAACTGAGGATGGATGACCAGAATCAGCTGACCGAGCACCAGGCCCATGTAGGACGCAATCATGTAACCGCTGAACACCAGCCCCCGCTGTTTGGGCGATGCCTGCTCGTTGAGCCAGCTCTCGATGACCATGTACTGACACATCATTCCCAGACCGACGATCATCCGCAGGAAGATCCAGGCGGGCAGATAGTTGATCAGGCCATGCCCCAGCACCGCCGCGCCGACGATACCCGCGCAGGTGGCGTAGGCACGGATGTGCCCGACCCGGCCGATCAGCCGGTGGCCGATCTTGCCGCCCAGCGCCAGACCCACATAGTTGGCGGCCATCAGCGCACCGACCCACAGGCCATCGACCTGATCGGCAGCGAGACGCAAGGCAAGGTAGGTACTCAGCAGGCCCGAGCCGATCAACATCATCAGCGAGGCGAAATACAGCGCTCGAAAGGACTTCCAGATTTGGCGCATCGGCTTTCCAAAAAGGAAACCCTCTTCAATGGAGGGTTTCCGAACCACGGTTTTTAAGCTTGGGCAGCCAACACTCGTCGCTCCCAAGGCGATATTTCGTCGAAGAAACTGGTCAATTCCAGCGTCTTCGACGCGATGTACCCTTCGATGAACTCGGCACCAAACAGTTCCTTGGCCAAAGGGCTGCGTTTCAGACGTTCCAGTGCAGCATGCAAGGTACATGGCAGCGAAAGATTATCCGGCACAGAGAATTCCCCCTGGATCGCAGCCGACGGCTCCAGCTGTTGCTCCATTCCGTAAAGCCCGGCTGCAAGACTAGCTGCAATGGCGAGATACGGGTTGGCATCTGCGCCCGGCAAACGGTTTTCCACACGTCGCGCCACCGGAGCGCTGGCCGGAATGCGCAAACCTGCCGCACGGTTGTCGTGAGACCAGCATGCATTGTTCGGTGAGGCGAAAGGATGACACAAACGCTGATACGAATTGACGTTGGGCGCGAACAAAGCGGTGAAATCCGCCATCGCCGCCTGCTGACCGCCAATGAAGTGATGGAATGCCGACGTCGGTTCACCTTGGGCGTCGCTGAAAATGTTCTGGCCGGTCACGCTGTCGACCACGCTCTGATGAATGTGCATCGAGCTGCCCGGCGTATGCGCCAACGGTTTGGCCATGCACACCACGGTCAGCCCGTGCTTGAGCGCCACTTCTTTGAGCATGTGCTTGAACAGAAACGTCTGATCGGCCAGCAACAACGGGTCGCCGTGGAGCAGATTGATCTCGAACTGACTGACGCCCATCTCGTGCATGAACGTATCGCGCGGCAGGTCCAGCGCCGCCATGCACTTGTAGACTTCGCTGAAAAACGGACGCAGGCCGTTATTGGAACTGACACTGAACGCCGACTGACCATCTTCACGGCGACCGTCCAGGCCGACAGGAGGCTTGAACGGCTGATGAGGGTCACTGTTCGGCGCAAAGACAAAGAACTCGAGCTCGGTGGCGACCACAGGCGACCATCCGTGACGCGCGTAGCGGGCAATCACCGACTTGAGCTGTCCCCGAGTCGAGAGCCTCGAGGGCTCGCCGTCCAGTTCGTCGGCATCGCAGATCGCCAACGCACGCGGTTCCTCGCTCCAGGGCAAGCGATGAATCTGCCGGGGGTCTGCGATCAACGCGAGGTCGCCGTCATCGCTGCCGTAAAATTTCGCCGGCGGATAGCCGCCCATGATGCACTGCAGCAGCACACCGCGCGCCAGCTGCAAGCGTCGGCCTTCAAGAAAACCCTCGGCCGTCATTACTTTCCCGCGTGGCACACCGTTCAGATCCGGGGTGACACATTCAATTTCATCAATGCCCATCAATCGCTGCGCGAGTGAATTGTGGCCATCGCTACTCATGACTCAGTCCTTTAATGGTTGTGCAGGCCGCACGGCGGCAAGGCGTACAAAATAAGCATCAGCCGTTCGGAATATCAAGCGCATTGACACCTTTGTGGAGCGTTTGCCAAAGACCGCTCGCTTGGCCGATTTATTGCTTCTGCTGAAAACTGTATGTTCAGCGTCATTTTCATGGCAGGCACGTGCCTACAGGGCTCACGGCGCTGAGCCTCACCCTCCCATGTGCATCGGCAAAGGTCATCCTTCGCCTACCGGATACGAAGATGGAATCTCAGCGACTGGTCAGCGTCGTCATTGCTGTCTGCCAAACGGAATACCTCGACGCTGCGCTGCAAAGCGTTATCGAACAGACTTACCCCGGCATCGAAATCGTGATTTGTGACGACACGCTTGGCGGCGTGGCGCAAAGCATTGTCGGCCTCTACCAGTCGTCCTGTCCCTGGCCTATCCGCTATGTACGCAACGAGCGTCGTTTGGGCGAGGCTGCATCGCTGATTCGGGGCGTGAACGAGGCCAGCGGCGGATACATCAAGTGGCTGACCGACAGCGCCACCCTGGCGCCCGACTGCATTGAGCAGATGGTCGAGGCCCTGAGCGCCCAACCCCAAGCGAGCCTGGTCTCGGCGGCCCGTCACTGGATCGACGCAGACGGTGTGCCGCTGGGTGAAAATCTGCTCACGCGGCTGCGTTTCGCCATCCCCACCTTGTTGAACGGGGCGGACGTCGTCGCGTTTCTGGGGGAGTTCACATGCAACTTCATCGGTGAACTCAGCAGTGTCATGTGCCGTCGGGCCGATCTCGTCGCACTCGGAAATGACCTTTTTTCGCTCAATGGGGAACCGTTGGATGCGCTGAAGGATCTGGCGATGTATGCCCAGCTGCTGCAGCGTGGCGATTTACTGTTGTTGCCTGCCTTGCTGAGCAACACACGCATCGCGCCTAAAAATTTCGTTGATCAGGGGATCGAAACCGCGGGCGTGGAGACTGAATCTGCCCACCAGTTTCATCGGCTGATCCGCGAGGCAGGCTGGGGCAGCCCCTCGCTGGAAAATGGCCGAATCCGTGTACGCGCCGCCTCGACGCGTGGGCCTTTCAGCGAATTCGATCTGCTCGCGCAACTGAGCACCCCGCTGCCGCAACGACTGACCCCTGAACAGGTTCAGGCATGGCTCGATTTCCGCATGCTCACTGCCCAGGAACGAACGCATATCAGCGAGCATCTGGTTCAGGCGGGCATTCCCCGATTACTGATTGTCGTCCAGAACAGCCACCCTTCCACGGAGCGGGCCCAGCGCACCCTCGACAGCCTGAGCTCGCTCGACACGTTGGGCGACACATTGCAGGTGGTGGTGCTGAGCGAAACGAATCTGCCGCTCACCCCGGCACCGGGTATAACGCTGAGCCAGCGGATCAATAACGGCACGATCATCGCCCAGGCTTTAAACCCTATTATCGATACCTACCGTTTCGACTGGATGATCGTGATCGAGGCTGGCACGCAATTCACGCCTTTCGGGCTCACCGCCTGCGCGCTCAAACTCATCGAATCACCGGACCGCCGCGCAGCGTTTGCCGATGAAATGCATCGCTCGCCCAAGGGGGAACTGAGCTCAGCGATGCGTCCCGACTTCAACCTCGACTATTTGCTCAGCTATCCCTTGCTTACGGCCGGACACTGGCTGTTCAGCAGGCAGATGTTGCGCGACATGGGCGGATTCGACCCACAGTTCTGCGATGCGACGCAATTCGACCTGATCTTGCGATGGATCGAACGCGAAGGTGCCGGTCAGATCCTGCATATCCGCGAACCGATATTGATCTGTGACACGCCGCTGGCACTGGAAAACACGCTGGAAATTGCGGCGCTGAAACGCCATTTGAAAGTGCGCGGCTATCCGGATGCCAGCGTACTGCAAACGCTGGCACGTCGTTACCACGTGCTGTACGGCCACACTGAAGCGCCTTTGGTGTCGATCATCATTCCGACCAAGGACCAGTTGCCCCTGATACAACGCTGTGTCGAGACCCTGCTGCACAAAACGCGCTATCCCCGCTACGAACTGCTGATCGTCGACAACGACAGCTCGACACCCGAAGCACTGGCTTGGCTGGCGGCGGTCGAGGCACAGGGCAGTGACAGGGTTCGGGTACTGCGTTACCCCTACCCTTTCAATTATTCACGAATCAACAACGTAGCGGCCACACACGCCAAAGGCGAATACCTGGTGCTGTTGAACAATGACACGGCCATCGTCCATGAACGCTGGCTGGACGAAATGCTCAACCATGCCTTGCGCCCTGAAGTGGGCATCGTGGGCGCCAAGCTGCTATTCCCCACCGGTCGGCTGCAACATGCCGGCGTGCGCCTTGGCATGGACGGTCCCGCCGGTCATCCCCAATTGGGAGAACCGCATTTCATCCAGGGCTACATGCAGCGCACTCAGGTCGATCAGAACCTGAGCGCAGTCACCGCCGCCTGCCTCATGATCCGGCGCTCCGTTTATGAAGAAGTCGGCGGTCTGGATGAGACATTCGTGGTGTCTTATAACGATGTCGATCTGTGCCTGAAAGTCGGCGAGCGTGGTTACCTGACCGTATGGACACCCCACGCCGTATTGATCCATGAAGGCAATGTGAGCCAGAACAGCGTCGACACCGCCACCCAGCAGGCCAAGAACACACGCTTTCTGGGTGAACAACTGGCCATGTACGCCAAATGGTTACCCCGACTGGCTGACGACCCCGCGTTCAACACCCACTTGTCGTTCGACTTGCCTTCTGTCGAACTGGAGGTCGGTCTGCGTCAGGTCTGGCGCCCTTTGTACTGGCAACAGCGCCCCAATGTGCTGGCCTACACGGACGTGGCGTCGGCATCGCCTCAGGAGCGCGTCATTGCGCCTTTCGAGCACTTACAGCGCTCAGGCCGCGTGAATGGCCTGCTCAGCGGCCATCGGCTTTCAGTCCTGCAGCAGGCGCGGTTCAAACCAGACACCATCGTCTTTCAGGCAGACCTGGATGACGAGCATCTGCGCACCCTTGCCCTGGCCAAGGTGCAGGCTGGCAGTTTCGTGGTGCTGGACCTGAACAATGTTCAACTGGCCTCGGACGATCCCCATGACGCCTTCTCGTTCAGTGCCCGGCACGTCGAACTGTTGAAAAAAAGTGTGCAGCTTGCTGACCGGGTAATTGCCGCGACGCCTTTGCTGGCTGATCTGGCGCGCGAATTTCACCCCGATGTCCGTCTTTTACCTTCTCGCCTTCCAACCGGCCGCTGGGGCAAGCAGGTGCCACGCCAAATCCCCCACCACACGCCTCGGGTGGGGCTGGTGAGTGATCACTGGCAGGCGGAAGACCTGCGCCTGATAATTCCGGTGATTCAGCACCTGGCCGATGAAGTCGAATGGGTCGTCATGGGCGATCACACCGACGTGCTGCGCGCCTATATCCGCGAACGGTATGCGCTGCCGAATGCCGACGCGTATCCCGCAGCCATCGCGGGTCTGAACCTTGATCTGGCGCTACTGCCAGCCACCGACAACCTCTTCAATGCCTGCAAAAGCAACATCGACCTGTTGCAACTGGGCAGTTGCGGTGTGCCGGTGGTGTGCAGTGACGTTCGGGCCTACGAAGGGCCGTTCCAGGTCACGCGGGTTGCCGATTCGCTCAGCGCATGGATCGACGCTATACGCCTCCATACGCAAGATCCGGCGTTTGCCACACTCAATGGTGATCGGCTGCGCGAGCAGGTCCTGCGTGACGGGATGCTAGACGACGCCGCGCTGCAAAGCTGGCAATCGGCGTGGCTGCGTTGACACCGGTCCGGGATGTGTCAGCAGCCGCTCACCCTCAACGTGCAGTCCGGGCGCGATAGCGTCCCGGACTCTCACCTGTCCACTTCTTGAACGCCCGGTGAAACGCGCTGGGCTCCTGAAATCCCACCAGCGCAGCGATCTCGACCACGCTCATGTCGGTTTCCCGCAGCTTCTGCTGAGCGATCCCGCGTCGCACGTCATCTTTGATCCCTTGAAAGGCACAGCCCTCGCGTTCAAGCCGACGCCTGAACGTGGTGGGACTGAGTTTCAGTTCATCCGCCATTTCAAGCAATGTTGGCCAATGGCCGTAATGACTGTTTCGCAGACGCTGGTACACCTGCGCCGCCAGCCCGCGCTGGTTGCGAAAGCGGATGACCAGCCACTGTGGTGCGGTGCGCAGAAAAGACTTCAGCGAAGGCAACGACTGCACCACGGGCAGCCGCAAGTAGTGGCTGGAAAACTCGACCTCGGTGCGCGCTTCGCCAAAACTCAGGTTGAACCCCCACAGCAATGAGTCGTCGCTCAACCGCGCGCGACTGTGACGAAAGTGCGCTCGATCAATGGTGATACGACGCCCGCCCAACCAGCACAACAGGCTGATCATCAACAGCAGAAAGGTCTCTTCACCGAAGCGCCGTTTGACCGGATCGGTGGCGTGATTGTCCACCGCAATGATCGCGCGCTGTCCACGCACGATCAGGCTGCCGCGAAAGTCGCGCAGGAACAGCCCGAAGTTCGCCAGGCACTGACGAAGGGCTTTTTCCAGGTTGGGCTCCTGAATCAAACCCCGACAAATGAGCGCGAAGCTGCCGGGCGGCATGCCATGGGAATCCAGGTCGAAGAACTCGTCCCCGAGCTCCTTGATCTGAATCAGCCACAGCGTTGCAAATGCACTGGCCGGAACCCGCGACTCAGGATCATTGAGCAGCGCCATGTCGATCCCGGCCGCGTCCAGCACCGATTGCAGGCGCAGCGGTTGGTCGCGCAGCGCGTGCACCACCAACTGGACGAAGTAGATCGACACTGAATCCTTTTCCCGCATGAGCCGCCTTTCCTTTTCTTCTCGTTGTGCGCTCGAACCACGCTGCGGCACTGATGGTAAAGAACGCCAGTCGATCTGGACAGTTTTGGCATAGGCCCGCCTCAAGCGCCGATCTAGACTTGCCCGCAAACCGCACGTGGCCGAAATGCCGTTCATCGATGCGACCCACAATAAATTCAACAGGTTCAGGAGTCGACATGAGCAATACCGAAGTTTTAGTCGTCAGCGCACTGCGCACCGCCATCGGTGGATTCGGCGGTTCTCTCAAGGACGTCTCGCCCATCGAGCTGGGCACTCAGGTGAGCCGCGCTGCCCTGGCACAATCAGGCCTGACCGCTGAACACATCGGGCATGTGGTCATGGGGCACGTGATTCCGACCGAGGTGCGCGATGCCTATCTGTCTCGCGTGATTGCCCTGGAAGCCGGCTTGACCAAGGAAACCCCGGCCATGAACGTCAACCGTCTGTGCGGCTCCGGCCTGCAGGCCATCGTCTCGGCCGCACAGTCGCTGATGCTCGGCGATGCCCAGGCCGTGTTAGCCGGTGGCGCGGAATCCATGAGCCGTGGCGCCTACATCATGCCCCAGGCCCGTTGGGGCGCGCGCATGGGCAACATGCAGGCGTACGACTACATGCTCGGCGCGCTGCATGATCCGTTCGCCAACATCCACATGGGCATCACGGCGGAGAACATCGCCGAGCACTACGGCATCACACGGGCCGATCAGGATGCGCTGGCGCTGACCAGTCAGCAACGCGCCGCCCGCGCCATCGCCGAAGGCCGATTCGAAGGCCAGATCGTCCCGATTGAAATCGCCACCCGTAATGGCACCGTGACCTTCGCACAGGATGAACACGTACGCGGCGACGTCACCGCCGAGCAGCTGGAAAAAATGAAAACCGCGTTCAAAAAGGACGGCACGGTCACCGCGGGTAATGCCTCTGGCCTGAACGACGGCGCGGCGGCGCTGGTCATGGCCAACGGCGATCTGGTGCGTGAGCAGGGCCTCAAACCCATGGCGCGTCTGGTCGCTTACGCCCATGCCGGCGTCGAGCCTTCGATGATGGGATTGGGTCCGATTCCGGCGAGCCGCAAGGTGCTGGAACGCGCAGGGCTGACCGTCGCCGATCTGGACGTGATCGAATCCAACGAAGCCTTCGCCGCACAAGCCTGCGCCGTGGCTCGGGAGCTGGGCTTCGACCCGGACAAGGTCAACCCGAACGGCTCGGGCATCTCCCTCGGGCACCCGGTGGGCGCTACCGGCGCGATCATCGCCACCAAAGCCATCCATGAGCTGCACCGTATCGGCGGCCGTTATGCGTTGGTGACCATGTGCATCGGCGGCGGTCAGGGTATCGCCGTCATCTTCGAACGCGTGTGAAAGGAGAGATTTCCATGACCATGCATCACATTGCCGTGATCGGCGCCGGCACCATGGGCAACGGCATCGCCCAGGTGTGCGCAATTGCCGGCTTCGACGTCACGCTGCTGGACATCAACGACGCTGCGCTTGAGCGAGGCTTGGCGACCGTGCGCAAAAACCTCGAACGCCAGGTGAACAAGCACACGCTGACGGCCGAACTGGCAGAAGATGCCTTGGGCCGCATCCGATGCACCACAGACTATGCGCTGCTCAGCGATGCACAGGTGGTGATCGAAGCCGCCACCGAGAACCTCGACCTCAAACTGCGCCTGCTCAAGCAGATTGCCGATAACGTCGGTACAGACTGCTTGATAGCGTCCAACACCTCATCGTTATCAATCACCGAGCTGGCGGCCAGTGTCCACCGCCCGGAGCGTTTCATCGGTCTGCACTTCTTCAACCCGGTGCCGATGATGGGCCTGATTGAAGTGATTCGTGGCCTGCAGACCGCTGATGAAACGCATCTGGTAGCGATCAAGTTGGCCGAGCGACTGAACAAGACCGCTATCACCGCCGGCAACCGTCCAGGCTTCGTGGTCAACCGGATTCTCGTCCCGATGATCAACGAAGCGATCCTCGTATTGCAGGAAGGGCTGGCGACTGCGCAAGACATCGACGACGGCATGCGACTGGGTTGCAACCAGCCCATTGGGCCGTTGGCGCTGGCGGATCTGATCGGCCTGGACACGTTGCTGGCGATCATGGAAGCCTTTCATGATGGCTTTAACGACAGCAAATACCGCCCTGCTCCGTTGCTCAAAGAGATGGTTGCCGCGGGTTATCTGGGACGCAAAACCGGGCGTGGGTTCTTTGTTTATAACTGATAAACCCGGCCTTGGTTGGCACTCCTGCCAAGACCCACACAGGACTGCGGCAATCACTCATCCAGGGCCGGGCATCTAACTTGTAGGAGCGCGCGTGCCCGCGTTTTCATTTTT
>Ga0308163_10001386_pt1 | contig 26850 bp, 29 predicted proteins | sample PhyTR1_FD_201037 | JGI IMG/M metagenome (GOLD analysis project Ga0308163, IMG submission 201037) | Phyllosphere microbial communities from UC Gill Tract Community Farm, Albany, California, United States - DLSLT.R1 | ecosystem: Host-associated > Plants > Phyllosphere > Unclassified | place: USA... | reverse complement strand
GAAGAGCGCATGGCCGTCATCACGATCATTGCGGGCTATGCCTTTCTCGATTATGCGCGAAGCCCGGATACCGAATCGCCATGCCATGCCTGTGACGGCACAGGCCTGTGCAACGGAAAGTGCTGCAACAAATGTAACGGAAAAGGTGTCGTGCGGGCTGCCTGCAAGGACTGCAAAGGGCGAGGGGAAGCGGTTAACCGTGTGATGACGCGATTTCAGGGTGTGCCGGTTTATCAGCCCTGTAAGCGGTGTTCCGGGCGCGGCTTTGAACGTATCCCTTCCGCTGTTGTATTCAGGACGGTGTGTCAGGTCACGCAGGCTCTTACTCTTGATACGTGGAACAAAAGCGTGAAGCAGCTACTGGAGTTTCTGGTCGCCGAGCTGCACCGGGAAGAGGCCTGGGCAGAGAAGGTGTTATCGCGCATTACTAAATAGCGAGCGATAATTCTTACAGCGATGTTATAGCTCACTATTTACTTTTCCATTTTTTGTGTTAGATTGGTTCCAACGATGGGTAAATGACCCTCGAGAGATTTCTATTCAGCCCTGGCATTTTTGTCAGGGCTTTTTTTATGACCGGATGCCGTCACTGTATCCTGCTCATCCACCGGCTCCGGCTACCTTTCTCCTGTTCTGCGCGGCAAATCCTGATGAGCAAACTCACAACTGGTGTCGCTTATGGCGTATCCGCGGGCGAAATCGTCCACGGCATCCTGACCTATTTCAGTCCGGAAGAGTGGAGCGCCGTCGGCGTTCTGGCCGGTATCAGTCTTGCGACCGTAACCTGCGTCATCAACGGGTATTACCGGCGCAAGGCGACACTGGCAGAAATCAGGGCGCTGCGCTGTACCTGCCAGAACAAGCCGCAATAAATCATGGCTATTTCCGCTGCGCTGCGTAACAGACTTCTGGCTGCAGCCGGTGCGGGTGCCCTGACTCTGGCAATGACGCTGCTGGGTGGTCCGGATGGTCTGGAAGGGCGTCGTTACGTTCCTTATCCGGATGTTGCCGGTGTGCTCACCGTGTGTGATGGTCATACGGGCCCCGATATTGTCAGTAACAAAATCTATACCGACCAGGAATGCGACGCTCTGCTGCGCGCTGACCTGAAACCTGTTCAGTCAGACGTAAACAGCCTCGTCACGGTTACTCTCAGCGATTACCAGCGCGCCGCACTCTACAGCTTTGTCTATAACACCGGTACTGACGCTTTTTCCCGATCTTCACTTCTGAGAAAACTCAACTCAGGCGACACGACAGGTGCGTGCAGTGAATTGCGCCGCTGGGTTTTTGCGGGCGGCAGGAAGTGGAAAGGGCTGATGAACCGCCGCCAAACCGAGCGTGCACTTTGCCTGGCGGAAACCAGTGATGATCTTTAGCCGCGTTAAGTGGGGTGCCGTTACCATCACGGGTCTGCTTCTGCTGGTCATGGCGCTTGGTGTCATCCTGAGGCTTCAGTCTTTATCGAAAGCGCTGCTCACCCAGCAGAACAGGCAACTGGCACAGGAAAAAGCCTCAGCAGAGATACTCGCGACTAATGTTCTCAGGGCAACAGCTCTCTTCAGCGACATTGCCCGGGCAACTCAAAATGCAAATCAGGCAGGCAATGAAGAAAGCGAGCGCAGGGTGGTGGTTATTCACAAGCTGGTCAGGGGGAACAGCTGTGCCACTGAACCTGTGCCTCGTTCTGCTGCTGACCAGCTGCGTGCGCACTGGGACAAAGTACGTACCGGTTCCGCCAGTACCGATACCGGTGAGTCTGCTGGCTGACTGCGCTATGCCTTTGATTCCTGACCCGTTGACCTGGGGAGACAGCCTGGAGCTGAATGAGCGTCTGCTTAACGCTCTGGAGCAGTGCAACCACGACAAGACCGCAATCCGGAAAATTGAACGGATTAAGTTCGCTTCTAAAATGCAAGAATTAGAAGATAATTTATCGCAATAAATAAACTACATCACTAATTGTTTGGGTGGTCGTGATTAGGTGTTTTTTTTTGCTAATAACAAGAGCTTCGCAGTGATAAATTTAAATTGCAGCTGTCAATTCAGGGTTATTATTTATAATAACCCTTTGGGTGTTATTGTTATAAAGCCTATTGTTTCAAGTTATCTTGTGGCTACCAGATGTTTGCAGTGGCGGAATCATAAAATTCAACATCTATTTTACGTGTTCGCAAAAAACGATTTGCATTGGCCATGGTTAATCTATTAGCGTCGGAGTATTCATCTCCAAATATTCCAACGAACACCGTGTGAACATTGCTTAAGCAAATTTGGTCAAAAATGTGTTTATCATTTTCAGCCATCGAGTGTCCATGAATGAACAAAGCGCCATTGAGTTTTTTTATTGCTTGGAATGATGCATTCAAATAAGAATTGTGTTGAATTCTTTGTAGCTTTTTTTCTGCGTCGGGTTCTGAAACAAACAATGGAAATTGTCCATTGTTTAATAGTGTTTCAACCTGCTCGGCAATGCTATTGTTCAGATCATCATTGAAGGTATGTTTACGAATGGTTGTGCCATTATCGTATAGGTGCAAGCCACCATGTAAAAAGAAAACATCCTGTTCTGGTCTTGCTATCCAACAATCACGCATAAATCCATCGTTATTTACATATCCATTAGGCGAAACTTCGGTTTTATTGATTATCCAATAGAGTAATAGGTCGTAATTTACTGTGAAAACTTTTTCGAACTGACTGATAAAAGGCTTTGCATTAGAGTATTGAAGTATAGAAACATTACTTGAGCGCGATGGGTGTGACTGTGTAATGACCTGAATAAGTGAGTTTTTGAGCTGTTCTTTATCGGCTATAATATTATCGATAATGGATTGGGAAACATTGTATCCCATGCAAACAACTAAAGCGGAGTCTAAAGTTTGCATGACCTTCTCAAAGTCAAACGTGCCTAATTGATTGAACAGATTTGATAGAGTGTTATGTCGTGCCCCGAAATTCGCACGGTCATACAAAACCTTGTAATTAAATATATCTCTCCGCCAAGCTTGCGAAAATCCATTGCCTAACAGTATAGATGGTACTTCTCCATTAAGTGTGTCGAGTTTTTTTTCAAATGAGTCTAGTGGCATAAAACAGTTCCTTTTGCTTAATAAATATTAAAAATGTCTAGCAACAATATTGTTCTGCTATGCAGAAACCACTAAGGCTCTATCGGCATTATACTTATTTTCTTTAATTTTTTTTATCAATAACCATAATGACTTTAAACGCAAGGCAAGAGATGTTTTGTCGAGAGTACATGATCGACCTAAATGCCACGCAAGCGGCTATTCGTGCGGGGTATAGCGCCAAAAATGCTAATGTGCTAGGAGCTCAGAACTTATCAAAAATAAATATTCAAAACCGTATTTCAGATCTCAAATCTCAGAGAAATAAACAAATAAACATTGATGCTGCTTATGTTCTTAACCGTCTGATTGAGATTGACCAGATGGACGTGCTCGACATCCTAAGCAATGACATGAGCATCAAGCCTGTGTCGCAATGGCCAGCTTCATGGCGTCGATACCTGAGCGGATTCGACCTGGCCGAGATGTTTGAAGGGCGCGGCGAAGAGCGCGAGATGGTCGGTATCCTGAAAAAGATTAAGTGGCCGGACAAAGTCAGGAATCTGGAACTGCTCGGTAAACACATTTCCGTGCAGGCATTCCGCGAACAGGCCGCGACATCACTGACAGGTAAAAATGGCGGCCCGCTCGAGGTTGCGCTGCTTTCACGCGAGGAATACCGGCAGGCGCGCCGGGAAATGCTGGAGGATGACGACTGCTGACTTTAAGACTGCTGCACGCCGAATAGAGTGTGAAGAGGACGGGCTCTACTTTACCCGCTACTTCTTTAAGCAGCGCACCGGCAGCCGAATGATCGTCGCGCAACATCACCAGGTGATACAGCGGACGCTGGACCGGGTGATTGATGGTGATATCCGGCGACTCATCATCAATGTGCCTCCTGGATATACCAAGACAGAACTGGCCACCATCAACATGATGGGCCACGGGCTGGCGCTGAACCGCCGCGCCCGCTTCATGCACCTGTCCTATTCCCACAACCTGGCGTTACTGAACTCATCGACCACGCGCAGCATTGTGAAGTCTGCTGCATTTCAGGGCATGTGGCCGATGGCGCTGCGCGATGATGCTGATAGTAAAGCCATGTGGTGGACCGAATACGGTGGTGGGGTGTATGCCTCGTCGGCGGCAGGACAGGTTACCGGCTTTCGTGCCGGTCATATGGAACCGGGCTGGCAGGGCTGTCTGATTCTTGATGACCCGGTAAAGCCAGACGACGCTTACAGCGAAACCATACGTGTCGGGGTCAACACCCGCTTCAACGAAACCATCCGTTCCCGTCTGGCCATTGAGACCACGCCCATTGTGGTCATCATGCAGCGCATTCACTACCACGATCTGAGTGGCTATCTGCTGCGCGGTGGCAGTGGCGAACAGTGGCATCATCTGAACCTGCCGGTGCTGATTGATAACAGCGAACAGTATTCAGTGCTGTACCCGGAAAACTCGCATGCGATACCCATTGAACATGGTCTGCCTGACGGCTGGCTGTGGCCCTACAAGCACAATGAATCGCATCGCACCTCACTGTTTTCACACCGGCGCACAGCCGAAGCACAGTATATGCAGCGGCCCCGCCGGTTTAATGCCGACGGTGCACTCTGGACCGAAGCAATGGTGTCCGGTGCGCGTGCGCTGGATATCACCCTGCAGCCGTCCCGGACGGTCGTTGCCATTGACCCGCAGGCCACCAACAGCGAAGACAGTGATGAAACCGGGATTGTGGTAGCAAGCAGTTACGGGCGCGGTAATGACCGGCTGTTTTCTGCTGACGCGGATTACTCCGGTAAGTACACGCCGAACGGCTGGGCGAAGCGCGCCATCAGAGCCTGTGAAGAGCATCACGCTGAAGCCATCGTCATTGAAACCAACCAGGGCGGCGACATGGCCGAAGACACGCTGCGCAATGCGGGCTACCGCGGGCGGATCGTCCGCGTCCATGCCAGTAAGGGCAAGTTTGCCCGGGCTGAGCCCATTTCAGCGCTGTATGAGCAGGGCCGGGTGGCGCACCGCGGCAACCTCTACCAGCTCGAGAACCAGTTGCTGGAATATGTACCCGCTACCGCGAAGAAATCACCGGACCGCCTGGATGCGCTGGTCTGGGCTATTACAGAACTGTTCCAGCCGAAAGGCACAACAGTCCGTCCATTTTCTGCCTGACAGAACATCAATATGAGCAACGACGTCCGGAAGCGATCGCCCAAAATCGAGTCGATGGCCGGATGCTGGCCCATGATCAGCACGCTGCTGGGCGGCACTGCCGCCATGCGTGCTGCGGGCAAAACGTATCTGCCTAAATGGCCCAGTGAAGAAGAGGCGTTTTATCAGAACCGGCTGTCGGTGGCGACGCTGTTTCCGGCGTTTTCGCGTACGGTCGAGGTGCTGAGTGGCAAACCTTTTTCCCGTCCGGTCACCTGGAATGAAGAAGCCGTGCCTGCACGCATACATGAGATGTTCGGGGATGTGGACCTGCAGGGCACTAACCTGCACTCCTTTCTGGCTGACACTTTTGAGGAAGCGATGGCCTACGGGCTCTGCGGCATCCTTGTCGAGCACCCACCTGCGGATAAACAGCTCTCTCTGGCTGAAGAGCGCCAGCGCGGATTGCGGCCTTATTTCGTCAGGGTGAATGCCACCAGCCTTCTGGATTACGACTCAGAACGGGTCAACGGACAGGAGACGTTCACGCTGCTGCGCTTCGTCGAGACGGTCAGTGAGCGCGACCCGCAGAATGAATTTGTCGTGAAAAATATCGAGCAGGTCAGGGTGCTGAAACCCGGCCGATGGCGGATTTATCGCGAAAAGCTGAATGAAACGAGCGGGGTGCTGGAGTGGCAGCTGCACGATGAAGGCACCACCAGCCTGAAAAAAATCACCTTTGTCCCGGTCTACGGTGACAAGCGCGGGTTTATGAACGGACGGCCACCGCTGGCTGAACTGGCCTGGCTCAATGTTGAACACTGGCAGTCCCGCAGTGACCAGCAGACCATCCTGCATGTCGCCCGTGTACCGGTGCTGTTCGGCAAAAAGCTCGGCGACGGTCCCATTTCGGTGGGTGCGGCATCGGCCATCCTGTCAGAAGAGGATGAAGCAGACCTGCGTTATGTGGAGCACAGCGGCAGGGCCATCGAGGCCGGGCGCACAGACATCATCGACCTTGAAGAGAAAATGCGTCAGATAGGAGCCGAGCTGCTGGTGGTAAAACCCGGCCACCGTACCGTGGTGCAGACGCTGACCGATAATGAAGCGAGCACCAGCGCCCTGCAGCGCATGGTGTGTGACCTCACCGATGCGGCCCGGCTGGCGCTGCAGTATCTGGCGGAATGGATTGGTGAGCCCGAAGGCGGGCACGTCACCATCTTCAGCGATTTTGGTGCCACTACCCTGGCTGAAGCGTCAGCTGACTTCCTGGTGGACATGTATAAAACGCGGGCACTGTCCGACGAAACGCTGTTCAACGAGATACAGCGCCGCGGCCTCATCAACAGCGAGCTCCGCTGGTCGGAAGAGCAGGCGCGGATACGCGCCATGCCACCACCTTTGCCAGTTAAGCCGATCACCACACCGCCGGTTTAACGCTCTCCGGGCTCGTGCAGATGCAGGGGCCTTTTTTATTGCCGGCCGCTGCGGATGCAGCGCGGCGTCACGGGCCGGATGGCTCTTATAAGGTTGGATGACCCTGATGAAACTGAAACTCGATGAGAACGGCCATGTGGTCGTAAACGATGGCAAACCCGTGTACGTACAGGATGACGGCAAAGAGCTGGCGTTTGATGCCCCCGGCACGCTGCAGACCATCTCGCGTCTTAACGGTGAAGCAAAGTCGCACCGTGAGCGTGCGGAAAGTGCTGAAACGCAGCTGAAGACCTTTGAAGGCATTGATGATCCGGCCGCTGCGCTGGCAGCACTGGATACCGTGAAGAACCTGGAAGACAAAACGCTGGTGGATGCCGGTGAAGTCGAAAAGGTCCGCACTGAAGCCGTACGTGCGCTGGAAGAGAAGTATGCCCCCATCGTGAAAGAACGCGACGACCTGAGCCAGAAGCTCAGGGCGGAGAAAATTGGCGGCAGTTTCGCCCGTTCAAAATTCATCGCTGAGAAGATGAGTATTCCGGCCGACCTGGTGGAAGCCCGTTTCGGCAGCAACTTTCAGGTTGTCGGTGACGCCGTCACGGCTTTTGACCGCGACGGAAACAAAATCTTCAGTGCGGTCAGACCCGGGGAAGCGGCGGGGTTTGATGAAGCGCTGAGCATTCTCGTTGAGCACTACCCGTATAAAGACCAGATCCTCAAGGGCACCGGCGCATCAGGCGGCGGCTCCTCCGGCGGAAATGGCAACAGCAGCTCAAACACACTTACCCGTGCACAGTTCGAATCACTCAGCCCTCACGAGCAGAGCGAACGTGCCTGTGCGGGTGTACAGATTACCGATTAACTGGATAACCCTGCATGTCTAATACCCTGACTCAACTCATTCCCGACCTGTACCAGTCGCTGGATATCGTCTCGCGCGAACTCTGCGGTTTCATTCCCTCTGTTACACTGGACGCCACGGCAGAGCGTGCAGCGCTGAATCAGCCGATTCGTATCCCTGTGACGCCAGCTTCAGACGCTGAAGATGTTAAGCCCGGTCAGCTGCCGCCGGATGACGGTGACCAGGATATCGGTAATGTGCCGCTGGCCATAACGAAATCGCGCATGGTGCCGTTCCGCTGGGAAGGCGAACAGCAGAAGGGCATTAAATCCGGCCCGGGTTATCACGGTATCCGCCGTGACCAGGTCACTCAGGCGATGCGCACACTGGTCAATGAAATCGAAGAAGATCTGGGTCTGCTGTTCCGCCGCGCATCACGCGCAGCCGGTGAGGCAGGAAAAACACCGTTCAAAGATACACTCACTGACACGGCCCAGGTACGCAAAATTTTGACTGACAATGGTGCACCGTTGAGCGATCTGCAGTGCGTCATTGACACCACTGCAGGCGCGGCGCTGCGTACCATGGCGCAGCTCACCAAAGCCAATGAAGCAGGAACCACTGCGCTGCGTTCTCAGGGCACACTTCTGGAGCTGCATGGTTTTACTCTGCGTGAATCGGCGGGTATCGCTCAGGCTCAAAGTGAGTCGGGTGAAAAGCCGGTCAAGGACAGAACCTTCATTGTTGCAGAAGATCTCGCTGAAGGAAGCCTGTCTGTAAAAATTGAGCCCACGGGCAACGACAACAGCAAATCCAGTGTGCCCGGGTTCGTTGAGGAGGGGTGCGTCGTCATTATTGGGAAGCACAAATATATAGTTGCCGCTAAAAGTTTTAACACCATCGACATTCATAAGCCCGGGCTGATGGAAAATGTTAAGCCAGGAACCAAACTGGAAATTGTCAGTGAATTTACTGCCAACTTCGCATTCAGCCGTTCAGCCATCATCCTGGCCACCCGCGCCCCAGCGCTGCCGGAAGAAGGCGACATGGCGGATGACCGCATCATGATCACCGACCCGCGCACTAACATGTCGTTCGAAGTCTCCATGTACAAACAGTATCGCCGTGTTCGTTATGAAATCGCTGCTGCGTGGGGCTGTCAGAACATCAAACCAGAACACACCGCCGTTTTGCTGGGCTAGCCTGTAGCTGCCATTTCCGGTGACATTTCACTGAATGAGGTATCTCATGCTGACTCCCCAACAGCAGGCGGACGCACGTCGTTACATGGGCTATCCGATGCTGGGTGATACCACTCCGGACGATCGCTCAGATGTGGCGTACGCGCAGGTCACCTCCGGACGATATCAGACGCTGGCGCATCGACTGAACACGCTGCGGGATGAGGAGGAACAGATTGTGGCGAACTACCTCATTACGTTGGCAGGGCTGGAGAGCGGTATTGCCCGCGCTGCGGAAAATCTTGATACGGATAAAGCAGCGGTATGGCAGCGTAACCGATCTGAAGTGTCAGATCGCACGCGTCTGTACAATCAGTGGCGGCGTCAGCTCTGCGGACTACTCGGGATCCCGCCGGGCCCGTCGCTGGGCAAGGGCGCATCAACTGTGACCCGATGCTGATATGGACGCGCATGAGCTGGCGGCGAAGGTGAACCAGGGTAACGGGAAGGCCGCGAAACGCCTGGGCGGTGTGGCGAGTCATTACCGGGCAGCCTCACCCTTCAGCCCGCTGGATGCGCAACCGCTACGGGAGCTTTCGGCCTCATTCACCACCGATTATGGCTATATGAGGGCGGCGCGTTTCGGACAGGCCACCCGTATTGGTATCTTTGACGCGGCGGGGTTTGAGGCAGGCGATATCCTGGTGTCCACAGAGGGGACCTTTTACGTGGCAGCCATGCCGCTGTTACAGCCTATACTGTGTGTCAAAGCTGAGCGGCTTGTCAGTATCCGGCGTACCGCTCAGACGGGTAATGATGCCGGGCTTCAGGATTACGGTGGCACGACTGCAGCAAATGAAGCGCTCATCATGTCCGGCTGGCCCGCCAGTATTGTGCTGAGCCGGGGCGGTGAGCACAGCCCGCTGAAGCTGCCGGGTGAAACGCGCAGCGCGTGGCACAACATTATGATGCCCGCGTTCAGAGGCGTCTTTGTTCATGCCGGGGATTTTATAACGGATGACGCCGGGCATCGTTTTGTCATCAGCGGCACGGAGCTTACCGACATGGGCTGGCGTCTTACGGCGCTTCAGGTGGCGGTGTAACATGGCCAGTACCGACGATGTCGCCCGCTACCTGGCGAGGCGGGTAGCCGGGGTGGTGTATCCTGGAGGCTGCCAGTTACCCGGTATTGTTAACGCTTCAGTAAAAATCTACCCGGGCTGGCCGGTGCCGGGAACACTGCAGCAGGATATAGATAACGGTGGTGTGCACATCTCCGTCTGGCCGCTGCCGACAGAGCGTAAAATCAGCACGGCGCTTGGCAGGCCGTTCCGTTTAATGGCGAAGGGCAAACCCACACTGCAGTTCACAGTGAACGGCACCACAATAGGGGTTTCCGGTGTGGCGTCGTCACTCACAAACGTGCTGATAACCCTTAACAGGAAAACGTTCAGTTTCCATTTCCGGGCGGGAACCACGGCTGGACGGGCAATACACGCGCTGTCTGCAGCACTGCCGAAGTCATTCACTGTGCTCAGCAGTGTCTGCATCCCGCTGGCAGAGCATCTCAGTATTTCCGTTACCACCGCGGGCACGGCTGTAAAAGAGCTGCACAGGCAGATAAAGGATTTTCAGATTACTGTCTGGGCACCTGCGCCCGGCCTCCGGGACCGCATCGGCAGTGCCATTGATACGGCGCTCTCTGAACAGTGTCACATTGACCTCAACGACGGCGCGCCCGCGCAGCTCCTTTATGCCCGGCAGTTTGATTCGGACAGGTCAGAGAACTGGCATGTCTACCGGCGCGACCTGATTTTCAGCGTGAATTACGCCACCACCCGGACCATCACCGCACCTGAGGTGACACAGTTTGAGGTCACCCTGAACGGGCACCAGACCACGCGATAACCCCTTTTTTCCAGCATCAGCTCACGCATACGGAGTTTCCCTCATGCCGATTTATTCAACCGGCGACCTCAACACGTCTGCACTCACGGCACCTGACCTTTATGTCCAGGTTGTCCCGCCCCGGGCCCGTTACATTAACGGTGTACCCACCGACGGGCTGGGGCTGGTGGGTGTGGCATGCTGGGGGCCGGTTAACAGCGCCTTTTGTATCCGTTCTGATAACGACATGGCCTTCTTTCTGGGCGCGCCTAAAGACCGCCAGTATGACCTGGCCACGGCGGCTGCCATTTCACTGCAGCTGGGTGCTGCAAACCTGAACTGTGTGCGTGTGACAAACGGTCAGGATAAAGCGGCCAGTGGCAGACTCTGTGAAAATGGCAGCAAGTCAGGCCTGCTGCTGACCGCACTCTACAGCGGGACGCGGGGAAACCAGATAATTGCAGGTATCGGCAGCGGTACCGCCGTGAATTCGAAAAAACTGACCCTCAGTCTGCCGGACGTGAGTGCGGAAGTCTTCGATAACCTGCAGGGTGAAGGGGATGTGTTGTGGAAAGCCATAGCGCAGGCAGTAAATCACGGCCAGATGAATATCCGCGGTCCCAGCCAGCTGGTACGCGCGAAAGTAACCGAATCTGAAGCGCCCGCACAGGCCGCGGTTAAAGAGATCACACTCAGCGGGGGCACCGACGGCGCGACCGGTATCACGGATGCTACGCTCCTGGGGACGGATGGCACTGATGCACCCCGGAAGGGCATGTACGCACTGCGTGGCACGAATTCACAGGTCATCAACCTTACCGATGTGACCGATAAAGCGTGCTGGCCCGCCATGGCAGCATTTGCGCGCTCTGAAGGTGCCTATGCCATCGCCCAGGGCCCGGCCTCCGCAGGATGCAAGGCGGTGTCAGAAGCACTCAACAGCTCTGGCGTGGACGACTGGCCTTACTGGAAGGACACCGCAAACGGCACAAACCGCATGATTGCGCCCGCCACGTTTGAAGCGGCCAACATTGCCGCCCGGGCACCGCATATCTCCACGCTCAACAAGCGCATCCCCGGCATCATTGCCACCGAGCGGCAGCTGGCGGGGCGTCCATACTCCGTGCCGGAAATCGGAGCCATAAACTCAGCCCGCCTTGACGTCATCACCACTCCGTGTCCGGGCGGCAGTTACTTTGGGATGCGCTCGGGGCGCAATACCTCATCAAATCCGACCCAGAACGATGACACTTACACCCGCATGACCAACTTCCTGTCGCTGACCATTGCGGCAAGCTTCGGCAGCGTGGTGGGTGACAATCAGACCACGGACCTGCGCCGGGAAACTAAAAGCACCCTGGAATCTTTCCTGTCGAATCTGGAGACGCTGAAGATGATTGGCGACCCGAATGGCGGACCGGCCTTCGCGGTGCGACTCGATGCAGCCAATAACCCGGATGCGCGCGTGGCACTGGGCTACATGACCGCCGATGTGCAGGTGAAATACCTCAATGTGGTGCGCTACTTCCTGGTGAATCTGGAAGGGGGCGGCAGCGTGTCCATCTCCGTTTCAGACAGCTTGTCGCGCTGAACACTGCCTCTCTCATTACTCCGGAGATAGACCATGCCAACCCTTGGTTATACCGTCGGGCGTGATATTGCTGTCGATATCATCACGCCCACGGGGAAACTGCGCATTCCCAAAATCATGAGCTTTGACTCAAAGCCGCAGGTCTCGACTCATAAAATCACGCCGCTCAATGGCATTACTGACGAACTGCAGATCCCCGTCGGCTGGAATGGCACCATCACGGCTGAACGTATGGATGCCACACTTGACGACTTCTGGGCCAGGTGGGAAGACAATTACTACAACGGCATCGATCAGCCCCGCGGCACCATCACCGAAACCATCACCGAGGCAAACGGCACCGTCAGTGTGTATCGCTATGAGGGTGTGTCGTTTCACCTTACCGATGCCGGTAACAAGCAGGGCGAGAAGACGGTGAACCAGACCCTGTCATGGACAGCCAACCGCCGTAAAAAAGTGAACTGAGGAACAAATCATGGTGCAGGTAAGAGTGCATGAAATGCCACCCGCAGTAGCGAAATCACCGGTGAGATTAGACCAGGTCCGGGATGCCAGTGGTCGCATTATCACCCTGCGTGAGCTCGATCCGGTGCAGGAATCCCGGCTGACGGTTGCGGTGGGCCCGGAAATGGCCATCAACGTGATGTACATGAACATGTACGCCTTTCCGGCTGCCGCCGTGGCTGACATTGACGGCGAAGAATACCCGGTGCCGCAGAACCCGAAGCAGATTGAAAGCATGCTCGCTATTTTGGGCAAAAGTGGACTTAAAGCAGTCAGTGGCTCCCTGCGCGCCATGTCCAACGACAGGGACGATGAGGCCACTGAGACCGCCGCAAAAAACTAGCGCAGGACCCCGCGTTTATTAACCAGTGCTGGCTGATGAAAGCCGGGGTTCCGTTCAGCGTGATTTTCCCAAACCTGTCATCGCTGATGCCCCATGAGCGCATCGCCATGGGTGTGGTCATGGGCGAACTTGAAGGTGGCACCTACAACTGGAACACACGCAGATGGGAGGAGGGTAAGTAGTGGACCTTGAGCAGTTTGCACGTGAACTGTCTTCTGCCTCAGCCTCAATTACCAACGGGCTGGAGGCGGGGTTCCGTATCATCGTCAAAGAGATTGAGGAAACGGCGAAAAAAGAAATTGGCGTGTACCAGCCCGCTTACGGGCCGTTTGATGCCTGGGCACCCCTTGCAGAATCGACCAAACACGACCGCATACGCCAGGGTTACAGTGAAGACGAGCCGCTGCTGCGTTCTGGCGAGCTCAGAGAGTCGATACAGAGTGAGGTCATGGGGCTGGCAGCTATCGTCGGCACTAAAAGTGAAATCGGGCTGTGGCAGGAGGTCGGTACTGCACACATACCGCCGAGGCCGTTCATCGGTCCCGCTTACTTCAGGAAGATTGACCCGTTGATGGAGTCGATTGGAGGAGCGATATCGCGCGGGTTTAAGGCTTACGGATGACTATCTGGCTAAGAATGCGAGGAAGTTGACTTATAAACCATCCTATTAACAAGTCTCTTAGCATCGAGGTTTGTTAAAGAAGGGTAAGTACTCAAAAGTTCATCAGAAGTTATATCAGTCAGATTTGGGAAGTTTGATCTTATTGTTTTTACTAATGTAGGAACATCAACTGGAAATTTCGATAGTAGATCATAAGCCTGCCTGTACTTCCCAGTAGGTTGTTTATGAGATAAAGAGTGTTTTTTGCACATTTCAAGCGAAAACCAAACTGCGACACCTTCCTCCAAGTATGATGCTGAATTATCTTGTGGATTTAGAAGGTGAACTGCCTCGTGCGCCATCTCATACATAAAACATTCCCACGATTTCTGACTGCTTTTACTGAGTAGGACCAAGCAATCTTTTTTGTCACCATATTGGATGACTGACACCATGGGGCCTTTATCGCAATAAATTATGTCATTTGCTAAGCGAAAGGTTAAATCTCGCATGCCAAAGAACTGTTCTGACTCATTGAGAATTTGCAATTTCGCTAATTCCCCCAATTGAGGGTCTTGTAATGGTAGTTGAGCAGGCTTAATGAACATCGAGACCTCCATTGTAAATTAAGAAAAACCCGGCCGGAGCCGGGTCAATCAGAGAACAGCTTTAACCAAATGATTTTTCCGATGTAATCCTATGCTTTCATTGAAAATATCCGTGGTTTCAACCGATAGTGTTATCTGCTGTCCAACTTTACATTTGTTCTGTATTTCATTGAGCATGTCAATTGGATAAATAGCCCTTAAGTGTTCACCATCTATGTCCACTTCCAACCTGCCATATTTTGAAAGGACAACTAATTCACCTGAAATTGTTTCAATAACCGGATCATGAACAGTTGTAGAAGAAAGCCTACTTAGCAGGTGCTTAATTTTTTCAGAATTCAAGGATGCAGAACTGTTTTCATCGCTAAAAGGCCCTGTCCATTTAACATCAAAAGTTAAATGGTGCTTGTCACACTCGTCGATTATCCGTTTTAAACTTTGAGTTGAATTGAACCCAATTTCAGCTACATGATTCATTAAACTTTGGTCATTGTTGCTGTTAAGCAGCTCAAATATCTCCTTTACAGCTTTGCTGGAGGTAGTCTCAACTAGCTCAGACATGCCTGTCGAAAAGGTTACGCCAAGCTTTGTTGAGCCAGGTGATAAATCAGCCAGTCTCAAGTTCAGAGCGCTTTTGGTTTCATGAGGTACTTTTTGAGAATCTCTTCCTGATGAAAATTTGTGAGTGGCCCTTTGAACAAGTGCTGCGAGATTGCTGCTGATGGCTCCTAATATTTCAAGGGGTATAGTGCCAAAATCAACTTCAACCCCACGCAGACGAAATTCGAGGAAATCACTCAGCGGATGCTTGTTGGAATCTTTTATCTGCTTCGCTTTCAAGTCGCTAAGGTGTGTATCCATAGAGCGATACAGTAGCATGTCAGCGAATGAACGACCTTTATTTAGGCGTAGTGAGTCAACTTCATTCTGAATGAAATCAACACGTTCTTTGTGTTTCTTGAACATTGAATTATCATTCATAAAAAAATCCTCACTAAGCCTTTAGGGTTCTCTTTGCGATCAAATCCGAACCATCCACGCCAGTAACTACGCCAATAGTCATAATCATAGGCTGGGTCGTCAACATTTTTCATGAGAGGTAAGACATCTATTTTGTAATTATGTTTGATGTAATTGCGGTCTAGAAGTTTATCAAGCTCATTACGCAGCATGATTGGAACAGAATTGATATTACGCCAGTCGCAAACCAAGAGGATGTCTATGTCATCTGGTTCTGGCTTATGAGTAGTATAGGATCCATCTATCCAAATCTCAGAGAAGCACCCGTGTTGTTCTGTGAACTCGCGGATGGATTGTAACAACTGTATAAAATTACAGTATAGCATGTTTCTTCTGCTGGATTCGGGGAAAAAATCAACGCAGGCATGTTTAAGGCCAACTTCATCCATGTCTGTAAAGCCCGGATTGAATAAGGGCGGGTAGCTAATTTTATCCATTTTCAGCTTTGTCTTATTTCTATGAGGTCAGATATCCTATCGCGACTTTTCTTAATCGCCCATCCTGATAGATGATCAGTGCTTATCGATAAGGTGCGCTCGGCCACTTCTTGTAAGCGAAGACGTAGAGCATGATGAAATGTATGCCTGGGCAGGAAAGCAGTAGCGCCATCTTCCAGCCAAACCCAGCTTTCTGAGCCATGCGGAAGCATGGGATAAAAGTGAAAAACCAGATGATTAACGACAGGGCTGCGAGAGGGTTTGGTTGTTCCATTGAGCGTTCTCCTTGATTTGCATGCCTTTGGTATCGGCAGCAGGCCTGATAATGTTAAGGTGATGAACACTGCTCATTGGTTGCGAAGCAAATCAATCTGAGCAAGCAGGCGCTGTAATGTGTGAATGTTTTGGTGAAGCAGGTATTGCATTTCAACATCCCAGTCAGGGCATGTAGCAAGATCGGCATTGCACAGTTTTATGACAAAGTGAATTGCAGCTATTTCATCCCGGCGACATTTTCCAGCGATTGAACGGAGTTGAGCATCGCTAAGTGTCTCATGTGGCGTTTCAGCCCAGGCTTTTTCAAAGTGACGGTAAATGGTTTCTACTGACATGATCGTCTTTCACAAGATTGGCTCAGGCGTACTATTGATTTTCGGCACCTTGACTGAAAACTTAAGCTGTTCTTTGGTATGTTCACTCTTTTAGTCATATTAAAAAAGCCCACTTGAGTGGGCTTTGAGTAAAGATGCCATACGATTACTCAGTGTCGCTTCTCATAATGGTTGCCGGTACGAGCATTCTTATACTTGCCATACTTATGGGCAGAGCCATGTCCGCCAGCGTAATGACCACCGCGTGCAAAGCTGATAGTTGGTGCCAGAAGAGCCAGAGTGATTAGAGCCACGATAGTTTTTTTCATTTATGATTTTTAAACCTTGCCATACGGGAAGACCCCATTGGCAATATACGCTTAAGCTTTGGAATAGGAATCCTGATAAAAAAAAGGTCTTTTCGCAATGATTGGGATTTGTGAATGCTCAAATGATGAGCTGGAACTAATGGTGTAAAGTGTCTGGTTCTGGCAGATTAAACGGAAATACAGAGCCGAAAAATGTGTCTGATAATTAAACGCAAACAGCTCGTTGATTTAATTTAACGCTCTGTTTTAAAAGGAATTATTTTGGCATGGATTACGGTTATTGGTTCACTGTAGTTGCTATTTTTTTGTCGGGGCTTGTAATGGTTAAGCAATCAATCAATTACTACCGATCTGGTGTCTACACCAAGACTTTCAAAGGTACGACCCGATGCGAGCTTATTCAAAAGGCCGACCGGCCTCACGCATACTGGTTCAATCTTAGCTTGCATATGCTCGCTGGTGTTGGAGGGGTTTACTTCAGTCTATGGTTTTTGCAATTCGATCCAACAGTGAAGGAATGGTATGAGGCTCTTATAGAGTCCCTGTCGCTCCGAATCTTGATGTTATTTTCTTAAAACCCGACCCGCTCCGGCGGGTTTTTTTATGTCCGTAAATTGAGGTTCCCATGGATGTTCAGGCTTACCGTGTAGCTGTGCGCCTTGCACTGGATGACCAGATTACACGCAATCTGCTGCAGGTGAGCCGTGATGCGATCGAGCTGAATAAGAAGTTCGTTACTATCACCAGGAACATCAAAGCACTAACCCGAGCGGCCCGTGAGGCCACATCCGCGCTGCGGGCTCTTAATCGCTCTTTGAATAATGAATTTACTGGCGCGTCCCGCGGTGCGCGTGAATATGCCGGAGCCATCCGCGAGATAGCTGACCAGACTCAGCGTATCAACCGTGCCTCGCGTAATGTCCCGCTGCTGGCGGGTGGTTACGGTGCAGCCATGACACTGCCCGTTCTGGCAGTGGGGGCCGCAGCTGCAGGAGGAAGCGGTGGATATGGCAGCCCTGGCGGGAGGCTCGCACTGCCTCCGCCTTCAGGACAGGGTGGCTGGTGGCATGGCTTGCATAATGGCGAGCCCCCGGGCGGCTGGGGCGGCGGCGGTGCAGGGCGTGGTGGCGGTGATGGACACCCTCCCGGCGGAGGCTCCTTTTCAGAGGGTATGACAAATCTGGCCACCGGCTATCTGGGTTTCAGAATGCTGAAAGGCTTTGTTGATGAGGCAGCCCGCTACCAGACCATGACCGAGAAGTTCAGACAGTTCGGCATGGGTCAGGCGGCAAGAGAAGATGCACTGCGTTTCGCTGAAACTACCCGTATCCGTGGCTCCTCGGCTACTGACATGCTGAAATATCTTGTGGAAGCGCAGGGGGTATTCAGCCAATCCGGAGCAAAAACGCTGGATGAGCAGCTGCGCGCGGCGAAACTGGCGGCACCGGTGCTGGCGCGTATTACCTTCGCCTCCCGCGGGCTGGATGAGCATCAGCGTGAGGCCACCACTGCGAAGCAGATGGATATGCTGCGCTTCACCGAGACGGCGGGCGGTCTGAAAAGCCCTGAGCGCTTTAATGAACTGATGGACGCAGCGTTTCGCGCCATTCAGTCTTCAGGCGGCAATGTCGATTTCACCCAGTACCGTCAGTTTATGGCCAAAGCGGGCACATCTGCCTTTAACCTGAGCAATAAAGCCCTGTTTGCTGAGCTGGAGCCGATTATCGGTGAACTGAAGGGGAGTTCAGCGGGTGATGCGCTGATGACCGCTTACAACCGGTTAAACGGGATTGTGAAGCTGCCTAATCAGGTCACGCACGACCTGATGACGATGGGCATTTGGGATGCCAGCAAGATTGAACTCAACAGCCTGGGCGGCGTGAAGCGTTTCCGGGGCAATCCACTTATCAACGCGCAGCTCTTCAGCCAGTCGCCTGTCGAATACTATGAAAACGTCATCCTGCCACTCTACCGCAGGCACCATTACACCGAAGAACAGAAGCAGCGTGAGAACGCCCTGATATTCGGGCGTACCGGCGGCAAGATGTTCAGTCTCATCGACAAACAGCTTGAGACCATTCATCACCGCATTGATGCCTACGGTGTCGCGCGCGGCCTGAATGATGCCTATGGTGCGGTCGGGAGCACTTACAACGGCAAAGCGATCGACTTTCACAAGAAATGGCAGGACCTGCAGCGGGTGATGGGGAAAGATGGCGGCCTGCTGGACACGTTCACGCAGGGGCTGGACACGCTCACGCACTCTCTTCAGCAGATGGCAGACATTGCACACCGGCATCCTGAAATGGCGAAGTTTGCAGGGCAGGCTGCACTGGCCGTGACGGGCCTTGCGGGTATCAGCGGTGGATTCTGGCTCATTAAACATGCCGCGGGCGCACTGCTGACACCACTTAAACTGGCGGGCTGGGGCATTGACCTGCTTATTGGCAGAAGCGCCACTACAGGTCTGACAGGACTCACCGCCGCGCTGACCGGTCTGCCGGGCATAATCTCTGCCGTAACGCTTGCCGCCCTGTATCCGGGCAGCACGGTATCGCAGAGCCGGGAAATGGCAGAGCGTGGCAGACTGGCACGTCAGAATGCGCTTGACCACGGCGTTGCCTATAAACCCTGGATGCCTGCCCAGGCGGACTTCGACAGACAGCATCTTCGTGAGCAGGCGTTTCGTAAAACCGGCAGGTATCCCCCGATACCGCCAGTTTCTGGCGTTAATAACGGGCAGCCCGTAAATCTGCTGATGACGCATGAAGGACGACAGGTACTGGTGGCCACTGTCATGAGTGGCATCAGTAAGCAGGCAGCCAGAGCACCGTCATCCACCAGCACCTTCGATCCATCCATGCTGATGGTGTATCCCGGTCAGGCTGGCAGCCTCTCTCTGCCCTGATGACAGCCTGATTTTATTCACACTCCTGCTGGCAGGCCCTATCTGCCTCTTCTTCAGCTAACACCTTCACAGTTGCCGGTATTCAGAATTCTGAACGCCGCTTTGGCCATGCTGATTTCACTGTTAGTGAGGTAATGAAAATCGCAGTCACTGCGTTCCGTTACGGCAACTGTGAGATTATCTGTGGAGCAGGATTATGCTTAATGAATTCGTTTTATTGCTGATGCTCATGGGCGCAGGGCAGGCAACTGCCGGGGTGGCGCATCATCAGGCAAACACTGGCATTACCGCAGAACAGCCGCAGCGTCCATCGCAGACAGATGCACTCATGCGAAATAAACTGCTGAACGATCCGCTCTCTCCTGTCGTCGGTGCTGAGCAACCTGTACTGAAAATTGTCAGTTTCGTGAACTACGACTGTATTCATTGCAAACGACTGGACAGTAATCTGGAAAAGCTTTTAAAGACCTATCCTCAGATTGCGATCACCTACAAACTGATTTCATACGGTCCGGAAGCGTCAACCGCTGTTACGCGCATGGCGCTTGCCGTCTGGATCGAAGAACCTGAAAAATTCCATGCTTTTCACCATGCGCTGATGTCAGACAGCGGTATGGGTGACGACCTGCGTATTTATTCAGCCCTGCATGCTGCCGGAATGAAAGTCACAACTTATCCGCTTGATACACAGAACATTATCGAAGTGAATAAGGCGTTAATGAGACGGCTTTATTACTCAGGTACGCCGACAACCATTATCGGGGACAGGGTGCTGACTGGCGAGGTTACTTATGACTTGCTGGAAGAGGCCGTCAACATCGCACTGGCCGGAATAAATGACAGTCATCATCTGGCTGACCTGCAGCAGAATAAAATCCGGACTGAATAACGTCTGGGTAGGAGCTTTTTTTGCACCATATTTGATGTCCGGGCATCTTTTTCAGGCAGCCCGAACAGTCAGGCCCTGAAAAGCCGCATGCCTCCCCACAGATGGCGGCTCCTATTTTTCATTGTCAGTCATATCTGAAACAGGCACTCGCAGTATGTCCCTTCTGAATTCTCTTTCGCAGTTTGCGCCGGGTATCGATCCGACTATTACCCGGCTTATGCTGGGCGACTTCGAGTTTATGGAATTTGAAGTCCCCGAACAGGTTGTCATTCACGGCAGGCAGAAAACCGTCCTGCATCAGCTGATTGGTGGCCACCGCATTATTGATGTGCTGGGCACGGAGTATGAGCCACTGACCTGGTCTGGCATCATCACGGGCTCGCAGGCGGGTAAGCGTGTCAGCGCGCTTGAACGCATGCGGGATGCGGGACACCCGGTTCTGTTGACGCTCGATGACTATCGTTTCACGGTGGTCATCACCGCGTTCAGTCCGGTCTACGAATATGTCTGGCGCCGCCCCTATTCCATTGAGGTCGCGGTTGTCCGCAATGAGGGCTCGCCAGCGAAAGTGGATGCCCTGACCGGGGCGCTGCGGGAGCTGATTGACAGCGACCTGGGCCGCGCGCTGGGCCTTGCCAGTATCATCAACGTTGATGCCGTTACGCAGGCAATCAGAAATCTGCATCAGGCGGTTAAGAAGGTAACGGACATTGCGCATGCTACTGTTGCGCAGATTCAGTCCGTTGTCAGACCCCTGATTGCAGCCCGGAACATCATTCAGCATGAGCTGGCACTGCTCGAGGCTGCGGCACTGGAGATTACCTCGCTGGGTGGACTGGTACCCGGCAATCCCATATCAAAAACCGTCAGTAACCTGCTTCTTCAGTCAGACCACGCGACCCGCATTCCGGCCCTGTATCATCTTCAGAATGTGCTGGGCAGGCTCAACAAAAATGTAAATTCAGGGCAGGCCGCCAATGGCGTCAGAGCGGTAACGTTGTCCGGTGGCAATCTCTATAAGGTGGCATCAGAGCAGTATGGGGACGCCTCTTTATGGACCAGTATTGCCGATGCCAATGACCTGGCCGATCCGCAACTGAGCGGCATTCACACGCTGAAAATACCCACCAGCTCGGCGAGTTAACGATGAACGTCAGCAACCCCATTACCGAATCGGGCACCCGCCAAGTCAGCGGGCGTTGTGTTTTAAATGGCACAGACGTGCCATTTGTATCATTCAGCGTTGAGAACAATGCCTTTCGTGGTGCAGGGACGTTTGAGCTCACGCTGGCGATTTCAGCACTGCCGCCGGACATGCAGCTGCTTAACTGGTGGGCGGTGCAGACCACGATCAGGACCGAGCTGTTCATTTCGATAGTAACCGAGACCGGTGTTAACGAGAAAAAACACATAATAGGCAGCATTGATACCTGGCATTACGAACCGGCACGCTTTGAGATTTCAGCAGAAGGGCGCGATTTGACCGCAAAGCTGATTGACGCGAAGACACCGGGTGAAAGCTTTAAAAATCTCACCAGTTCACAGATAGTCACCACGCTGGCGCAGCGTCACGGCCTGACACCGGTTGTGGCGGCGACGACACAGCGCGTCGGTGAATACTATAAGATCGATTCGACACACCTGACAGGCGAACAAACGGAATGGGACCTGATAACCAGCCTGGCGGGCATCGAAAACTTTTCGGTTTATGTGGAAGGTGACAGCCTGCATTTCGAACCCCGACGCGACCCTGCCGGTGATGACGATTATGTTATCCGCTGGCAGCCTCCCGGTGAGCAGGCGTATCCCCGCTGCCATGTCTCCGATGACCTGACATTTTCACGTGCGCTGACAATTGCCAGGGGAGTATCGGTTGAGGTGCTCAGCTGGAATGCAAAGTGCAAGAATAAACAGTTCAGTGCCTCTTACCCAAACCCTGGTAAGCGAACAGTTCCCGGAAGCGCCTCATCTGACACTCAGATTTATCGTGTCATACGTAACGGATTAACGCCTGAAGCAGCCCATGCGCTGGCACAGTCCATCTACCGGCAGGTGATACAGCACGAGATGAACGTCAGCGGATCAACGGCAGGTGACAACCTGCTCATGCCTTACATGCATGTACGTATTGAGGGTACACAAAGCCCGTTCGACCAGATTTACCATTGTGATCGGGTGCGACGTACGCTGAGCTGGGAAACAGGCTACACCATGCAGATGTCGGGTAAGAACCACAGCACGGCGCCGGGTGTTGAGCGGTGAGGGCGCTGCTGAATATCATGGCGGCGACATCGCGCCAGAGCAATGCGGGTAAGAGTGGCACACGTCAGGGCATTATCACGGCTTATGACCCGGATAACTACACAGTGAAGGTACTGCTGCAGCCGACGGGTGAGGAAACCGGCTGGATCCCCCTCAGCACTCCCTGGGCAGGAAACGGCTGGGGGCTTGCGGCAGGGCCGATGATTGGTGCCGTAGCTGAGGTTGAGTTTGATTCCAGCCTGGCCGGGGTTGGCATGGCGGCAGGGCAGTTTTATAACGATGAAGACCGCTGCCCGGGTCCCCCTTCCGGTGAATTCTGGCTGGTGCATCAGGGCGGATCGCTTTTAAAGTTTCTCAACAGCGGGGACGTCCTGCTGAGTGCGAAGGAAAAACTCATTTATGACGCACCAGCACATCACTTTACTGGTGGCGACGTCCGGATAGATGAAAATCTGACGGTCGGTAAAGAGATCAGCGACAGCAATGGTCGCTATGGCACGGTTCATCATATTCGTACCGTTTATAGCGGTCACACACATCTCGAGAAAGGTCAGGGCAACTTTACAGCCCCGCCAGAACAGCAAATCAAAGCCACTCTGCAACGGTAACCTATGCACGACCTTTATCATTTTACCGGAGGAGATCTTGCGCCCTCCTCTACGGGCGATCTGCGCACGGCTCTGGGCAGCGTTCGCACGAAGCAACGTATTCTGCGACGACTGCTGACCAACCCCGGTGATTATCTGTTTCATCCTGAATACGGTGCCGGGCTGGGTAAAAAAGTCGGTGAAGCTGTACAGCCGGGCGAGTGGAAGTCGCTCATCAGCGGCCAGATGCTGCTTGAAGAGGCCGTCGCGCACTATCCACCGCCAGTTGTGAAACTGGTCCTGATTGAAGGGGGTGTCAGCGTATCCATTGTCTACACCGATGCCCTGACCGGCACGCCAGAAACTCTCCACTTCGATGTCGCGAGGTAAGCGGATGTCATCGCTCAACGTCAAATCCTTCACTGAACTCGTCGGCGAACAGGTCACAGCGATACAGGCTCGGGCAGCAAAGCTGGTGGATTTTTCCATCGGGAGCATTCTGCGTTCACTGGCTGAATCCAATGCCGGTGTGGTCATGTGGCTCCAGCAGCTGATTGTAAAGCTGCTGGTGACAACCCGCGCGGCGACATGCTCCGGCGAAGACCTGGACAGCTGGATGGCAGACTTTGGTTTTTTCCGTCGCTCTGCTGTACAGGCTGCCGGTAACGTGACGTTCTCCCGTCTTACCCCCGCGAGCCAGGCCCTTATCCCGGTCGGGACAAAGATAACCACCCTCGATGGCACACAGAGCTACACGGTTATTGCCGACCGGCCCGGACAGTTGGGCTATATCATCGCAGCGGGTGTCATTTCCCTGGAGGTACCGGTGAGGGCAGATACCGCAGGCGCTGCAGGTAATGCGCAGCCGGGTACCGTCACCCTTATTACGGGTTCTGTGTTATATGTCGATAAGGTGACTAACCCAGCGGCGTTTGTGGGCGGTCAGGACGCTGAGTCTGACGACGATTTCCGCGCGCGATTCAGAATGTGGATCGCTTCATTATCAAAAGCTACAAGAGCGGCGATTGCGTTTGCGCTCAGCAATGTTCAGCGCGGCGTCAGCTTTACCCTGACCGAGAATGTCTCCTGGGACGGTAGACCACAGCCGGGCTATTTTTATGCCGTTATTGATGATGGCAGCGGTATGCCGCCACGCGAATTGCTTGATCGTGCATACAGGGCTATTGACGATGTGCGCGGATTTACCATCACCTTTGGGGTTTTCAGGCCGGTGGTCATCTATGCAAAGGTCATACTTTCATTTACGACAGATAATGAAGCAGATCACTCTAAGGTGGCCGGTCTGATTGAGGCGGCCGTATCGCAATACATTGCAGACCTTCATCCCGGACAGCTTCTGGCCTACACCCGGATCATCAGAGTGGCCTATGCGGCCAGTCCACTGGTCACGAACGTGACATACCTTACCCTCAATGACGGTAAAGCTGACCTTGCGGCCTCGCCAAAACAGGTTATTCGCAAAGGTCAGATTACGGTGAGCTGAATGACTAAAGGTGACAGGAACGACTTTCTCAACCGGCTTCATGCGCTGCTGCCGCCAGGCTGGTTCAGTGATGACACACCGATTTTCGAAGGTGTGCTTTCAGCCTGTGCCACCGCGTTATCCTGGTGCTACACCCTTTATCGCTACGCACATAAGCAGACTCGCATCTCCACGGCGAGCGATGGCTGGCTGGACGTTGCAGCCTATGACTTCTTTGGCACTAGCCTGACCAGACGTGCAGGTATGTCTGATGACCTCTTCCGGATCCAGATAAAAACGAATCTGCTTCGCGAGCGGGGTACGCGTCAGGCCGTTACCAACATTATTGAGATGCTGACCGGGAACACACCAGTCGTGTTCGAGCCGTCACGCCCTGCAGATACAGGTGCGTATGGCGGACCTGCAATCGGTTATGGTGCTGCGGGTGGATATGGATCACATTGTCTGCCTTACCAGGCATTTGTGGTCGTCAGTCGTCCGCGCGGTCAGGGCATCCCCCAGGTGGCAGGCTACGGAATTTCAACAGCGGGCTATGGCAGTGCTTCGCGCGCCCAATATGTCTCCCGGGAAATGGTTACGGGCAGTGTTACGGATGCACAGATTTATGCTGCTATCGAAGCCGTCAAACCGGAAGGCACGCTGGTCTGGGTGAGAATTCATTAATCTCTTTTCCTGCGTTAACAATCACGCAATGGCCACCCTGAAGGTGGCCTTTTTTAATGGGTAACTTTATGGATCGTCAGATTGTTTATCCGGGCGCTATTCCGCTCGAAACCGACCTGCTTAATACCAATAAATTCGCCATGACAGGGCTGGCGAAACTGGCGTCAGCCTTTCTGGGTGAGAGTACCTGGCTATGTGGTCTGGTATGTAAGCCTTCCGCACCGGCTTCCATGACTGTTCAGGTCGGGGAGGGGCAGATTTATTCCCTGCAGCATATTGATGGCACGCCTTACTCGTCACTGGCTGCCGATAACATCAATACTATTCTGAAGCAGGGTCTGAGTCTGGCACCCTGCCTTTTCAGGCTTGATGCACCCGCCATGCAGGGTCACAGCATCAACTACCTCATCCAGGTGGCTTATGCCGACACCGACACGGGGCCCGCTGTGCTGCCATATTACAATGCTGCTGATCCGGCGATCGCTTTCAGCGGACCAGATAACAGCGGCGCACCACAAAACACGGTAAGATCCGGTGGCTGTCATGTCTCATTAAAAGCGGGTATGGCCGCCCGAAAAGGTGAACAGATATCCCCGACACCGGATCCCGGTTATACGGCAGCATGGGTAATTACCGTGGATAGCGGCGCATTATCCATTGATGCTTCAGCGATACATATGGCTGAGGATGCGCCTTTTCTTCCTGGGGATGGCATCATTGCTGCTGTGCAGCAGGGACGTCTTAACAGCGGCAAAGTTAAAAGCGAGGATGATAACTTTCATCTGATCTGCCAGCCACCCGTTACAAAGCTCACCGATGGTATGCGTCTGTTCTTTCGCACACAGGCGACTAATGCTGGGGCTTGCAAACTCCGTGTCGGTGATTTCCCGGCCTGTCCGGTCTTAGACGATGACGCCAGAGAGCTCAGGAAGGGTACCCTCAGCAGCTGCCAGCAAAATGAAGTTGAGTGGAATGCGACCCTGAATGCCTGGGTCCTGTGTAATAACCAGCAGCATATTGACTGGGGTGATCTTGATCGCCGCTATATTCCCGTAAGCGGCGGGGAAGTAAAAGGTCCGTTAAACGTTGAAGGCTCACTGAGCACCGACATGCCATTGAAGATTGGGAAAGCAGAAGTCACTACTAAAGGCGATATTGCTGGAGAAGCATGGAGCGGCGGAAGTCTGCATTCATGGCTGGCAGGCCGTTCAGCATCATTTGTTCATAAGACAAAAGGCTTCCCTTTCATCTGGAAAGATCCGGTCAGTAAGCTCGTTATTCAGGGAGGACTGCATGAAACAAGCAAAGGCGAGATTAATTACCCGGCAGCTTTTCCCAACTACTGTTCCCTCGTATTAATTACGCAATGTGGCAGACATAAAATGAGTAAAGACAATTCATTTATATCAGATGTTAATCAATTAAACTTTACCCTGCACG